>ERZ781272.995-NODE-995-length-12599-cov-3.089844_pt1 | contig 12599 bp, 10 predicted proteins | sample MGYA00375850_ERZ781272 | MGnify/ENA primary metagenome ERZ781272 (study PRJEB29790, sample SAMN06051246) | human gut metagenome | host: Homo sapiens | place: USA: Cincinnati, Ohio | collected 2013-06-21 | study: EMG produced TPA metagenomics assembly of the Gut...
TTTATTAGAAACTACTATTCTATTTTCTATAGACGGTAGTTTTTTATTATTAACAATATTGTTAGTTTTAAATTAGAAAATAGGAATTTTATTAAAATTTTTAAAAAATATTATAACTTTTTATAAACTTAAACTGTCTAATATATGAAAGGAGGTAAGTTATGGACGAAAAATTAATAAAAAAAGCTATAAAAGGAAAAAACATTAAACTTTGTTTCACAAGCTATAATGAAAATGATTGTTTTTTAATGGCTTCGCCTATAATCAATATAAAGCGAGTAATAAACCTTGAATATAATGTAGTAATACGATTCTTACAAGGAAACTAGGAATAGTAGCTGATAAGAACAAGATATTGTGCAAATAGCACGTGTAGGAATTTTTTTAGGACAGTTACTATAAATTCGCTTTATATCTTGTTATGGAGGTAACTATGGATGCAATCGTAGAAAGATGTGCTGGGTTAGATGTTCATTTGGATACAGTGGTAGCATGTGTTTTATATGGTAAATTAGATATAAAACCTAAAAAGGAAGTAAAGACATTTTCTACAACTACTAAAGGATTGTTAGAATTATTGGATTTCATAAATCAGAAAGAATGTACTCATGTAGCTATGGAAAGTACAGGAATCTATTGGAAGCCTGTATGGAATATACTTGAAAGCGGAGCTTTTGAATTAATAGTAGCAAATGCTAAAAAAATAAAAAATGTACCGGGAAGAAAAACAGATGTCAAAGATGCAGAATGGATAGCTAGCTTATTAAGATGCGGTTTAATAGAAAAAAGCTTTGTACCACCAGAGAGAATTCGAGATTTAAGGGATTTAACTAGGTTAAGAAAAGAATTGCTAGGTGAAGTTAATAGAAATAAAAATAGAATCCATAAGGTGTTACAAGATGCAAATATAAAAATATCAAGTGTACTTTCAGATGTATTTGGAGAAACTGGAAAATCTATTTTAAATCAAATAATAGGTAATCAATGTATCACAGAAGAATTTATTTATTCATTGTATGAAGGAAGAGGAAAGTCAAAGTTAAAATCTACCCCAATGGAAATGTATGAAGCGCTTAATGGTAAAATCAGAGGGCATCATGTGATATTATTGGGAATGCACAATAGTAATATTGTATTTTTAGAAAAACAAATTAATGAATTAGAAAAAGAAATTGATATATTACTTCAAAAAGAAAGAGATAGTTTAGAATTATTAGAAACAATACCTGGTATTAGTAAAATATCTGCCTCAAGTATAATAGCTGAAATAGGAACTAGTATGGATGTATTTAAAACTGAGAAACATATAAGTTCCTGGGCTGGTTTATGTCCAAAAAACAATGAGAGTGCAGGTAAAAAGAAAAGAAGTGGTATAAAGTCAGGTAACAATTGGCTCAGGTCTATGTTGTGTGAGTGTGCATGGTCAGCCACCAAGAAAAAAGATAGCAGATTTAAAAATAAGTACTGGAGCATGGTTCCCCGAATGGGAAGGAAGAAAGCACTAATAGCGATAGCTAATATGATGTTAAGACTGATATATCACTTATTAAAAACTAAAAGTACATATAAAGAGTTAGAAATCCAATATTTTATAGATAAAGATAAAAGAAGAGAAGATAGGATTATAAAAGAACTAAAATCCAAAGGTTATCTTGTAGAAAAAGATAGTTTACAAATGGCATAAAATGTAAAAATAACACTAAATTAAGCCTATAAAAGATAGGTTTACTTTAGTGTTGCAAAAAATAGCCTACGGCTAGAATCATTTTCGTAGGAATTTTAATGCCTACAGTATACTAGTTAATGAACTTAAAAGTGATGGGTATAAATTAGCATATACAATACTTAAAAATGAACAAGATAGTATAGATGCATATTTACAGGCTGTTGAAAAAGGACTCAAAAATATCAAAAATTTAAAAGAAGTAAAATACTTTAAAACTTGGTTTTTAAAGATAGTTATAAATGAAGCTAAAAATATAATATCTAAAAATAGTAAAGTAATATATTTAGAAGATATAAAAGATTTTAATCCAAAGCATATATTTGAATGTGGTCAGTGTTTTAGATGGATTAAAGAAGATGATGAATCATATACAGGTGTAGCAAAAGGAAGAGTTATAAATGTTTCAAAACAAGGAGATAAAGTTTTTTTAAAAAATACTAATTTAGATGATTTTAATAATATTTGGTTTGAATACTTTGATTTAGGAACAGACTATGGAAAGATAAAAGATATATTAAGAAATATGGATGAACATTTAGAGAAAGCGACAGAATTTGGCGAGGGTATAAGAATTCTTAAACAAGATGGATGGGAAATGCTTATATCTTTTATAATATCTGCAAATAATAGAATACCAATGATTCAAAGAGCTATAAATAATTTATCAGAAAGATATGGAAAATTTATAGGAGAATATAGAGGTAAAAAGTACTATGCTTTTCCAACTCCAGAGGAGTTAAGTAAAGTTTCTGTGGAAGATATTAGAGCTTGCCAAACAGGGTTTAGGGATAAATATATTAAAAGTGTAGTTGACTATGTAAGTGAAAATAAAGAAGATGTTTTAACTTATAGAAAGTTAAGTACTGATGAATGTATTAAAGAATTAATTAAATTTAATGGAGTAGGTCCAAAGGTCGCAGACTGTATTACACTATTTGGAATGCAAAAATATGATACATTCCCAGTGGATGTTTGGGTAAAGAGAGTTATGGAAGAATTTTATGTGGAAGATAATTTAAGTTTGCCTAAAATAAGAAAATTTGCATTAGATAAATTTGGAAATTTGGCGGGGTTTGCTCAACAATATTTATTCTACTATGCAAGAGAATTAGGAATAGGTAGATAAATCCTAAGGAGATGAAAATAATGGGATGGTTTTAAAGGTCATTTTAGCACTCTTTTATATACTAAGTGCTATTGTTTCTATAAAACTTATATTAGAAAATAGGGATCCTTCGAAAACACTGATATGGATTTTGATTTTTATGTTATTTCCAGTAGTAGGAATATTGATTTATGCTGTACTAGGAAGAAATATTAGAAAAATAAAAATGAAAAAAACATATAAGATGGCAAATAATATGAAAAAAGAGAATCTTTTATTTAATTTGGATGAGATGAAGGAATTAGCCAAAGGTCAAAGTATCATGATAAAAGAAGGAAAATTGCCATACAGTGAAAATATAGATTTTAGAGTGTTAAGAGTAGTTAGTTTACTGCTTAATACAGGTATTTTTCCATTTACGATTAATAATAATGTGGAAATTTATGTAGATGGAAATGAAAAATTTAAAAATTTAGTAAAAGACATACGAAATGCAAAAGATCATATTCATTTAGAATATTTTATAATTAAAGATAGTGAAATTGGAGAACAGATAAAAAAAGAACTAATAGAAAAAGCAAAAGCTGGAGTGAAAATAAGAATAATTTATGATGATGTAGGTTGTTGGAGGTTTTGGTTCCATAGGAAATTTTTTAACGAAATGAGAACGCATGGTATAGAAATAATACCATACTTAAAGGGAAAGATTACTATACCAATAGGAGGACAGATTAATTACAGAAATCATAGAAAAATTGTAATTATAGATGGAAAAATAGGATATACAGGTGGAATAAATATTGGTGATGAATATATAGGAAAAAATAAAAAGTTTGGATACTGGAGGGACACTCATATAAGGATAGAAGGAACTTCTGTTTATATGTTACAGATGATTTTCTTAACCGACTGGTATTACAATACTAAAGAAGTATTATTAGAAGAAAAATTATTTCCTAAGTTAAATATCAAAGGAAACTCTATGATGCAAATTGTAGCTAGTGGTCCAGATTCAGATTGGGAATCTATGCATTATGCATATTTTTATGCAATATGCCAGGCGAAAAAGAGTATATATATAGAAACTCCATATTTTATACCAGATGAAAGCTTGCTTAAGGCTCTAAAATGTGCAGCATTAAGTGGTGTAGAACTTATAATTCTGTTTCCTAAAATTGCAGATCATAAAATTGTAAATACTGCATCATACTCTTACTTCCAAGAAATATTGGAGTCTGGTGGAAAAGTATACTTGTACAATAAAGGATTTTTACATTCAAAGGTTATAATTATAGATGATTTTATGGCTTCCACAGGGTCTGCAAATATGGATTTGAGAAGTTTCAAATTGAATTTTGAAGTTAATGCTTTCATATATGATAGGAAAATTATTAAAGAAATAAAAAAAGACTTCATGGCGGATTTAGATAATAGTGAAGAATTAGAAAGAATGAAGTTTGAAAGTAGAAATACATTTATGAAAGTTAAAGAGTCTATATCAAGACTTTTTTCCCCATTATTATAAAAGGCATGTTATTTTTAATATTAAATATCATGCTTTTTAATTTATTAAAATTTATTATAAATATTCTTTATTAGAAAATAAGGTTTTATAATTGAAAGTCATTATTTAATCTGCTAACATAAAATTAGTAATTAATTGGTATAAAAAGGTAAAATATGTAGAGATTTTATAATATCAGGGGAGAATATTATGGACAGATTTATTAATGATTTTAAAAAATATTATAAGTATGCCATATATTCAGCTAAATCAGAACTAAAAGCGGAGGTGGCTAGCTCTTATTTAAACTGGGTATGGTGGATATTGGAACCATTATGTTTTATGCTAATATATTCTTTTATATTTGGTGTAGTCTTTGATGCAAGGGAAGAAAACTTTCCGATTTTTATTTTTATAGGTATAATGGCTTGGGATTTTTTTAATAGAAATATGAAAAATAGTGTTAAGATGGTGAAAGCTAATAAGTCTATTGTATCTAAAGTTTATATACCTAAGTTTGTATTGATTTTCTCTAAAATGTTAGTTAATGGATTTAAAATGATGATTTGCTTTGGAATAGTAGTTCTTATGATGATTGTTTCTAGGGTTTCAATAACATGGAACGTACTGTATATAATACCTGTAATGATAACTCTTTGGATTATAAATTTTGGTTTTATGACGATTTTACTACACTTTGGTGTATTCATAGAGGATTTGTCAAATATAGTAAATATAGTATTAAGGGCGGTATTTTATATGACTGGGATTTTTTATTCTATAGAAAGTCGTATAGCATCACCTTATTCGGATATTTTATTGAAATGTAATCCAATTGCATTTTTATTATCTTCTTTTAGAAAGTGCTTATTGTATGGTGATAGACCTTCTTTAAAGGTTCTTTTATTATGGATAGTAGTGGGATTAATTATATCAATAGTAGGTGTGAAAACAATATATAAAAATGAAAATAGTTATGTGAAGGTGATATAATGAGGGACAAAAATTTAGCTATAGAAGTGAATAATTTAAGTATAACTTATAAAAGTATGAAAGCTTATTCTATAAAAAAGAATTTATTAAAATTGAAAAAAGCAAAAGTTACAGAATTTAAAGCTGTAAAAAACGTATCATTTAATTTAAAAGAGGGTCAGATTTTAGGTATAATAGGTAAAAATGGAAGTGGAAAATCTACAATGTTAAAGGCATTGGCTGGAATATTTTCACCAGATGAAGGAAATATAGACTTACATGACAAGTCAGTGTCATTATTATCTATAGGAGTTGGATTTAATAAAAGTTTAACTGGTAGAGAAAATATTCTTTTATCAGGAATGCTACTTGGATTTTCAGAAGAAGAAATAAGAAGTAAAATGGATGAAATAATAGAATTTGCTGAATTAGGTAAATTTATAGATATGCCTGTTAAAACATATTCTAGTGGAATGTTTTCGAAGTTAGCATTTTCTATCACAGCTATATTGGAAACAGATATAATGCTTATTGATGAAGTATTAAGTGTAGGTGACCAAAAATTTAAAAAGAAAAGCTATAAAAAAATGAAAAAACTAATTTCTGATAAAAAAAGAACAGTGGTTATAGTTTCTCATAATATTTCTACTTTAAAAGAACTTTGTGATACTGTAATGTGGATGCATGATGGTGTAATTAAAATGATAGGAAATCCTGAAGAAGTTCTTGATAAGTACACAGAATTTATGAATTAATTAAGCTTACTCTTTCTAATATTGAAAGTGTAAGCTTTTTTCAAAATAATTATGGTATAAAATTAAACTTTAATGATAAATATTTATATAGAAATAAAGGTTCAAAAATAAGTTGAAAATTTTATAAAAATGGTTTATTATTATCTTGTTAGCACTCTAAGATATAGAGTGATAAAAAATAATAATAACTAAATTTTATAATATAATTCTATTTTAGGAGGGATAAATTATGAAAATAAGACCTTTAGCAGACAGAGTAGTAATCAAAAAAGTAGAGGCAGAAGAAAAAACTGCGAGTGGTATTATTTTACCAGGTTCAGCAAAAGAACAACCTCAAATGGCACAAGTAATAGAAGTTGGGCCAGGAGGATTTGTAGATGGAAATGAAGTTAAAATGGAAGTTGAAGTTGGAGATAAAGTAATATACTCAAAATATGCAGGAAATGAAGTTAAGATAGACTCAGAAGAATACATAATTTTAAGACAAAGCGATATATTAGCTGTTATTGAGTAAAATTTAGGAGGGTATGAAGATGGCAAAGGATATTAGATTTGCGCAAGATACAAGAAAAGCATTAGAAATTGGAGTAAATAAATTAGCAGATACAGTTAAGGTTACTCTTGGACCAAAAGGAAGAAATGTTATACTAGACAAGATGTTTGGAGTACCTCTAATAACGAATGACGGTGTTACTATAGCAAAAGAAATAGAATTAGAAGATAGATTTGAAAATATGGGAGCTCAGCTTGTTAAGCAAGTTGCTACTAAAACAAATGATGTAGCTGGAGATGGTACAACAACAGCTACAGTCTTAGCACAAGCAATAATAAGAGAAGGTTTAAAAAATGTTACAGCAGGAGCTAATCCAATAATAATTAGAAAAGGTATACAAAAAGCTGTAGAAGCTTCAGTTGAAGAATTAAAGAAACAATCAAGAACAATAGAAAGTCAAGAAGAAATAGCTCAAGTTGGTGCTGTATCTTCAGGAGATGATGAAATAGGTAAATTAATAGCTGAAGCTATGAAAGTAGTAGGAAAAGAAGGTGTTATAACTGTAGAAGAATCTAAAACTATGAATACAGAATTAGAAACTGTTGAAGGTATGCAATTTGACAGAGGATTTGTTTCTGCATATATGGTTACAGATGTGGATAAAATGGAAGCAGTTTTAAATGATCCTTATATATTAATAACTGATAAGAAAATATCTAATATACAAGAGTTACTTCCTATCTTAAATAAAATAGTTGAACAAGGTAAGAGACTATTAATAATAGCAGAGGATGTGGAAGGTGAAGCATTATCTACATTAGTACTTAACAAATTAAGAGGAGTTTGTGAAATAGTTGCAGTTAAAGCTCCAGGATTTGGTGACAGAAGAAAAGAAATGCTTCAAGATATAGCTACTCTTACTGGTGGTGTTGTAATATCAGAAGAAGTAGGATATGACTTAAAAGAGGCTGACTTAGGAATGTTAGGTAGAGCTTCTTCAGTTAAAGTAGTAAAAGATAGTACTACTATAGTTGGTGGTCATGGAGAAAAAGAAGATATACAAAATAGAGTTAATCAAATAAAACATTTAGTAGAAGTTACAACTTCTGATTTCGATAAAGAAAAATTATTAGAAAGATTAGCTAAATTAGCTGGTGGAGTCGCAGTAGTTAAAGTTGGTGCAGCTACAGAAGTAGAAATGAAAGAAAAGAAATTAAGAATAGAAGATGCTTTAAATGCAACTAGAGCTGCTGTTGAAGAAGGTATAGTTGCCGGTGGTGGTACTGCTTTAGTTAGTACAATACCAGTTTTAGATAAACTAGTTGAAACTCTAGAAGGAGAAGAACAACTAGGAGCTAAAATAGTAAGAAAAGCATTAGAAGAACCATTAAGACAAATTGCAATAAATGCAGGTCTTGAAGGTGCTGTAATAGTTCAAAATGTAATAGCTGAAGATCCAGAAGTAGGATTTGATGCATTAAATGAAAAATATGTAAACATGATAGAAGCTGGTATAGTTGATCCAACTAAGGTTACTAGAAGTGCTCTTCAAAATGCTGCATCTATAGCAGGAGTATTCTTGACAACAGAAGCTGCTGTTGCTGATATTCCAGAAAAAGAAGATAAAGCTGCGGCTATGGGAGCAGGAATGCCAGGAATGATGTAGTATAATTAATAATTTAAAATAAGAGAGAACTCTATGAGTTCTCTTTTTTTGTATATATAACATGATTATTTTTAATTTTCCAAATAATATGATAAAATATGTTTTTATATAAAAATTATTGAGTAGTTTTTCGGAAGTTGATATTTTAGGAGGACATCATGTTAAAATTTAATAAAATTTTTGCAATAATATTATGTATAACGATAGTAATGACATTTTCTACAGGTTGCAACAATGATGATAAAGTTGAAAGAAATCAAATAAAGACTAATGAAATAAAAATAGAAGAAATAGAAAAAGAATCTACAGGTGTGGTATCTGATAATAGTGGATGGAAACTTTGGGATGATGAAAATCATCTAACTAAAGAAGGAAGAAGCGCCACAGGTAAAGGAGCTGTAGTTTCCTCAGGAAAATACGAGGCTTCTCAAGCTGGGTTAGAAATTATTAAAGCTGGAGGTAATGCAGTTGATGCGGCTATTGCAACAGGATTTGCTTTATGTGTTGTAGAGCCAAATGCTACAGGAATAGCGGGCGGTGGATGCATGATTATAAGAAACAAAGAGGGAAAAAATGTGTATATAGACTTTAGAGAAACTGCACCATCAGCAGCGAATCCATATATGTGGAATTTAGACTCTAAAGGGAAAGTAGCTAATGGTGAAAATAAAAGTGGTGGAAAGTCAGTAGCAGTACCAGGACAGGTGGCTGGATTAATATATGCTTTCGAAAAGTATGGATCGGGAAATCTTACATTAGAAGAAGTTATGACACCTGCTATTAATTTGGCTCAAAATGGATTCTATGTCACGCCAACACTTCTAAAAGACATGAAAAGTGTAAAAGACATGATGGGGAAATACCCAGAATTAAAAAATTTAATTCTTAATAAAGATGGGAATTATTACAATGTTGGAGATTTATATAAGAATAAAGATCTAGCTAATACTTTGAAACTAATATCTAAAGAGGGTAAGGATGGATTTTATACAGGAGATATGGCCAAATCTATAGTAGAAACAGCAAAAAAATATGGTGGAATAATTACTTTAGAAGATTTGGCGAACTATAAAGTTGAAGAGTCAGAACCTTTACAAGGCACTTATCGAGGTAAAACTATAATATCGTCACCGTTACCGTCATCTGGTGGAACTCATGTTATTCAATCTTTAAATATATTGGAGAATTTTGATATTTCAAAGTATGGAATATATTCACCGGAAAGATATCATCTATTGTCTGAGACATTCAAAATGGTATACGAAGATAGAGCTAAATATATGGGAGACCAAGAGTTTATTGATGTACCAACTTTTGGATTGCTAAATAAATATTATGCCAAGGCGTTAGCTGATAAAATTGATATGAATTATTCTCAAGAATATAAAGCGGATGACCCATGGATTTATGAACATGAAGATACAACTCATTATTCAGTAGCAGATAAAGATGGTAATATGGTTGCTGTAACTCAAACTATAAACTGGACTTTTGGGTCAGGATTAGTAGTGGATGATTATGGTTTTGTATTAAATAATGAGATAAGTGATTTTTCTCCAGAATCAGATTCACCAAACTCTGTTGATGGTGGAAAGAAACCTTTAAGTTCTATGAGCCCAACAATAGTATTAAATGAAGATAGTACTCCTCTTATGGTTCTTGGTTCTCCTGGAGGGTCTAGGATTATTCCTACTATAACGCAAGTTATTAGTAATGTTATAGACTATGATATGGATATACAAGAGGCTATAGATACTTATAGAATGTATGATAACACTAAAGATAAAATTGTTTATGAAGGTGGAATAAGTGATGAAACTATAAATAAACTTGAAGCTATGGGTCATAAGATTGAAAAATATGAAGACGGTTATGATAAACATTTTGGCGGGGTACAGGGCGTTCAATATAAAAATGGTAAACTAATAGGTGGAGCAGATTCGAGAAGAGATGGGAAAGCTCTAGGTAATTAATAAATAGTTATGATTTAAATAAAATAATAAGGTATAATTATATATAAAAAAGAATATCAAAGAGGGGAATTATGGATTTAAAAAAATTATTAGAGGATGTTAAGAATAATAACTTAAAAATAGAAGATGCTTTAGAAAAATTAAAAGACTTACCCTATGAAGATATAGGATATGCTCATATTGATCATCACAGGAGTATAAGAAATGGATATCCAGAGGTAATATACTGCAAGGGTAAAAGTGATGAGCATATACTGGGGATTATAGAAAAGATGAATGAAAAAGGTAGTAATATACTTGGAACTAGATGTGAGAAAACTACTTTTGATAAAATTTCAAAATTATATCCCCATGCAAAATATGATTTATTATCTAAAATATTAAGAATAGAAAATGAAGAAATAGAAGATAAGGGTAAGGGAACGATTTTAATTGTTACAGGTGGCACATCGGATATACCTGTGGCAGATGAAGCATATTATACGGCTTTATTCTTTGGAAATAAAGTTGAAAGATTATATGATGTGGGAGTTGCTGGAATTCATAGATTACTTAATAATAGAGAGATAATTGAAAAGGCTAGAGTAATTGTGGCAGTTGCAGGTATGGAAGGAGCTCTTCCTAGCGTAGTAGGGGGTCTAGTAGATGTGCCAGTTATTGCGGTACCTACATCAGTAGGGTATGGAGCAAATTTTGATGGATTAGCTCCACTTCTAGCTATGCTTAATAGTTGTGCTTCTGGTATTTCTGTAGTAAACATTGACAATGGTTTTGGGGCAGGATATTTAGCATCTACTATTAATAAATTAAAATAATAATAGGTATGACTTAGATATAGATAACATATATAGAAAAATATCTAGCATATAAAACATTATATTAAAAAATGCAATTTCTGTATCGATAAAAGTTAAGTATCTATATTATAACAGTAAATTAATTAAAGTATAAAACTGATATTAATGATATTAAATTATAGTAATTAACCCAAATATGTAGATTAAATAAGTTTATTAGAGTATAAATATAATAGTTGATGAAGAAAATAGTAAAAATTTGTTGACATAAGCGAATTATTTTGGTAAATTATTATTCAAACATAAGGCAAATAACGAAAATTTTAAAAACAAAATCACTCGTATATACTCAGAAATAAGGTCTGAGAGTTTCTACCGAGATACCGTAAAAATCTTGACTATGAGTGAAATTATTATACATATTTAAAATTTACTAACTGCTTAATTTTAGGCAGTTTTGTAGCATATTTTTAAAACCTGTATAGTGATTTCACTTTTTAGTAAAAAAGGTGGAAACTATACAGGTTTTTTTATATAAAAAATTTGAAATATTTAAATATAAAGTGGGCTAAATTGAAAGGAGAATTAGTATGGCTAAAATAATAAAAGAAGGATTAACTTTTGATGATGTTTTATTAATACCTCAAAAATCTGAAATATTACCAAAAGAGATAAATACACAAACATACTTAACTAAGACAATACAATTAAATATACCATTAATGAGTGCTGGTATGGATACTGTTACAGAATCAAAAATGGCAATATCTATGGCTAGACAAGGTGGTATAGGTATAATTCACAAGAATATGTCTATTGCAGAACAAGCTTCAGAAGTTGATAGAGTAAAAAGAAGCGAAAGTGGAGTAATTGTGGATCCATTTTACTTAACAAAAGACCATACAATTCAAGATGCTGACAATATAATGGGGAAATTTAGAATATCAGGAGTTCCAATAATAGATGAAGATAAAAAACTTATTGGAATAATAACAAACAGGGATATAAAGTTTGAAAAAGATATGTCTAAAAGAATAGAAGATGCTATGACTAAAGATAATTTAGTAACAGCTAGAGAAGGTGTTACTTTAGAAGAAGCTGAGCAAATTCTTAAAAAACATAAAATTGAAAAATTACCAATAGTAGATGAAGAAAATCATTTAAAAGGTTTAATAACAATAAAAGATATAGAGAAGAAAATCCAATATCCAAACTCTGCAAAAGATAAAGGGGGAAGACTTTTATGTGGTGCAGCAGTTGGTATAACTGGAGATTTATTAGATAGAGTAAAAGCATTATACGAATCAAAAGTAGATGTAATTGTTTTAGATAGTGCTCATGGACACTCAAAAGGTGTTATAGAAGCTGTTAAAAAGATAAAAGCTGCGTATCCAGACTTACAAGTTATAGCTGGAAATGTTGCAACTGCTAAAGGTTGTGAAGCATTAATAGAAGCTGGAGCTGACTGCGTAAAAGTAGGGATAGGACCTGGATCGATATGTACAACAAGAGTTGTCGCAGGTATAGGTGTTCCTCAAGTAACAGCAGTTATGGATTGTGCTGAAGCTGCTGCTAAGTATGGCATACCAGTAATAGCAGATGGTGGAA
>ERZ781272.997-NODE-997-length-12566-cov-3.434737_pt1 | contig 12566 bp, 16 predicted proteins | sample MGYA00375850_ERZ781272 | MGnify/ENA primary metagenome ERZ781272 (study PRJEB29790, sample SAMN06051246) | human gut metagenome | host: Homo sapiens | place: USA: Cincinnati, Ohio | collected 2013-06-21 | study: EMG produced TPA metagenomics assembly of the Gut...
CAATCGATGCATTCGGCACCCATAACTGACGCAGCTTCGACTCGCTAATCATCCATATTGCACCGACGATCATGCACCAGCCCCAGTACTCCATATCAAATCTGGTATGATAGGCAATCCTTAATGCAATACTGAAAAGAACTGTAATCACACCTGCAAACAATATAAAAAAGGCCATCACAGTTTCCAATCCATACTGTTCAAAAATCTGCGCCCATATATCTCCTCTGTCTCCACAATAAATCGTGTTGACTACTCCTGTATAGTTTGCCGTGTGTGTCGTCAGTTCTATTCGTACTTCTTTTCCTGAATCTTTCTGTGACGTCGGACAAAAGACATATCTGCTGGCAGAATTCTTTCCAAACGGCCGCGTGTTGACGGTATCGTACTTCATGCGAAGTTTACCATCTATATAGAAACTGACATCCTGCAAAGAAGAACGTATGGCAAATGTATTTTCGCTGTAATCTTCCGGCAGCCGCGTAGTGATCACCATTGTCTCATCCACACCCACATCATACGATCCCGGCGCCTTAATTACTTCCTGTGTCCCGTCCGGTTTCTGCCATGTGAGTTTTCCCTGATACGCGATATTCTCAAGCTTCATGCTCTCACTGCGCTCACTCGGATAAATGAGCTCCGCCGCGAAAAATCCCACAAGCATCAGCAGCATCAATGCATAGAGTACTATCCTCCGCTTCTTGCCAACTGCGTAACTTTCCATAATTTCTTCCCCCTTCTGAACCTCTTTCCTTCCATCGCAGTTCGTCATTTCCAGTCAAACCTTCTATTTCTTTAACTGAACCCCGTCACTGAATGCATTTCCCACGATTGCACCCAGTGCAATGTACTTATTGTTTACCGGATCGTAGGTAATCGGTTTCAGCTTTGACGGATCAATCTTTCCATCCGTCAGAATGCTCTCCTCTGCATTCACATTTTCACTTTTGATTGCATGAAATCCTGCCTTTGCAAACTTATCCGGCACTTTATTTGCAGACTCTACGCCTACATAATCACAGGCAACTACGGTATCTTCGGTTGCAAAGCTTACCGTAAACGCCCCCGTCTTTTCGAGATTTTCTGTTGTCTTGTGATTTGACATGCTGATAGAAATCTCATTCATATCTGTAATACAGCCCCATGCTGCGTTCATCGCATCCGGAACACCATTCTCGTCGTATGTTCCTATAATCAGTACCGGCATCGGGTACACAAATGGTTTAGCTCCAAAATCAACTCTGCTCATTGTTTTTCCTCCTGTTTGTCAATATGGTTATTATAACAAATCCAGGACTAATTTACTATAGGTTATATAAGATTACATTTAACTTATGCCCATATATATAACTCTGAGGATTCCCAGTAAAAGAAGATGCAACGGATAAAACCAATAGAAAAACCACTTGGAGAATACGCTTCCCTTTTCGATTCGCCTGCCATTATAAAAAATAACGATTACAATGCCGGCAAGCGCAATCCCCATCATACTTCCCAACGCATAAATGAGATTGGTTTCCATCGAAAATCTTCCAAGACCTCCTGCAAAATTGAGGCCTCCAAATAAAAGCATTGAAATGATAAAAGCCCATCCAGTCTTACTTTTTGAACCCTTGCTCCATAAAAACAATAACGTAAATACCGGTGCAAGGAATGCCCAGTCGCAAACAGAAGAAAACAGTATCAGTATTAAAATGCATGTAGCCCTTATAACTTTATTGGATACCTTTTCAACTGCCATCAGAATGCCAAAACATATCAGCAGTGTGAATAACATATTCAATTCCCGAAATTCTAACAGCCCGTTGTTTGTAAATGCCAGACAATATGGAATTTCGGATACCAGAGCAAATATTGCCAGCCGAATTGCATAGTTCTTTTTGGAATGCGTATATTGAAATCCCTCAACCAGAAAATAACACATTGTAATTGCTGTAAAATATCCAAGATTTAAAAATAATTCTGCTAAAAAACTTCCGGATTTCATAAAAATTGTTGAAATGTGATTCAACAACATCGTTAGCATCGCAAAATATTTAATAACATCCCTATTCCATATTTTTTTCATTTTGGATGTTTCCCTTCTGGTATTTACTTTCCGGTAGTGCTTTTTTATTCTTTCTTATCAGCCCAATCACCATAAGAAAAACAGCTGCCGCCCCACCTGCGATCAACACTATCGTATAAACATTTGCATTCACACGCAAATCTGTCGACCAGTCTGAGAACTCCGCATACCGGATAGTCAGCCTTCTCTCGCCTTCGATCAGGAACATACAAATATCATTTGCAAATGCCGTCCACAGTGTACAGATCAGCACAATGCAGCCTGCTTTGATCCATGCATTCGTCTTTGCATACCTTGCCACAAAAAACACCAGCCATACACCAAGCATTACTACAAACGCAACGATACATCCTGTTTTCATTCCCTGCATATCCTGCGAATGTCCGCACGTTTCCACAATCGTCAAAAAAAGCCACAGGGTATTCCACATCATCGTGATCAGCGCTTTCTTATCTGCTAAAACCGGCGGCAGGTCAACCGCTCTGATAACAAACGGGAACAATACGATCGATATACCAAATACCGTTGGTACCGACCAAAAAATAAATTCTCCGCCTCCATTCATTCTGTCAACAAAGAATAAAATGAAAAGAAGTGCGACCACACCACATAGTATGCATTTTACCATTTTTTTCTGTCTGGATACAAGCGGAACTACTGTAATTGCACCTACAAGCAACATAGACGCTGCTACTACAGCAAACACATTCATATCTCCGCCGCTTGCCAATCCGACAATAAATGTAACAAACACCGGAATCAACAACAGCCCCGCAATTATAACACCGGCTTTGTAAGCCGCCGTCCGCTCCTTTTTTTCATGGCGCTCCAATACGCCCTGCGATTCCTCTTTGATCATGGTATCAATGGTTTCGTTCTTTAATTCTTCATATGTACGTCTGCATTTTTCGCAATCCTCCAGATGTGCCTCTACCAGCTCCCTGCTGGAAGCACTGCACGCATCATCATAATATAATGGAAGCAGATCCTGTACGACATCGCACTGTCTGATATTATCTTTACTCATTTTTGTCCATCCTTTCCTTTATTTTCAATCTTGCCCTATGATAAGTTACCCTGGCCCAGTTCTCCGTTTTTCCGAATATCATACCGATTTGCGCAAACGGTAATTCTCCGAACACCCGAAGCTGAAATACTTCTTTGTAGGGTTCCTCCAATTCATGCAGCACCAGATGTATTCTGAGTGCCGTATCTTTGTCCTCCACAGCCTTTGTCATATTGTCCGGCTGTTCCAGCATCTCCTCATCCAGTTCTGCGTATTTTGAATTTTTGCGGCATTCATCCATTGCAAGATTTTTTGCTATGCTACAAAGCCATGTCAGTTCACTGGCCTTGCCCTCATATGTACGTTTCGCGGTCATCGCTTTAAAAAATGTGTTCTGCGTGATTTCCTCCGCAAGACTTTGATCTTTCACGATCGTGACTACATACGAATATACTTGCATGTAGTATGAATTGTACAATTTTTCATAATTCAGAACTGTCACCTCCTTTGTTCATAGGTTAGACGGAGAAAGAATGGTTTTGTTACAAAAAAATTCCATAGAAATTATTATACTTCATTCCGGATAAAAGAAAACAGCAAATCAATTACTGATTTGCTGCTTAGTCCTTGCATATTTTCTATTTTTCTTTTCCCATCTCCTGTTCCTGCCCATACATCTTCTGCACACCTTGTATCTTTTCTCTCTTCTCAAGAAATGTCTCCGCAATAATCGGATCAAAATCCACACCACTTCCTTCTTCAATGATCTGGAAACATTATTCCAAAGGCATTGCATCCCGGTAACACCGCTTTGCGAAACTGCATCAAACACATCCGCTACTGCCATAATTCTGGCGCACAATGGAATCTGCTTTCTTGATAAACCATCCGGATAACCATACTGATTGCTTTTTCTTCTTCGTATGCCACAAATGAAGCTGCTGTATTTTTTAAGGCACATTCCACCTGTTCTCTGCAAGGTGGCTCCCAGCCGACTGATCTATATAGTTCAAGAAACATATCTGTTGATAGTGTATTTATTTGTATTTGCATGTTGTTTCCTTTCTAATTGTCTCTGTCTATTTTGCATAGTTGATTTTTAATTCTAAGCATTGCTTCAATATGCATGATCCAATGTCTGGAAAAGGGCATTTTCAACAAGCCTCTGACATCTTTACTGCACCAGTAATCAATTAACCAAACGGCATTTTCATCTGTGGAAACACATTTGGAATCAACTAACCTTTCCTTATCCGCATCTGTAAATTTCCGTTTCATGTCATCATAGGATAATTTAGGCAAAAATGCATTGGTAGATTCCATAACAGCCTTTGCATATGCCAAAAGCTCATCCGCATCTACTTCTTTAGAAAAAGCAACTATTTTCTCACTATCTAATTCATTTCCTGTTGTAATAACAGGGGCATGTATCCTTTGCTCATACAAATCGGTAAACAAAATCTGTATTTCCTTATTCTTTTGTGACCATTCTTTATTCATGTAAAATCTCCCTGTAACTTTGAACTCCATTTTTCTCAGCTCTTAACCTTTTAATAGCTTTAAGAACTTCTTGTCATTCATCTGCTCGTTTGTCAGATATGCTCCATCATAAAACAACGCATACGTCGTAACCGGTGTAGGTGCATTTTGTGCTTCCTCCTTGCTCTGTAAATGAATCGCTTGAAATGGCACGCCATTTTCCTTTGCCACGCCTTCTACAATCGGAACATATTTCGCGTTAAACGGACATTGGCTGGTATAATACAAAACATATCCTTTTTCTTCAATGTGGGGATGTTTGGCACATTCTTTGAATTCAGGCAAAGAAGCATTCTCCTCAAGCGGTAAATACCATAACTGAATCCCATTGTCCGCTTCATCACAAACCTTGAAGCCTTTATACTGCAGGAATTTAGGATCTGCCAAAAAAGGCTTTTTCTTTTTGGACGATAAAATACATACTCCCTTTTTGCCTTTGCTCCTGCTGTCTTCTATGCAGGCGTTCAGCAGATCTGCTCCATAGCCATGTCCTTTGAAAGAGCCGGCCACCCACAGACAGTCAATATACATATAACCCTCTGCACAAATTGGATTCCATGCATTTTCAGCCGGTATATACTCAATAAAGCACTTTCCCCGTTCTGTGCTTTTCAGAAAAACCAAACCGTCCTCAAATCGCTCTCGTAACCACGCCTTTTTGGATATCACCTGAATATCCTTGTCATTTGAAATCGCACAGCATATGTGTTCTTTATCTATATTTTCACTTGTCACTCTGATATATTCCATAAAGCACTCCATTCTTAAATGCCATATTTACTGTTTGGAAGGTAAGGAATGTTGCCCTTCCTTTAACTTTGCATACACATAGGTATCCTTCCAGATGGGCATGCCCTTTTCATCCTTCCAGAAAAATATATTTTTCTGGAAAAATGTTTCTCTCTGAAATCCAAGTTTTTCAAGCAACTTCCATGAAGCATTATTTAGTGAATCACATTCCGCATAAATTCTGTGTACGCCCTGTCTAAAAGCCAATTCTACTAAAGCAGATGTACTTTCCATAAGCATAACCCTTTCCCCAATATGTTTTATTGAATACATACCCCAATTCAAGCGAATCAAAATCTCTCCAAACGATGAAAATCTGTTCTATGTTTCATATTGCTTCATTCCACTAATCAATACATCAAGAGACAATGCGAAACTTTCCTCTATCGATATTGGATTTCCAAACGAATCATGTATCACAAGAAGCAAAAAACCTTCCAGAAATGCACGATATGTGCGAAGAAGATGATTTGCAACCTCCCTGTCTATATGCAACTTATCTGTCTGTGCAAAGAAAAAAGTATATACTTTTTCTGTCGCTTTGATTAATTCCTCACTTTTATATTTGTTGTACCAAAGCATTGCCTCAAAAATTCCAGGATTATCCATTGCATATTGATAAAATGCATGTGCATATTTTCGTAATGCCTCATGTGCATCCTCTTCAACAATTATCTCGGCTATCTTCTCTGCCCCGTTTTGCCAGCCATATATCATAATTCCGTGGTAAATGTCTTCCTGGCTTTTTATATGATTATATAAGGATGGTTTTTTAATTCCCAAATAGTCAGCCAGTGTGGTGATTGTCACATACTCTAATCCTTTTTCATTTGCAAGCGCAGCTGCCTGCTCAATTACTTTTTCCCTTGAAAGTCCTATTCTTGGCATTTGTTTCTGTCTCCTATGTATTAAAAACTAACGGAATTAGTATTTATTTCATAATAACTAATTCCGTTAGTTTTGTCAATTACCTCTCTCATAAGCAATATTTTTCAATTACGTCATCACTCCAAATAATCCAACAATGCGACGGCGTCCTGCGCTTGTGCGCGAATAATTTCAAAGGGTATATGTTTCATACACATTGTTTTCCCTTCTTTTTATCGAATGAGCTACTACATAGAGTCATTCACCCCTGATAACTATTTCAGCGGAAAACAAATATCAATTTCCATATACCCATCTTCCCTTACCTTCCGATAAATATCCAGAACCGGCCGCTCATCCATCTGATTGCCTGTCCTTGACAGCCATCTGCAGAATATCTCCTGATACACCATAAACAAAAATTGCGGAAATCCTTTAAAATGATAAATTGCATATTTTCCGCCCTCGAAATGATGCGTCAGAATATCAGCATGCTCTTTAAGAGCCGGGTGTGCAGGTGAAATTGTCTGACATAATTCATACATGCAGTTATCCTCATCGGTGATGGAAGGCTCGTCGATCGTACAGTCAATGTACAGCGTGTCCTTCGTCGCCAGATACTCATATTTATCAATAAACTCACACCATTCATCCGAAAGATTATGGTAGTTGCCTCTTTTTCGCTCATAGACAACCATAACCCCTTGCAGGTTTTCAATCGTAATCAGTTTTTCTGCCTCATCCAATTGGTCCAGCGTGATTCCATGAGAAAACGAACTTTCTTCTACAATCTGCTCGCTGCTTTTGCGAAAAGCAGCCGGAAAAAGATCCAGATGCTTTTTAAATGCAGTAGCAAAATTAGACGAAGAATACCCATACTCTTCGCCAATTTCTGTAATGCTTTTTTCTTTTTCAACCTTCAGGCGCCAGGCGCTGCGTTCTAAGCGCACACGCTTAATGAAGTGATACAGCGCCTCATCCGTATCCTACTTGAACATACGGGTCAGATGATACTTCGAGTAAGCACAGTGATGTGCCACATCCTCCACGGTGATATCCTCATCCATATGTTCAAAAATATAACTGATTGCCCGATTAATAACCGCACTCCGTATGGTTGTGCCAGTCTGCGTCTTTTTCCTGTTTTCCATTGTTATCATCCCTTTTTATTTTCTTCTGCTGTGCCTGAATCAGACATAACGATACGATTGCTGTCAGTACTTCTGTACATGGTGTTGCCAGCCAGACACCATTCATTCCAAGCAGTGCCGGAAGAATCAATATAAATGCCAGCAACAATACAACTCCACGAAGTGAAGAAATAAGTGCGGATGATTTTGCGTCTCCGCAGCTTGTAAAGTACATGGAATTAATCACATCATACCCCATAACAAAAAATGTGATCGAATAGATTCTGAATCCGGTCGCAACCATGTCTGCCACACTGCTGCTACATCCAAACATTCCCGCATACCCCTTTCCAGTCATGGCAAAAATACCTGCAATCACCACACCTGTCAAAAACAGGATTCCGTTTGTGATTTTTCTTATGTCGATTGCCACCTGCATTTCATGTGCGCCACGGCAAACACTGACCAGTGAACTGATTCCCTGTCCAAATCCGATACAGATCATACTGTAACCATACACTACAAATCCAAGAATTGTAAACGCAGCCACTCCCTCGGCTCCCACATATTTCATTAATACATAGTTGAAGGCAAACATGGATATTGCACTCGACATTTCTCCGATAAACTCAGAAGATCCATTCAGTAAAATCTCTCTGTTTATTTTCCAGTCAAATACAAAACTATGAAATTTGATTTCTCTGCTTTTCCCCATAAAATATCCCAGCTGAATCAATACCGAAACCATCTGAACGATTAAGGATCCGATTGCACTTCCCCGTACACCAAGTCGCATGACTCCCACAAACATGTAATCTAAAATCACATTCAGTATACAGCCTGCAATGCTTACAAACATACAAAGTTGCGGTTTCCCGTCAACGCGAATGAACATTCCCAAAACCGTGCTGCTCACCATGAGTGGATAGGTGAAAAGCATAATCCTGTAATACTGTGTAAAATATCCAGACAAACTGCCATCTGCACGCAGGATGCCAAGTATCGGCTGAAAGAGCGCAAACACAAAAAGTGAACTGATTGCACACACAACCGCCGCTGTCGCCATTGTCTGCGAAAATACCTCATGCGCTTTTTTCCTCTTCTTTGCCCCAAGCAACCTGCCACAGATGACGGAACCGCCAACTCCTACACAAAGTCCTACGCCCAGATAAAAATACAAAACCGGAAGTCCAAGATTGATTGCTGCCAATGCCTGTTCTCCTACATAATTTCCGGTATAAAAGCCATCTGTAATCGTTATAACGGTCTGTAATAACATCGCTATAATGCTCGGAATCGAAAACTGAAGTATCATCTTCAATTTGTTTTGTTTGATTTGCGTCATTTCCATAATTGTATCTCCTTTTCTACTATACTGTTACTCAAGTCAATTATAGAAATATGGCTATGATGATACTTCTGAATTCGTGCTATGAACTTTCCATTGATCATATTATACAACAAAAATTTCATACATCAAAACAGGTGCCTTTTACACTTACTGTGCCTATAATGAATTCTTCTATAGTGAATTCATCTATTTTGTAGATATCTATATTTATGCTTTTACACCAGCAAATTCGAAATCATATTCTTAATCAAACGGATTTCCAACGGATGATCTTCTGTTTCAAAAGTGAATAAAACATCTGTCCCCGGCAACAAATGATTCTCATAATACAAATTGTTCTTCCAAACAAAATCAGAAACATACTCCGGATTGCTCATAAGTCCCGCGTGCTCCCAATAAGTAAGTTTTCCGGTTTGCGTATTTATAATTGTAAAGTCTGGATAAATAAGGATGTCACGTCCATTATATTTTAACATAAGTGGCCGCTCATATTTGTAAAGAAGCTGATCTGCTTCCATATGCAAAAGATTTGCTATAATTACTTCTGATTTGGAACGTACATACTCTCCTGCATTTGTTTCATACCGCAATGCCTCCGGGTATTTATTGCATGGTTCATATGTTTCCTGTTTCCATGCCTGAATCCGCCTGGTACAATTCTCTTCCAATGGTATAATCAACGACTGCCTGTCTTCTGTCATTGATTCGTACACCCGCATTTCCTTGTCATAACAATATGCTTTCTCAAAATTTTCAAGTAACTTCAAATTCTTCTGTAAAATAGGCTCTACTTTTTCATAGTAACCCTTTTGCGCCAACAACTGAATCTGTTTCTTTTTCTTTTTTGAAAGATACTTTCTTATACAGTTTAAGTTCTCGTCATGATACTGCCACTTATAATAAACCTTTTTTTGCTTATGTGTAATTATCAAAGAACCTTTTGGTACCGTCTTCTGAAACCGCTGAATCCTATCCAACAAACCTCTTGTTTCTTTTATTTGTTTTCTTACCTGTTTCTGAAATAATTGCATCCCCAATAATCGTCCTTTCCTTTTTTCTCGTAAAGTAGTACTAAATCCTCCTCGTAATCTTTTTTAGTACTACTTATTTTGATTTTTCGTATCCTGTTTTCCCCGAAAGTAGTACATTAAATCCAACACCAACATTTTTAGTACTACTTTTCTCTTCTCTTTCGTCCATTTTTCTTTCAAAATAGTACATAACCATCCTCATTCGTTCGTTAGGTACTACTTTTTTCTTTTCCCCACCATAATTTTGGATAAAAAGTAGTACCTAATTGCTTTTACTCTTTCTTTTAGTACTACATTTCCTTTACTTCACTTGAATTTTTCGCTTTAAGTAGTATCTAACAAGCTCTTTATACACTTTTGGTACCACTCACTTTTGATACCACTTCTCCCATGTTGTCTTTCCAAAATCCTTCCAAAACTGGTCCCCCTACAGCAATTCAAACCGGTAGTTCCACGACAATTCTTTTGCGTCCTCTTCAATATTTGTATTTTTCAGGCACCAAAGACTTGCCCTCTCATTACGCATCGCACACCATCATTCAATTTTCATTCACATCTGAAATTTTGTCCGAAACAGACATTACTAAGATATTACTAAGATAAATCCTAGAGTTCTTTTGTACTCTAGGATTTGATTATAGAAAACATCAGCCCCATCACACGATGGGGCTGATATATAACATTGAACCATGACTGATCAATGCAAATTGCTTTATTCTGTCATGAAATTGTCATGACAAGCAATAAATTATTTGTTGTTGATTGCAGCCTGCGCTGAGACAGGCCTGTAACTTACATTTATCACTTAAAGATTGCAGATGCTGTTTTTTTTTCCAATCGGAAGCGTCTTGCTTATATACCTCATTACCGAATACCGGATTCAAATACCAGATAAATGCTCCGTGATCAAAAACAATCTGATCAACGAAATTATCAATCACAGTATCAGGTATCTTAGCCCTGGCATCAAAGGCAGTCATCTTGATAAACTCAGAAAGACTTTCAATACGTCTGTCCTTTGCGCCATTATCTTCCAATTCTAAAACCCGTTGTCTGCATTCATCATTTAATTTCTCTAAGTTTGAAATCTGATCTTCTAATTTCTTTTTCTTGCTTCGGAAGACTTCTCTTGAAATATCTCCTTCTGAACACATATCAACCAGATTGGCAAGCTGTTTGTTCAGCTTCTCAATCTGACGATTGTTTGCTTCAAGCCGTTCTTTATCGTTTCTCTCAGGAGCCTTTACTTCAGCAACATCCTGTGCCATAGCCATAGCTTCCTTATAGATTGCTTCTTTATTACCAAGAAGCTTTTTGAAAACAAAATCGGCCTGAACCTCTAATTTCCATCCCATAAATGATGAGTTATCACAAATACCTTCGATATCAAGACCTTTTTTCAGTCTTCCTGCAGGAGTTCCTGTCCGTAACTGTCCATAGCACTGATAGATATAACTAAGAGTTCCATCATTAGCCTTATGAGCAATTCTTCGGTTCATAGCATGACCACAGGTACAAACAAGCTTATTGCCCCACAGATGCTTACAAGGCGACTGCCCAATTGCTTTGCCGTTCTTGTCTGTCTTCACGGACTTGTGTTTTTCTCTTAACTCCTGTACTCTGTCAAAATCTTCCGGCGAAACCAGTTTCTCATGCGAACCTTCTACATATACCTTATCAACTGCCCCATGATTATTGATTTTCTTCTGAACCAGATAATCCGGAACGTATTGCTTACGGTATACGATTCTGCCGCAATAAAAAGGATTTCTAAGAACTCTGTTGATATTGCCAGACTGCCATCTGGTAAGGCCTGTGGCTGTCTTACGCCCTTCCTGTTCCATGATGTCCTGAATCTTACGAACACCATTGCCAGCCAAGTAAAGTTCAAAGATTCTTTTCACAGTGTCGGCCTGTTCCTTATTCACAATAAGCTTATCACCAACTCTGTCATATCCAAGAATATTACCATTGCCATATAGGACTCCATTCTTAAACGAAATCATCTGACCGGCTTTTACTCTCTGAGAAATCTTCTTGCTTTCATTCTGAGCCAAGGTAGCCATGATAGAAAGTCTAAGCTCTCCATCCTCATCATTCATTGTCCAGATGTTATCTTCTGTGAACCACACCTCCACACCATAAGTTTTGAGGGTTCTGGTCTGCTGCAGTGTATCAACTGTGTTTCTTGCAAACCTGGATACCTCTCTGGTAACAATTAGATCAAACTTCTTTTCTTTTGCATCCTTAAGCATTCGCATAAAAGACTCACGCTTATGAATTGATGTACCAGTAATACCTTCATCAATATATCTATCTACCAGCGTCCAGTCCGCATGCCTGCTCAAAATATCATCATAGTACTGCACCTGATTTTCCAATGCAGATATCTGCGCCTCATGCTCTGTAGAAACACGGGCGTAGATGGCAACTTTTCTCGCCATGTCGCACCTCGCATTCCACAACCAAGCTGTACTAGATGAGATCTAGACACAGCTTAATTATATAATTATTATCTTGTTTACTCAACGGGTATATTGTGTTTTTTTGCAATGTACCGCAGTTCTTCGTCTGTTATCTTTCCTTCTTTGTTAAGCTGCTTCATAATGTCAAAAGCAGCATACTTAATAGCCATTTCCTCAGCCTCTGGAGGAAATGTAAGTTCTTTTAATTCCTTCATGACCATCCCTCCTAAAGCTTCTCAATGAAATAATTTTCCATGTAGGAAATCAATTCACAATGAATACGGCTTGCCTTTCTCCTGGGAAAAGGACAGGGTTCCCAA
>ERZ781272.1001-NODE-1001-length-12548-cov-3.729208_pt1 | contig 12548 bp, 6 predicted proteins | sample MGYA00375850_ERZ781272 | MGnify/ENA primary metagenome ERZ781272 (study PRJEB29790, sample SAMN06051246) | human gut metagenome | host: Homo sapiens | place: USA: Cincinnati, Ohio | collected 2013-06-21 | study: EMG produced TPA metagenomics assembly of the Gut...
GTCGTGGGACGGGGAAGCTGCCTTGACGCCGGCGGCCCTCATCCATCAAGCCGAGGTGGCGCTGCGCAAGGCGAAGCAGCTCGGCCGGAGCCGCCGCTACGCGTTCGAGACCGACGATGCGGAATTCGCGCGTCTGCGGGAGGATATGCGGCTTTCGATGGAGCTGTCCGTCGAGATCGGCGATGCGCTCGAACGCGGGGAGTTCGAAGCCTTCTTCCAGCCCCTGTTCAGGCCCTCGAACGGCCGGATCGTGGGGGCCGAAGCGCTCGCGCGCTGGCGGCATCCGTCGCGCGGCCTGGTCAGCCCCGCCGTGTTCATCCCGCCGCTCGAGCGCAGCGGCGCCATCGTCGACCTCGATCTGGCCATATTCGAGCAGTGCTGCCGCTTCCTGCGCGACCGTCTCGACAAGGGCGCGGTCATCGTGCCGCTGAACTGCAACTTCTCGCGCTTGCATTTCTTGGACGACTCGTTCGCCGACGCGTTGAAAGGCATCGTCGACCGCTACGCCGTCCCTCCGTCGTATCTGTGCGCGGAAATCACGGAAAGCGCGTTCGTCGAGGATTTCGACACCGTGATCGGCCAAGTGAAGCGGCTGCACGAGCACGGTTTCAGCGTGGCCATGGATGATTTCGGCAGCGGGTACTCGTCGCTGGGCATGCTGCAGAACCTGCCCATCGACGAAGTGAAGATCGACCAGCTGTTCTTCCAGCGCGACCTTTCCGACTTCCGCAACGCGACCGTGGTGTACTCGATGGCGAACATCGCCAAGGTGCTGGGCCTGGTCGTGGTTTGCGAGGGCATCGAAACCGCCGAGCAGGTCGAGTTCGTGAAAGGCATCGGGTGCGACATTGCCCAAGGCTTCTTCTTCAGCCGCCCGGTCGACGAGGCTTCGTTCGGCGGCTTGCTGGAACGCGCCCTGGCGCACGAGCCCCAGAAGCGCTCGCCGCTGCGCAAAGAGGATGCGCGGTCGTTCATCGTGCGCTTGTTCGATCATGCCTTCGTAAGGCAGGATCTCGATGCGTTCGCAGACTGCTGCTTCGACGACGTGCAGTGGCAGGATCGGTTCGAGGAGGGCTGCTTCTCGGGCATCGACGCGGTGCGCGCGCATCTCGAGCGCGCGATGAGCGGCCGGGAGCTCTCCATCGCGTACAAGGCCATCACGGTGAACGAGCTGTCCGGCGACCTCGTCGCGGTGAGCGGCGAAGCGGTGTTCACCGGAGACGTGGACTACCAGGGCGTCTTCTACTTCGGTGCGTCGTGTTTGGCAACTGATGCCGGCGTCCTTCTGACCAAGATGAAGATCGACCGAGTCAACCGTTCGGGGCATTCGCATAGATCCTTGCAGATGGCGGCAATGGATATGGAGCGGTTGGACGAAGGCCCCGCGCTCGATCAATTCTACGGGGTCGTGCCCGTGGGCATCATTCGCTACGATTTGTCGGGCGACATGCTGATAACTTATATGAATCAAGCTATGTTCGACATCCTCGGCTACACGAAGGAGCAGTTTTACGGAGAGGTTGGAGCCAACCTTCGAATGATCGTGCATCCCGACGATCTCGACCATCTGTACAAGAAGAGCGTCGAGATGATAGAGACCGGCGAGTCGGAGCCGTTCTCCTATCGTTTCATCAGGCGCGACGGCTCCGTCGCACGCGTGCTGTATCGGCAATGCAATCTTCCGGGCATCGACGGGCGGCCCGTCACCCAGGGCATGTACATCGATCTGGACGAAGCCGAGCGCTATCTGACGGAGGGCGAAGGGGAATAGGGGAGTCCTGCGGAGCCGCGATGCGAGGGCGGCCGCGTCGATCTTCGCGCAATCGGGGATTTCTGTCGTCTGCTCGAGGCTAAGGGCTCGAACGACCCCAGCACCCGCCGACACCTGCTTGACGGCGAAATGCACGCGTCGAGGTAAAAATCGAACGGTTTGGTAATCCTGGCGGAGCCCGGCCGCGGCGCTTCGAGTCCGCCGAGTGCGATTGGGAACGTTTCCCCAGGTCGGATACTCCTCGAACCGTAAAACAAAGCGAATCAGTGTGATTACCAAACCGTTCGTTTTTTACCGCTCGACGCCGTTTCCGCCGTCAAGCCTCTACCGGCGCCCTGTGGGAGTCTGACGGGCTCCCGCAGTCTTTCGGTTTGGGCGCGAATCGATGCCTATGGCAATTCCTTTGAGTCCTACCGCCGCGAAGGCATGCAAAACCCCTGGTGGCTAAATCCCCCTGCGCCTTCCGGGGGTTCGATCCCGCCGGATATTGTCATGGGAGTCGATTTGCGCCCAAGGTGGGGAAGGATGCGCGAGCGCTCGGCGAGCCGTGCGAAATCGGGCAGGTTGTGCGCGATTTTGGCACGACTCGGTGCGCGCGAGCGAAGCGGTGCGTCCTACAATGGATCGAATCCTAAACGAAAGGGGTTCGTATGAACGCAAGAACGTGGAAGAAGCTGGGCGCGTGCCTGTGCGCCGGAGCGCTTGTCGCCGCGCTGTGCGCGGGTTGCGCTTCGAAGGTGTCCGACGATGCTGCGCAGCCGCTCGTCAACGGTGTGACCGATCGGCAGGAAGTGGTGTACTGCCTGTACTTCGGCCTCACCGACAAAGACACCGGCAAGCAGGAGCTCACCATGGAGGAGGCGAAGGATATCGCCATCCCGCTGTTCATCGAGGCGGGGTCGGGCTATACCGTGTACGAGGCCGAAGGAGGCTTCGCCAAAGAGGACGGGACCGTCGTGCAGAACGACACGCTCGTGTTCGACAGCACCCACGGCGACGAGCAGGCCATCCTCGACCTTATCGAGAAGGTCAGGCGGGCGCTCAACGTCGAAAGCGTGTACTGCGAGTCCAAGCTCGTCGGCTGCCAGATACGCGGCGGCGTCATATCGGGCGTCTCGTAAGCGGCGGATCGAGCGCTGCGAACGCCGCCTGCTGTTGCGGGCGGCGTTCGCGCAAAAACCATCGTTTGTTCGCTGTTTGAAGACGGCGCTTTACGACGAATGCTGTTAGAATGTCATCGATACCACGACGCGCATCCATGACTGACAAGAGGCACAAGATATGGCATTCGTCCACCTGCACAACCATACCGAATATTCCCTGCTCGACGGCCACACTCATATCTACGACATGGTGAAGAGAGCCGCCGACCTCGACATGCCCGCGGTGGCCATCTCCGATCACGGCGTGATGTCGGGCGTTCCGCAGCTGTGCGAGATGTGCGACAAGGTGGAAGCCGAGACGGGCAAGCGCGTGAAGCCCATCTACGGCTGCGAGGTGTACTTCACCACCGACGAAGAGCTGCGCAAGGACACGAAGCCGAAGCTGTACCACCTGCTGCTGCTGGCCAAGACGAACGAGGGCTACCACAACCTGGTGAAGCTGGTCAGCGAGTCGCACGTGGACAACTTCTACTACAAGCCGCGCACCACCTTCAGCATGCTGCAGAAGTACGGCAAGGGCATCATCGGCTCGTCGGCCTGCATCGCCGGCATCATTCCGAAGCTGCTCGACAACCGCCAGGTAGACGAGGCGGTCGAATGGGCCAAGAAGTTCGCCAGCTGCTTCGAACCGGGCGATTTCTACATCGAGCTGCAGAACCAGGGCATCCGCACCGATGCCGGGTTCACGCAGACCGAGCTCAACCACATGCTGACCGACGTGGCCAAGGCCGCCGGCCTCAAGACCATCGCCACGAACGACTTCCACTACCTCACGCGCGAGGACGCGCGCGCCCAGGACTACATGCTGTGCATCGGCACGGGCGCGGCGTTCAACGACGCCAACCGCATGCGCTTCGAGAACGACCAGTTCTACATGAAGACCGAGGAGGAGATGCGCGAGGCCCTCAAGGACTTCCCCGAGGCCTGCGACACCACGGTGGAAGTGGCCGAGAAGGTGAACGTGGTGCTGGAGCGCGACTCCATCCTTCCGCGTTTCCCGTTGCCCGAGGGCGAGACCGAGGAAAGCTACTTCCGCAAGCGCGTGCAGGAGGGCTTGGTCAAGCACTACGGCAATCCCGTTCCGCAGGAGGCGCAGGAGCGCGCCGACTACGAGATGGGCATCATCATCCAGCAGGGCTTCCCGGCGTACTTCCTCATCGTGCAGGAGTACATCGAATGGGCGCGCAGCCAGGGCATCGGCGTGGGTCCGGGCCGTGGTTCGGCCGCAGGCGCCATCGTGGCGTACGCCATGGACATCACTGCGCTCGACCCGCTGTCCAACGGCCTGCTGTTCGAGCGATTCCTGTCGCCCGAGCGCGTGGAGATGCCCGATATCGACGTCGACTTCGAGCAGGGCCGTCGCGAAGAAGTGATCAACCACATCAAGGACGTGTACGGCGAGGACCACGTGTCGCAGGTCATCACGTTCGGCACCCTGCAGGCCAAGAACGCCGTGCGCGACGCCGCGCGCGTGCTGGACTACCCGTATAGCACCGGCGACAAGATCACGAAGATGATCGGCGACGAGCTGGGCATCACCATCGACAAGGCGCTGGCCACGAACCCCGATCTCAAGAAGGCCTACGAGACCGAAGAGGACGTGAAGGCCGTCATCGACGCCGCGCTGTCCATCGAAGGCCACGTGCGCGGCGAGGGTGTGCACGCGTGCGCCACCATCATCTGCCGCGACCCCATGGCCGATCACGTGCCCATGAAGCGCGACACCAAGGGCGGCGGCATCATCACCCAGTACGACGGCCATTACACGCCCGAGCTGGGTCTGCTGAAAATGGACTTCCTCGGCCTGCGCACGCTCGACGTGCTCACCATCGCGTGCCGCAACATCGAGCAGCGCTTCGGCACGAAGGTGATTCCCGAGGACATCCCCATCGACGACGAGGGCGCCTTCAAGCTCATGCAGTCCGGCAACATGGACGGCCTGTTCCAGGTGGAGGGCGCGCTGTACGTCAGCTTGTTCGCGCGCCTGCCTCCCACGCGCTTCTCCGACATCGTCGCCTCGATCGCGCTCAACCGTCCGGGCCCGCTGGAATCCGGCATGGTCGAGGACTACATCAAGGTGGCCAGCGGCAAGACCTCCATCCACTACTACGACGAGCGCCTCCGCCCCATCCTGGAGGAGACGTACGGCACCATGGTCTACCAAGAGCAGATCATGCAGATATCCATGGCTATGAGCGGTTTCTCGGCGGGCAAGGCCGACAAGCTGCGCAAGGCTATGGGCAAGAAGAAGCTCGACGTTATGCGCGCGTTGCAGGAAGACTGGAACACCGGCGCGGTGGAGAACGGCTATCCGCTGGAAATTGCGAAGCAGATCTGGGAAGACGCGGAGAAATTCGCTAAGTACGCGTTCAACAAATCGCACTCGGCCGCCTACGCCATCCTGGTCATGCGCACGGCGTACCTGAAGGCGCACTACCCGAACGACTTCATGGCGGCCGTGCTGTCGTCCTACATGGGCAACACCGACCGTTTGATCCGCTACATCGCAAGCTGCAACCACTCGGGCATTCCCGTGTTGCCGCCGGACATCAATTCGTCCAACGCCGAGTTCACGCCCACCGACGAGGGCGTGCGCTTCGGCCTGGTGGGCGTGCGCGGCGTGGGCGCGAACGTGGCCGAGGCCATCATCGAGGAGCGCGAGGCGAACGGGCCGTTCACGTCGCTGCACGACTTCGTGAACCGCCTGGACGCGAAATGCTACAACCGCAAGACGCTGGAAGCGCTCATCAAGGGCGGGGCGTTCGACTCGACGGGCTACACGCGCAAGCAGCTCATGTACTTCGTTGACGAGACGCCGCTGCTGGAAAGCGCCTCGAAGCGCCAGAAGGATCGTGAGAGCGGCCAGGTGTCGATGTTCGACCTGTTCGGCGACGATCCCGATTCGGGCTTCGAGGAGGAGGTTCCGGAACCGGACGGCGTGGAGTGGCCGAAGCGCCAGCTGTTGACGTTCGAGAAGGAGATCATGAAGATCTACGTCTCGGACCACCCGCTGCGCCCGTACGAGGGCACCATCGCGCGTATGACCAAGTTCTCGCTGGGAGACCTGGCCGAGCGCACGAAGGAGATCAAGTCCGCGGTGTTCGTGGGCATGATCTCGAACGTGGTGACGAAGCTGACGAAGCGCGGCACGAAGATGGCCACGTTCACCTTGGAGGATACGACGGGCCACGTGGAGTGCATCTGCTTCAAGTACGACGACAACGCCGAGGCCATCCAGGAAGACGCCATCGTGAAGGTGAAGGGCAAGTTCGAGGCGAACGACCGCGGCAATCAGATCATGGCGTTCGAGGTGGAGGTCATCGAGCTGAACGAGGCCGATGCGCGTCCGTCGCACCTTGAGCTGAAAGTTGCGTCCTCGGACTTCGACCAGTCGAAGTCGCTGCGGCTCAACCGCATCTTGAAGTCGTATCCGGGTCGCGACGGCGTGGTTCTGCTCGTGCAGCAGAGCGATGGCCGCAAGTTCCGCGCCGAACTGCCCGTGTCGGTGGATTCCCGCAGCCCCGTCATGCGTTCCGAGATCCAGGATCTGTTCGGTTCGCAGGTGTGGAGGGCTTCTTGATGCTCCGTCGTTCTCGAACGACGGAGCTCCTCGACGCTGCGAAGCGCTGGGGCGCCCTATCTCGCGGCGATGCCGATGGCTCGCGTACGTAGCGTCGTATCGCGCATTGCCCAGTCGCTCAAACAGTCCTGCTCGCTCGAAGGCCCCGCTGGGGCCTTCGGCTCGTGCGGAACTCGCTTGGTGGGCAACGCGCGATACGACGTAGCTTCGCGGCGCTTTTAAACAATTTGGCAAGCGGATAGCGCCCCCTCTTCGCAGAGGGGGCGTGTTCGTTTATGATGTCGGCTATGAATACGCAAACCATCACCCCAAACACCGCGCGTAAGCGCGAAGCAGCGGCCGCTGCGGCAGCTGATAAACCCGTGCGCGACCATACTCTGGCGTTGACCTTGTCGTACAACGGCGCGCCGTTCAGCGGCTTCGCTCGTCAGCCGGGTCAGACCACCGTGCAGGGCGACCTCGAGGATGCCCTGCGCATGCTGTTCCGCCGCGACGTGGAAACCACGTGCGCGGGACGGACCGATGCGGGCGTGCATGCGCTCGGCCAGGTGGTCAGCTTCGACGTGGACGACCGCGACATCGCAGGACGCTCGCTGCCCAGCTTGCGCCGTTCTCTCAACGCGCTCACGCATGACGCCATCACCGTGCGCGAGGTCGAACCGAAGAAGCTGGGCTTCTCGGCGCGCTTCGACGCGCAGGCGCGCGAGTATCACTACCACCTGTGCGTGGACAGCACGTGCCCCATCTTCATGAAGGACTTCTCGTGGTTCGTCCCCGGCGGCCTCGATATCACGGCTATGGAAGCAGGTGCGCAGTATCTGCTGGGCGAGCACGATTTCAAGAGCTTCTGCATGGCCGCCTCGGCGGAAGGCAAGCCCACGCACCGCAACGTGCGCGAGATTTCCTTCCATCCCGAGACGGTGATGGGCGAGAACCTCATGTCCATCAAGGTGGTGGGCAACGCGTTTCTGCACTCCATGGTGCGCACCATCGTGGGCACGCTGGTGATGGTGGGGAAGGGCCAGCGTGACGCCGATTGGGTGGGCGAGGTGCTGGAGGCGTGCGATCGTCGGGTTGCGGGGGAGAACGCCCCAGCTCAAGGGCTTGTATTCTGGCGAGTCATCTACTGACGTGCTACAATAGGCCTCCGATAAACCGAAGGCGGCGTATCATGTTCAGCACATCAACGGCAAAGCGCGTGGCGCGCGAGGCGGAAAAGATCGTATCGCTCAAAGAGGATATGGACGCCGTCTCGTGGACGCGCGTGCTCGAAATAGGCAATCAGCTCCAAGAGGGCGTCGACGAGGCCGAGCGCGTCTCGCTGGCGTGCGAGCTCGTGTCCATCGCCCAATCCAACCGCTCGCTGTACACGCGCTTGGGCCTCGATCCGGAACCCTCGTCCTCGCGCGTGATGGCGTCGGGTATCGAAGTGATGGAGGGCGGGCTTGCCGAGGCCGCCATCGAAAAGCGGGGAGATCGAGGGGGACGGCGCCCTCCGATCGTCGAGGCTCCGTCGATCGAGCCGGAGGTTTTCGTGGAAGAGCCGAGCGAAGCCGATTTCCAGGTTGCCGGCGTGCAGGCGGAATGCGATCTCGTGGCGAAGAACGATCCCGACGAAAGCGACTTCATCGAGGCGGCCGAAGCCGTGGCGCGCGTCGATTCGCAGTCCGCTCCTTTGCCCGTCGATCCCGAGCCCGTCGATCCTGCGCCCGTTGCCGAGCCTGCCGCGCAGGTCGAGGCGACGAAGCCGGAAGAACCCTCCTCGACGCAGCCGCAGCAGGAGCCGCGACCAGAGCCGGAGCCGAAGCCGGAGTCCGTGGCTGCGCCCAAAGAGAAGCCGCCTCGGCAGCGCCGTTTCGCGCGTTTTCGCAACCTGTACGAAAGCCGCGACGGCGGTCTGTGCGTCTTCGAGGACGAGCACGGCCACCTCGTGGCCGTCGACTCGTCGAAGCTCGCCTAGCGAACGCGAAGGGCCCCGTAGGGCCCTTCGTTCGTTTACGCCGCCGGTTTCTTGGGGACGGTCTTGTCCACGAAGTAGATCTTGTACCACATGAGGAACATGTAGACGATCCAGATCTTGCGCGAGCGGTCGATCTTGTACCTGTGCTCGTCGAGCAGGCGCACCAGCTCGTCGGTGTTGAAGAACTGTTGCGCGATGTCGCCGGTGAACCATTCCTTGACCTGGTTGTAGTAGCGGTCCTGGCGCAGCCAGTCCACCATGGGCACGGGAAAGCCCAGCTTCTCCTTCTGCGCCCAGTCTTTCGGGATGGTGCGCTCGGCCGCCTCGCGCAGGGCGATCTTCGTCTGCTCGCCGTTCGCTTTGAACGGGGTGGGGATGGTGCGCGAGACGTTGAACACCTCCTTGTCGAGGAACGGCACGCGGCTTTCCAGCGAGTGGGCCATCGACATCTTGTCGGTTTTCAGCAAGATGTCGCCTACCAGCCAGAAGAAGAGGTCGACGTACTGCATGCGCGTCGTGTCGTCGAGGCCGGCCGCCTCGGCGTACGCGGGCGCGATCAGCTCTTGCGGCGAGCACGCCTGCACGGGGCGCTTCAGCAGGCGGGCGCGCTCCTCGGGGCTGAACGCCACGCCGTTGGCGTTGGTGTAGTACCAGTCCTCGGGGGTCTCGCTGGCGCGCTCCAGGTAGTTCGCGCCGCGCACGCCCAGCGCGTGAGCCGCCTTCGACGCGCCGCGCAGCAGGCCCTTCGGCACCCAGGACAGCTTCGCGTTGGCGAACGGCGTCTGGTAGATGCGGTAACCGCCGAAGAACTCGTCGGCGCCCTCGCCGGACAGCACGGCCTTCACCTTCTTCGCGGCCTCCTGGTCGACGAAGTACAGCGCCACGGCGCTCGGGTCGGCGGACGGCTCGTCCATGTGCCACTGCACGCGGGGCAGGCTTTCCCAGTACTCCTCTTCGCCGATGTGCTTGGAGTTGTTCTCGATATGCAGTTCGTCGGCCAGCTCGCGCGCCCAGGAGATCTCGTCGCGCTCGCCCTCGTACTCGGCGAAGCCCACGGTGAACGTCTTGATGTCGGGATTCTCCTTCGCCAGGCATGCGGCCATGTAGCTGGAATCGATGCCGGACGACAAGAACGAGCCCACCTCCACGTCGGCCACGTTGTGGTAGCGCACGCTTTCGCGCATAGCGGCGTCGATGGCCTTCACGGTGTCCTCGCGGCTGCGGTTCTGGTCGAAGTCGTACGTGGGGCGCCAGTAGCGCTCGGTTTCCGTCGTGCCGTCGGCGCGCACGGTCATGCAGTGCGCGGGCTCCAGCTTGTAGATGCCCTTGAAGAACGTCTCGGGCAGCGCCGAGAACTGGAAGCACAGGTACTGCTCCAGCGCCTCCTCGTTGAGCTCGCGCTCGTAGGCGGGGTGCTCCAGGATGCATTTGATCTCGGAGGCGAAGATGAACTGCGGGCCGGCCTCGCCGTTCTGCACGGTGTAGTAAAACGGTTTGATGCCGAAGAAGTCGCGCGCGCAGAACAGCTCGCCGCGCTGCTTGTCCCAGATGGCGAACGCGAACATGCCGCGCACCTTGTCCAGCAGCAGCTTGCCCCAGGCCAGGTACGACGCCAGCAGCGTCTCGGTGTCGGACTCGGTCTTGAACGTCCAGCCGTCCGCGGCCAGCTCGTCTCGCAGGTCGCGGTAGTTGTAGATCTCGCCGTTGAACACGATGGCGTAGTCGCCGATGGTGAACGATCCGGGGGCGGAGCCTTCCGTAGCCGGCGACGTCACGATGGAGTCATGCGCGCCCGTGGCGCGCACCATGGGCTGGCTGCCGTTCTCGAGGTCGATGAGCGACAGGCGCCGATGCCCCAGCGCCACGCCGTCGGCAAGGTACTGGCCCTCGCCGTCGGGGCCGCGGTGCGCCATGATGTCGCACATGGCCTTCAACGTGGGCGCGTCGGCTTCGGTCGCGCCGGTGAATCCGCAGATACCGCACATGAATGATTCTCCTTCTCGTTTGGTCTGCGCACCATGATAGCCCAAGCGCCCCGCAACCCCCAAGCGCCCTGCCCGCCCCCTCGCCAAAACCGCAGATTTGGAGGGAGCTGGCAGCGAGTAGTCACCGTAGGAACGCATCTTCGCCCGTAAAACACGCCACAGCGCGCGAGGCGTGTTTTACGGGCGAAGATGCAGCGCCGCGCACGTTCGCAGACCCGGGACGTTCTTTCGGTGCGGCAGCGGCGAGACCGGCGTCCGAATGCGAAGCGGTTCCCGCGCGGCGGTGCGCGCGTCGGAGGACGCTTCCGTAGCACCTCTTCGGGCGTCGGTTGCTGGCAAAACGGATCTTTCGGCAAAACGTTGTTGGCGACCAGGGTTTTCCCGGTATAATGATGCATCTGGATCGCGGCGCAGGTGCACGACGTGGATGGGCGCCCGTATCCGATCCTTTGCGGACGCGTTCCGCGAGCGGATTTTCCGGGGAATACCAACTGAACGTTAACGGAGGTTTTCGATGGCTTCAACGCATGCGCACGCGCGCTCGGCCTGGTCGGGCAAGTGGGCGTTCATTCTGGCTGCGGCGGCATCCGCCGTGGGCTTGGGGAACATGTGGCGCTTCCCCTATCTGGCGGCCAAGTACGGCGGCGGCACGTTCCTGCTCACCTACCTGGTGCTGGTGTTCACGTTCGGCGTGTCGCTGCTGTTGCTAGAGACGGCGCTCGGCCGCAAGACGGGCCAGTCGGCCATCGGCGCGTTCAAGCAGTTCGGCAAGAAGTACGCCTTCATCGGCGTCCTGGCGTCCACCGTGCCCTTCATCATCACGCCGTACTACTGCATCATCGGCGGCTGGGTGACGAAGTACGCGGCGGCCTACCTGATCAACGGCCCGGAGGCGCTGGCCGACGGCGGAGACTTCTTCACAGGCTTTATTTCCAGCAACACCGAGAGCTTCCTGTGGATGCTCCTGTTCATGGCCATCGTGTTCATCGTGGTGTCGCTGGGCGTGAAGGGCGGCATCGAGAAGGCGAACCTCGTCATGATGCCGGCGCTCATCATCATGGCCGTAGGCATCGCGCTGTACACGCTGACCATGCCCGGCGCCGTCGACGGTGCCCTGTACTACCTCACGCCCGACTTCAGCAAGTTCTCACCGGAGCTGGTCATCGGCGCGCTCGGGCAGATGTTCTACAGCCTGTCGCTGGCCATGGGCATCATGATCACGTACGGCTCCTACCTGGACAAGAAGTCCAGCCTCACGCAGAGCGTCGCCCGCATCGGCGGCTTCGACATCGGCGTGTCGTTCCTCGCCGGCCTCATGATCGTGCCGGCCGCGTTCGTGGCCATGGGTTCGGGCGAGGCCGTGGCGGCCAACTCCGGTCCGTCGCTCATGTTCGTCATCCTGCCCACCGGGTTCGCCGATTTGGGCGTCGCAGGCACCGTCCTGGGCTTCCTGTTCTTCCTGCTGGTACTGTTCGCAGCTTTGACCAGCGCCATTTCGCTGACCGAAACCTGCACCTCCATCGTGCAGGACGGTGCGGGCTGGTCGCGCAAAAAGGCGCTGTGCGCCGTCATCGGCGTGGTCACGGTGGCCGGCATCTTCGTGAACCTGGGCTACAACGGCTTGTCGTTCATCGAGCCGATGGGCGAGGGCACCACGCTGCTGGACTTCTTCGACTTCATCTCCAACTCGGTGATCATGCCTATCGTCGCGCTGCTCACCTGCATCTTCGTCGGTTGGATCATCAAGCCGAAGGCCATTGTCGACGAAGTGAAGATCTCCAGCGAGTTCAAGGTGGAGAAAGCCTGGACCGTCATCATCAAGTACGTGGCGCCGGTGCTCGTGGTGGTCATCCTCGTTGCGTTCGTCGCGCAGACGTTCGGGCTCATCAGCTTCTAGCGTTCAGGCGCATACGAGGCATTCGCGCGGAGCGCCCTTCGGGGCGCTCCGTTTCGTTTCGGGCGCGAGCGGCGCGGATGGGGCTCGTGCTTCGTGTGCGTTCCGGTTGCGTCCCGGTCGTGCCCCGGCCGCCGGCCCGGTCGCCTGGCCGCGTCCGCGCCCGGCTTCGCTGCCTGGTCCGCTGCCCCGGTC
>ERZ781272.1002-NODE-1002-length-12527-cov-17.072643_pt1 | contig 12527 bp, 27 predicted proteins | sample MGYA00375850_ERZ781272 | MGnify/ENA primary metagenome ERZ781272 (study PRJEB29790, sample SAMN06051246) | human gut metagenome | host: Homo sapiens | place: USA: Cincinnati, Ohio | collected 2013-06-21 | study: EMG produced TPA metagenomics assembly of the Gut...
CTCCACTGTTTCCCTAATCTCTATTTCATATTTCATCGTCATTCTCCCTGAAAATATTAAAACTTCCGATTATCAGTTTTGCATATAATTGAGTAATGGCATCCAGGCAACTGGCTTATATGAATCCCATCCATCAAAAAATATTTTTCTACCTGATGCGGTATTAATATAAAAAGAAACCGTCCTCATACCATCAGGTAATAAAATCAGTAATTTTTCGTCCTCTCGCATTACTCCACTGGTTTCTGGTAGCCTCTCCTCAATCGGAATCCACCTATGATTCTCCATTACTTCAAGCGCTTCAATTGCCATATTATTTCGCTCCACAACTCCATCTTCTTTTCCAGCCAGAAGACCATTGTCTATTTTAAATCCTTCAATTGCTTCTCTTACAGTCATACCTGTTCCTTCCTCCGGTTCTACCGGAAATACTAATTTTTCATAAAAGCATCAAAATCAAGAATACCTTCGCGATAATTCTGTTTTTCGAATGGATACGTGCCGTCCATCATTGCCCTCACGTCCCGTAACTCATCTATAAGTGCGTCAATACTCTCTGGTTTTGTAAATGTCAAGATCGCCTCCGCCTGATCCACATTCCAAGAATCCTCAACTGGAACTCTTTCTCCAATCTCGTGTGGCTCCTGTGTAATGCAGCACAGTGCACCGATTCCATTGCTTAAAGCACTTGTCATCCGAATATCACCAGTTCCAAACTCTAACTTTGCTTTTCCGTTTATCATTGTTCACTTTCCTTTCTTCTGAAAATTTTAATTTTCCGTCTACCCGCCGATACCTCGCCGATAGGTTCCCGGTATTCTTTTTAAATACTAGTTGTGCTCAATAAGCTTTTTATATAGCTCCTCTGCATCTTCATCGCAAAAGGTTTTTACAACCTCATATCCTCTTCCTTTTTTTCTCAAGACTTGCAAGCAGGATATGTCTCCACGCTTTGCCCCGTTGTCATATCCAATCACCAATCTATCCTCCATCTTGTTTTCACCTCCAAATCCGTTAAACTACTAATTTTTCCGCTTTTCAATTGCGTCGCCGATTCTATCAGCGCATGAATATATAACAATCATCAATACCAAAAACTGCCATGTAATCATTTATGGCTCCCCTCCTTATACATATTCTGACTTCCAGCAATGCACATCTCCATACAATCACAAGCCCCGCCGCACTGTATATTGTCAGAATATGGCTCCTCATCGCAATCCCCCACAGCCTTGAAATACTGGCAGCCATAGCAGACACTATCGCGATCTAATTGATATCTCGGTTCAATAGGCTCCTGTCGGTCTTCCTCAAAATAACACCACTGTTCACAATCCTTGCACTGCTCCGCCGGTTCCTCTCCAATCGTTGTGGAAAACCCGCGGCACTTGCTCCCTTCCCAGCCGGGGTGACCATACTGCCTTATGTATAGGCAAGGCCCCGTCTAATAACACAGACCACAAGTATTAGACAATGATTTAAGTAGCTTCTCTCTGGCCTTCTTCTCGGCCTCGGCCTGGGAGACTACAGCGGAATAGATATCGTAGCTTGCCGCGTCCAGCTTACGGATCACGCTTGACATTCTGGCAGTGCCTACAGCCTTGCCGTTGTCCATCACTCGGTGCAATTCCTGGCGACTGTATCCGGTAAACTGCTCCAGCTCCGATACAGTCATACCAAACAGGCCGGCCACGCTCTTCAAATCAGCCATTACAAAAACGCTCCTTTCTGTAAAGTCTTAGTTCGGTAAATCTTAATCTGCCTGTCTATAACATGTGTATTCAATGGATTGCATAACACAGATACCTTTTCCACATTCTGGGCATTTTACATAATTACAAGAGGTATCATAGTTAGTAGCATTTTCTCCGTCGAATTTCTTTCCACACCAAGGGCACTCAATGTCATCTACACTAATAGTTTCATTCTTCATAGATTCTCCTCACACCAAGCAATTGCCTGTTCGAACAATGCCTCAAAATCAAAGTGGTCATCTTCCCAAATACAGTCTGATCCATCATTGGCTGCATTGTTCTTGTCAAAAAGCTGAAGTACAAACATTTCATCAACTGTATAAAAATCAAACTGGACATACTGCCTGAGTTTAACTATTCTATCTGTCATTTCCGACCTCTTTCTTTGTAAAATGTTAATATGCTGCCTTTCAAGCCATTCCAAGGCGTCCGCTACCTTATCCGCTCTATACGCTACAATGTCAAAGTCATCCCGGTACAAAGCTGCTTCTACACGTGCCAGAAAGCACGCCAGTTCTTTATCAGTCATCTTTCTAATACGATCCGCGTTTTTCATGTGTTCCTCCTTCCGGAAAAGATTAAATTATCTATTAATAAACCATAAATGCCGAGCCTTCTTACACTTTTCGCAGTAAAATTCATGAACACTCAAAGCAATACGAAATCTGGTTCCATGAAATAATACGATTCTTTCCGCCATACAAATGGATTCTGGGTAATGCGTTTTTAAACACTTACTTTTTCGCATCTTTTTCCTCCATTTCAAAATAGCACCACTGTTCACAGTCCTTGCACTTCTCCGCCGGTTCTTCTCCGATCGTTTCACAGAACCCGCGGCACTTGCTCCCTTCCCAGCCGGGGTGACCATACTGCCTTATGTATAGGCAAGGCCCCGTCTAATAACACAGACCACAAGTATTAGACAATGATTTAAGTAGCTTCTCTCTGGCCTTCTTCTCGGCCTCGGCCTGGGAGACTACAGCGGAATAGATATCGTAGCTTGCCGCGTCCAGCTTACGGATCACGCTTGACATTCTGGCAGTGCCTACAGCCTTGCCGTTGTCCATCACTCGGTGCAATTCCTGGCGACTGTATCCGGTAAACTGCTCCAGCTCCGATACAGTCATACCAAACAGGCCGGCCACGCTCTTCAAATCAGCCATTACAAAAACGCTCCTTTCTGTAAAGTCTTAGTTCGGTAAATATTAATTTTTCCCGCCACTTTCCCACGACATCAGGCAACGCAATTTTCCCGGTGTAACCGGAAACTTTATTGTCCTGCCGTACTCTTCAAAATTTTAAATTTTTGGATAGTTCTCAAGTTTAGAAATTGCCCAACGTAGAGCAGCTGTGGTCTCTGTGTCGCCTCACAGAAACCTTAATCTGGAAACCCCTCCGTGGTCATACTTAATACCCGTTGCAATCCAGGATATCCATCCCCCAGGTGGACATATAAGTGCCCCACCTGTAGGTCAGGTTCGAAACAGCGAAGCGTCCTTGCTCTTTTCCCCTGTGTTCCGTCTGGATATTCACGGATCACCTTGTAAACATATAAAGTCATGTTCCGCTCCCCTCTCCTGCCAAATGATTTCCAGCCCTGGTACCGTGATACACCGTGGCTGCCCTGGCACCATTGTTATTATCCCGGCATCTGCCATCTGCTTAAGATGTAATTGTACACTGCTCGTACTCTCCAGCCCTACGCCTTCCCCGATCTCCCGCACTGATGGCGGCCAGCCGTGAGCTGTAGTGTACCGGACAATGTAATCCCTGATCTGCTTATGACGCTCTTTCATTGTTTTTCTCCCTATACCAGTAACCTTTTTACTTTTAAAAAGCCACATATTTCTTCTGCGGATTTTCTTCCTACGTTACGCAATTTCATAACTGCTTCTTCAGGAGACATACCTTTTTGTTTTTTTATATAGTCACCAATCTCGTAAGGCGTTGTTAATTTATTTCTCATAAGTGCATTTCTACTTCTTATCGATAGATCATCAAACTCTGTAACGTTGGTAACATATTCCCGTTGCATCACGTCCGGCATACAGACCATTGATAACGTCGTTCTTACACCAGCTAACGCCGAATTTCTAATCTGATGTATTCTTTGTCTGCTTAACTCTAATTCTTTCGCAATTTCTGTCGGGCTTTTTTTATCTCTGTAATACATCAAAATAACTTCTTTTTCCCGCTCGGTCATGAATTCCGATTCTTCTATTGCTGTAAACTCTTCTGTATTACTAAAAGCATCAGAGATAAGTTTTATAAATTCCTCTCCCATCTTCTCCTCCTATTCCAGATATCTAATCTTTTTTGATTGTGGATCAATATATCTGTCTTCGAATCGCTGGAGTGAAACAAGTACTTTCTGCGAAAAATTCGATTCTTCCTTATGTATCCTGATTTCTACTCCATTATCAAGAGCCATTAAAGCCAGCCGATTCAAATCTTCCGTATCAAATTCTTCTAGTGGAATACATATGCTTCCTGGAATATCCACCGCCTCTCGAAGACTCTCATTGATACTTCTCAATCCCATTTTCATTTTCGATCACGTCCTTAAATTTTTCGTAATACTCTCCAGCCTCATAAACTGCCGGAAGACAACTTATATGGCCGCATGAATGCATATGGCTTCCCTTGCAAAACCGACAGGCGTTGCGTTCGACCCATTCACGTTTTTCCATCTGAATCACCTTTAAGTTTTTCAATCATATCCCGATCATTTTTTTCTGCTATGTATCCGCGAATGGACTCTTCCGGGAAATGAATCTGATACGTTGTTTCTTTGATCCGGTTTGTTATTCGATCATCATATTGTAATTTTTCAAGTTCAATATTGCTCGTAAAGATCGTAACCTTTTTATTTACGTATCGATCATTGATTATCTGGTAGAACCTATCATTGATCCATGACGCCACCTGCTCCGTCCCGAAATCATCGATAATGAGGATTTCTGTCATACCCAACGCATCAAGAAGCTGACTTTCATTCTGCCGCCCTTCCTCGCGTGCTCCGGCTCCAGATCTCTCCCATGTCCGCTTTATCTCACGAATTATGGTTGTGGATACCGCAAATTTGACCTGATGAGATTTCAACAACTCGTTTGCAATACCGGCCGCCATTCTAGTTTTTCCTGATCCCTTAACGTTTGAAAAGAAGTACAGGCCCATACCACGGCTCTGCATGTCTGGAAAGTTGTCCAGATAGTACTTAACTGTTTTGGCCGCTATGGCTGCTAAATTACGGCCGTCTATTGTTTGATATGCTTTCAATCGGAATGTATTTAATTTCAGATCCTTATACGCTATTGGGATATCCGCAAAGCTAAGTCGCTTTGAAAGAATAGCCTTGTCTTGGCACTCGCATGGTTTTGCCATCTCATAACCATTTTCCTGATAGAATATCCACAATTTTCCCTTGCAAAGTGGACAAACTCCCTCAGAATCCGGTAAAATCGTCGGTACGTATCCCGGCTTTGAGCGCTTCTCCGCTAAGTCCGCCTTCATTCTGTTTAGCGTTGCCTCCAGTGTTGCCACCGTTTTCACCTCCTTCATAGACGTTATCCAAATAGTCCTTATAGCCGTTATTAAAAAATGTAGAGCAATTTTTCTCTTTCAACCATGACTCATTCTGCTTAAGATACATTTTGTATCTATTGATGCATCTGAGAAGCTGATCTTGTCCAATATCAAATAGTACTTTCTTCTGTTTTTCTGACACAGAAGATTTTCCACGACGGTTTAGATATTGACTGCATATCTCATCAAAAAATAATTGAATTTCTGATTTATCTATTTGTTTTTTATTTCCTTTACTTTTCTTTTCTTTACTATTCTTTATAGGGGGGATATTATTATTTCCTCCATCGAAACTTGTATTTTCCGGTGGGATATTGTTATTTTCTAACGATAAATCATTATTTAATGGTTCCTTTAATAAACCTTTGCACTCGCTATCTTGCAAAAGCCAATAATCAGCGATAACCCTTTTAATGTCTCTGTCCTTTATCGCTATCCAATATTTTCTTTGGATACCTCTACTGGTAAGGATTTCCCACCTCTCAAACAGCCCCTTGTCAAAGAGACCAATTTGCAAGCAGTAACCCACCGTCTCGCGAACAGTACCGGAACCAATGCCGCCGCCCATCTTCCTTGCAGTTGTTGCACAATCGTCATAGCCCCATCGGTAAAAATATCCATCTGATCCATAAGCCCGCTGGCACAGGTAAAAATAAATTCCAAACCCAGTCCAGCCCTGAGCATCTAATAATTTATCTATTTTTGTGTCATTATCGAAAATATCAACATCCCACCCGGAAAAATCCAAATTCTTTTTAGGTGGTCTTCCTGCCATTTTCTTCTTGCAAACCTCCGTTATATCCTTTACAATAAGGATATCGACTTTTTATTTATTTACCTGATTCCCTGGGAGTTGCAGCTCCTGGGGTTTCTTTTTTTAATTTGTTCCAGATTCCACATAATGTCCGATACTCCTAACCTTTTGCTTCTACCTCCATAGAAAATACTGACTTAGAATTAACAGCTTGTCCACAGGTACCGCTATTAAGCGGTTTCCTCTTTATGTACTTCTTCTTTTTTTTAAAAGCAAAAATCGACATCAAGTTCCTCCTGCTCCGCCAACAATGTTACAAGCAAAGTCATAACTTTTCGCATGTCAAATTCTTTGTTAAGTTCCATATCACCACCCCTCTCTGATAGAGTCTATGTATTACAGGTTGTACTTGTTTCCTATATCCTTATTGCCATTTACTTCCATGTCTCCTATAATCTAAGTACAGGCGTTGCCGCGCCAAGTACGAATGAAAGGAGAAGCTACCTATGGATGATATTCTTTCTCACGCTAAAGAAGTAATAAGACTCACTACCGAAGAACAAGTAAATAAATACCTAAATTGTGGCTGGAAACTTGTCTATGTTGGACAGTACACTGATCCCCCACACATATACGGATCTGAATTTATTCTGGTTCGTACGGAATAGTTCTCCCCAAAATATACACAGATGGGTGGGTTGATACATTCACTGAAATATATACCCACCCTTCTTTTAAGAGTATGTTTACCACTTCTAAATCTAAGACTTCCTTAACTTCTGAAATTTTACGCATTCCCTCTCACCTCCTTCGATTTTCAGTGCGCCACGCTAAACCTACATAAAGTCTATGTATTACAGGTTGTACTTGTTTCCTTTATCTTTGTTGCAATTTTCTTCTGCATCTTCTATAATCTAAGTACAGACGTTACCGCGCCGAGTACGAATGAAGGGAAAATGCATATGGATTTAAACAACATTACGCTTTCTGTATCCGACTTAATACAAATGTTCGGTATACTAATCTCTTTATTGACTAGCTTGATTGCAATCATCATATCTGTTATCACGCTCCGACAAAACAGTAGAATGATCGAGGAATCAAGTCGACCTGTTATTTCTGTATATGCGCAGTCGATAAATCCTGGAATTCCAATGTTTTACCTAATTGTGAAGAACTTTGGACAATCTCCAGCATATATGGAAAAATTTGATACTGATTTCGATTTCTCCGGATGTTATGGTATCAAAAACCCCAAAAATTATATTGATGATTTTGCAAAATGTACCATCGCCCCTGGCCAATCCAAAACCTGTTATTTAGATTTTTCAAAAATTAATAAGCCTGTCCATTTTACAATTCAATACAGATCTTACACTAAAAAGTATACAGAAGAACTGGATATAGATCTTACTGCCGCCGCTGCAATGCCAACGCAAAAATACGCAACACCAGATAAAGAACTCACTGGGATCTCTTATTCATTGCAAGAACTGTTACTTAAAAATCTGTAAACTCTACGACTGAGTACTCTCCTAGTAACTCCGATGCTCTTTTTAGTATGATCTTTGACTTATCTACACTCATCTTCTTGTCGGCAAACACATTGATTATTTGTTTGGTGAGTTTGCCGATTTCTTCACCACTAAAAATTTCACCGTTTGACATTAATATATCGTCTATCTCTCTCACCTCCTATGAAATTGTCAACGTGCACTTATCTGTCTGTTTTTCTACTACTATGTGGAACATGTGGTTCCAGTAGCGGGCGCTGAAGCCTGCAAAGTAGTTTTTCATATCCATTATCCTGCCTCCTGTTTTCCACGGCTTTTCTTCCACTCTTCAAATTCCTTCATATTTTCAGGAACATCAAAGTAAGCTTTGATAATTTCGCCAAGTGATCTTGCCATTGGGTTTGTAGCGCTTTCCGGTATCCGTTCTATATTAACTTTAATCATTGTTATCACATCCTTTCATGCTCCATATATTGCCATTTGGTTACAGATCTCCTATAATCTAAGTACAGGCCATGCAGGGCCAAGTACAAATGTGGAGGCTAACTATGGATAAGCTTCAGGAGCATATCGTTCAGAATTGGCTTACATATTACAAGCAATAACGAAATTACTGAAACAAATAATGGAAAGCTGGGGTACCTGGACATAAAGTCAAGTTTATATCCTGGGTTTTCTTTTTTGAAGTTTCGTCGTTGCTCTTTAGATAGTGGTCTTTCAGGTACTATAACTATTCTGTGCTTCATCTCTATTCTCACCTCCTCGATTATCAACGTGCGCCGTTCAGTTTGTTTTCTGTTTCCGACCTTTTTCTTCCAGCTCTGCGCGTGTGCTTCCTGACACCAATCCAAACATGTATGAGCATGCCTGTTTTCTTCCAACCTCATCAAGAAGCGGAACCATCATGTAAATATTTGCAAGCGTGTCCTTTCCGAGTTCAATTTTCTGAGTTTCCATCTTTTTTCACCTCGCTTTTATGCTTTTTGTTTGCTACATCACTATTATACGTTGTTAAACTACGTTTGTCAACACTTTTTTGTTGACTTAGCAACGTTTTTGTGTTAATCTATTGTTAGGAGGTGAGAAACAATGACTACTACAATGAGTGAGCGAATTAAACAGATTAGAAAAGGGAAAGACATAAGTCAAGAAGAATTTGGAAATAAAATTGGAATTACAAGATCCTCTGTTAGCTTGCTTGAATCTGGAAGAAATAATCCATCAGAGCAGACCATAAAACTAATTTGTCAGGAATTTAGTGTGAATGAACTTTGGCTTCGTACAGGGCAAGGAAATCCAGATGAGAAATTAGAAGGCGAGGAACGTTACGCGCTTAATATAGGTAAGTTACAGAACACGGACAATGAAACAGTTATGAGATGGGTAAATGCTATTGCAGAAACAAACCCTGAATTATTGGAAGACATCGAGAAATTCTTTCTGACATTACTCGGCATAAAAAAAGAGCCGGACTAATCCGACTCTTTTCCTTGACTTTCTTTATTAGCCAAGGATATGCTTATGCGGTTTAAGAAGACCTTATCATCGATCTTTCCAACCAATTCAATAATATACTGTTTAAGTTCTTCAAGATTCATAAATATGTACCTTCCTTTCCGAAAAAACCTACGGTATGTTTGTACTATACATATATTATATCATATAGCAACTATATTTGTGAGTTTTTTACAAAATAATCCATGGAAAAATCTGGCAATTTCCAGTATTATCCATTAATTATGTGAATTAAGCACAAAACTTCGAAAGTACCATGTATCAACACCGGGAAAGGAAGTATGATCCATTGTGGGATAGCACGATCGAACATTTGTTCTTTTTTCGTTCTACTAAAATTATATAACTATTAGGGCTAAAAATCAACCCCAAAGAGAACGTTTGTTCTGTATTTTCTCTTGCAATCTAATTACACTATTGTGTTACTGAGCTAAGATATAGGGTGCTCAGTAATACAATGGACACTATTTTGAAATAAATGGAGGAAAAAAATGAGTATAAGAGGGGTGTCTAGCGAAATTTTTATTGGTAAAAGCGAAGTAAACCTTATTGATTCTAAAAAGAAAAGATATAAGATACAATATAATGATCTTGTTAAAATAGATTACTGGCTCTCTAATGAAGAGAATGGAAAACTAATCTTTTTAACCAAAAATAACCAAAAATATTGTTTTGAGTATCGTGATACTGTAAACGATACTGTATTAAAAGCAATTGATTATATAAAAGATAAAAAACCAGAACTTCCAATTGAATTATTAAGTGAAGAGCTAATGCAAAAATATAAAGTAAGAACAAAAGGTAGTGTAAAAATAAAGTGCCAAAAATGTAAAAACTGTGGAAAAGAATATGACAGTGGGGTCGATATAGGGCCTTATTGTAATTATAGTAACATGGACACCCATTTTAAATGTTTATTTATCGGAATGCTTGCAACTTTCATTATTGCAATAATTGGATTTTTCGCTAATTATTTTATATTTGTAGAACCGACATCAAATTACGTTAACGAAGTTATTTCTACAACTCAAAATTCACAGACAGAGCCCGCCTCTATCCAAGAAATAATTACTGAAGCCTTTTCTACAACACTAACCGCAGGCCATTACTTGGTTGGTATCGATATACCTGTAGGTACATATAGCTTTTTTAGTAAAAAAGGAAGTGGGAATTTTTATTCAAGCGATGGCTCAATAAATGAAATTTTCGACTTTGATAACCAAGTTGGGGAGTCACTTAAGGAATATGGTGTAGATAATTTTGGAACAGAAGAACTACATAACATCTTTCTTTCCGAAGGTGTCATAATATCAGTAACAGGAACACAGGAAATTTCTGCTGGCTGTGATGATGGCATTGTTTCTGAACTAAAAAGTAGAAATCAAGAAGATTTGTCAGAACTTGAAATTGGTTATGGAAGTTATGGGGCAAATGATAATATCCCTTCTGGTACATATGACATAATATGGCTTGAAGGAAGCGGTAATATTATTTCAGATTCTGGAGATACAAATAATGGAATTAATGAAATCATGGGAGACCTAAGTAAAAAATTAGATACTGGTATTGAATCAAATAGCATTATAAAAAAAATAAATGACCAATTATATATTACAAAATTTCGTAATTTTACTATTGAAGAAGGGGATATTCTCAAAATACCTGATATAAAAGTCAAATTAGTACCGAGTAAATAGCAATAGAACCTGATAATACCCCCTGTGTTACCAGCACAGAGGGCATAAACAAACATATCGGCATGGTGCCAATACGATATAAAAAGAGCACTTATATTGTATCATTTCGCGCCCTGCCTGTAAAGTTTTAAGGAGGAAATGATACAGTGAACGCAGTAATATACGCACGCTACAGCGCCGGACCCGGCCAGAATGAACAATCCATCGAAGGGCAGTTAAGAGACTGCCGTGACTATGCCAAAAAGAACGATATCACCATCATAGATACTTACATAGACCGCCATATATCAGGTACAGACTTCGAAAACCGCACCGAGTTCAACCGGCTTATTAAGGACTGCGAGCGCCATCAGTTTTCTGCTGTGATTGTATGGAAAGTGGATCGCTTTGGCAGGAACCGCGAGGAGATCGCCATGAACAAAGTCAAAATGAAAAAACATGGCGTGAAGCTGCTCTATGCGAAAGAGCATATTCCGGATGGCCCTGAGGGGATTATACTAGAATCACTGCTGGAAGGCATGGCTGAATATTACTCTGCGGAATTGTCGCAAAAGGTTAGACGTGGGCTGAGAGAGTCCATGCTTAAAGGACACGCACTGGGAGGTAATCCGATGCTTGGATATAAGATAATTAATAAGAAATATGTTGTAGATCCAGTAACATCTCCTATCGTTGTTGAGATTTTTGAGCGGTATGCTGCCGGAGAGACAGCAAAGGCCATAGCTACCGACCTTAATACCCGTGGTGTGGTTAATGCCAAGGGAGAACCCTTTAAAAATAATACCGTATACTTTATTCTGCGGAATGAAAAATATATAGGTATATACCGTTACGGCGATATTGTCGTTAATGACGTAATACAACCCATTGTAAATATGGAGCTGTGGGGGAAAGTCCAAATGATACTTGAAATGAATTCCCGCAACCGATCTAGGAGCCGATGCACTGCTCCGGAGGAGTTCCTTCTCACTGGAAAGATTTTTTGCGAGTATTGCAAGCGCCCGATCATCGGGGAATCTGGGACAAGCCGGAATGGAGTAAGCCACTATTACTATAAGTGCTCTTCCAGAAAAAACAAGGGTGTGAAATGTGAAAAATCTACAGTCCGTAAAACTGATCTGGAGAATTTCATTATCTCCCAGACTATTGATAACGTGCTTCAGCCGGATACCATTGATTATCTGGCTAAAAAGGTTGTCGAAATTCAGAACTCGGATTCACAGGAATTACAGATGCAGTCACTCAGAAAGCAACTCTCAGACGTACAGAAAGGCTTAAATAACCTTGTTAATGCTGTAGAGATGGGAATTATCACCGAGAGCACAAAAGAACGCTTAATGGCGCTAGAACAGCGCAAAGAAGAGCTAAATATCTGTATCGCCCAAGCAGAGATAAAGAGACCAGCGCTTACGGAGGAAATGGTACGCTTCTGGCTCAATAAATTCCGGAGCCAGGACGTTGATAGTACAGAGTTTAAGGTCCGGCTGATTAATACTTTTGTAAACTCGGTATATCTCCACAATGACTATGCTATCATTGTGTATAACTTCTGTGACGATGAGAGCGGACATCGTGCGGAAATCAGAGCTCAGCTTGACGATGCGTTAAGAGCAAAAAAAGAGGATCAAACGTGTTCGTCTGATCCTGTTCAAGTGCCGGCGACCGGAATCGAACCGGTACGGGCGATTAGGCCCGCAGGATTTTAAGT
>ERZ781272.1008-NODE-1008-length-12461-cov-3.395212_pt1 | contig 12461 bp, 11 predicted proteins | sample MGYA00375850_ERZ781272 | MGnify/ENA primary metagenome ERZ781272 (study PRJEB29790, sample SAMN06051246) | human gut metagenome | host: Homo sapiens | place: USA: Cincinnati, Ohio | collected 2013-06-21 | study: EMG produced TPA metagenomics assembly of the Gut...
ACTGAATTGAATAATAATTATGAAACCTTTTGAATAAAATGGAACTGCATGGCCGTAAATATGAAAAATATATTTAAAATAATGAATTACTAACAATAAAAATTCAAAAAATTATGTTTTGAAGAAGATAAAAAAAATTAATAAAATCCTAAAAAAATATGGAATTACAATAATCTCTGAAATCATAGGAATATAAAAGAGTATAAAGATACTAGGAATATAAAAAATTATAAAAATATAAAGAAAAAACCTTTTGGGATAAAATATATAATTTTTAAGTTTTATCAAGGAATATATTGACAAGAAATAAAAAAGAAAATATACTAAAGTAAATCATATTAAAAAGATAGGAATTAAAGTAATGCGTTGAATGGAAAGAGTACATTAGTTAAAGTTTTCAGAGAGAAATTCTTAAACAAGCTGAAAGGAATTCTAAATAGAGATTAATGGAAGTGCATCCGGGAGCATCTAAGGTGAAGTAATAGTAGTCTTAGCAGGTATGCCTGTTACAGCATAAATGAGATGTTGTACTTATTCGTATAATAATCGGAGTGGAATCGTGGATATTTATCTGCCTCTGTTAGCTTTTAGCGGAGGCAGTTTTTTATATAGAAGTGTTATTTTTTTTTATAAAAGAGTTAATGAAGTGTAATATGGAAAAGTAAAAAAGTTTTAAAGATCAAATAATAGAATAATTTTTATTAAGATAGTTTTAAATATTGAAATAGGATTACTGAATAATAAAAGAATTAAATAAGAAAGATTATATCTGACTAGAAATCTAGAGGATGATTTTATATCTAACAATATAAGATCATCCTCTTTTGCATTATTTAAGTTATAAACATTAATTATGAGGATTGGAGGAAAGAAAGATGGTTAATAATGAAATTAAAGTATTAAAGAATGAGAGACTTTTAAAAACTGACGAAATTACATTAATACAAGATTTAATATCAAATCTTAAATATGGTTTTTTAACATTAAAAATACACGATGGAGTCCTTATCCAAATTGATAAAAATGAAAAGATAAGATTTAGATAGTTTTGAAAGGTGGTGAAAAGCTCATGAAAACAATAGTTATTGGCAGCATAAAAAGTATATGCATTTAACAGGATTTGATTTAAATGGTCGACTAGAAAACTGGAGGCTATTTCTTTTTCAGTAAAAATATATTGATAAATAATATTAATATAAAATTAATTAGTATAGGAGAGATAGAAATAGCTAAAAAAATAAATTTGAATCTTTCTGAAGTTCAAAGCAGAGAGCAACGACTTGGAACTATAATAGCATGGACTGGAAGTGCTTCGGAATTATCAGAGAAGTCTTCATATGAAAGAAGGGGCGATGGATGTGGCAAAAATAAAGGATGCAGGCTTTGTGAGGCTAAAGGCCCATTTACACAAGGGTCAGTGTGTAGTGAACAAATGGTAGAATGTCAAGCAGGAAACGTAAGAAATGCGGTTTTAATACAGCATGCTCCTATTGGATGTGGTGCTGGCCAGGTACCATATAATTCAATATATAGAAATGGATTAGCCATGCGAAATCATCCAGTTGAAAATATTAGAATAATAAATACAAATTTACAAGAAGATGATATGGTGTTTGGGGCATTAAATAAATTAAAGCAATCTATTGATGATGCTTATGAAAGATTTAAACCAGAAGCAATTTTTATAGGAACTTCATGTGCAACAGGAATTATAGGAGAAGATATTGAAAGTGTGGCTAATATGAAGGAAAAAGAATATGGTATACCAATTATTCCGCTTCAATGTGAAGGATTTAGATCAAAACATTGGAGCACTGGATTTGATGCTACGCAACATGGAATTTTAAGAAAAATAGTTAAGAAAAATCCTAAAAAGCAGGAGGACTTAGTTAATGTTATAAATTTATGGGGATCTGATGTTTTTACACCAATGTTAAAGGAACTGGATTTAAGGGTAAATTATGTTGTTGATTTAGCATCGGTTAAAGACTTAGAAATTTTATCTGAAGCTGCTGCAACAGTTGGCTTTTGCTATACATTATCATCTTACATGGCTGCTGCACTGGAACAGGAATTTGGAGTGCCAGAAGTAAAGGCTCCAATGCCATATGGTTTTCATGGAACAGATGAATGGATACGAGAGATTGGAAGAGTTACAAATAGAAGCGAACTGGCTGAAAAGTATATAGAAAAAGAACATAAAAGAGTTAAACCTAAAATTGAAGAATTGAAGAAAAAGTTAAAAGGTACAAGAGGATATGTTGCAACAGGTTCAGCATATGCACATGGATTAGTTCAAGTGCTAAGAGAACTTGAGGTAGAAGTAGATGGAACTATGGTATTTCATCATGATCCTGTATATGATAGCGGAGATATAAGGGAAGATTCATTAGGACATTTAATTGAACATTATGGTGATGTGAAATATTTTAACGTAAGTAACAGACAACAATATCAGCTTTATGCTTTTCTTAAGGAGACAAAACCTGATTTTATGTTAATAAGACATAATGGATTAGCTCCTTTAGCTTCTAAAATAGGTATACCAGCAGCACCTCTTGGAGATGAGCATATTGCAATTGGATATGAGGGAATTATTAATTTAGGAGAAACCATATTAGAGATTTTATCACATAAAAAATTTCATGATGATATAAAAGATCACGTAAAACTTCCATATAAAAAATGGTGGCTGGATCAAAAAGATCCATATATTCTTGCTAAACAGCCTGAATTAATAGAAAGTTATTTGGAATAAGTATTTGGAGGAGGAATTTTTATTATGTCAGAAAATTTATGTGTAAATGGTCAAACAAATTCTATAAATCAAGTTCGATATGGCTGTGCACTTGGGGCATTACATAGTGTGGTAGCAATACCAGGTGCCATGCCTATAACTCATTGTGGGCCAGGGTGTGTTGATAAACAATATACAAGTTTAGCTTTTTATAATGGGTTTCAAGGTGGCGGATATGCAGGAGGTTCAGTTACACCAAGTGTAAATGCAGGAGAAAGAGAAGTTATTTTTGGAGGAGAAAACAGGTTACGTGAACTTATTAAATCATCTTTGCGCATATTAGATGCTGAATTATTTGTAGTTTTAAATGGATGTATAGGTGAAATTGTTGGTGATGATATTGGTTCTGTAGTTGGAGAGTTTCAAAAACAAGATATTCCTATAGTTTATGCAGAAACAGGTGGATTTAAAGGAAATAATTTTATTGGACATGAGATTATAGTTGAATCAATTATAAATCAATATGTAGATAAGTTTGCAGAGAATAAAGATGTTAAAGAGAAAGGGTTAATTAATGTGTGGAGTGAATTGCCATATCAAAATACATTTTGGCGTGGTGATTTAGGAGAAATTAAAAGAATACTAGAAGGTGCAGGTTTTAAAGTAAATATTTTATTTGGAAATGAAAGTGCAGGTGTCAGTGAATGGAAAAAGATACCTAATGCACAATTTAACTTAGTAATATCCCCATGGATGGGAGTAAAAATAGCTAAGTTATTAGAAAAAAAGTATAATCAGTCATATCTTCATGTACCAGTATTACCAATAGGGGCAAAGGAGACAAGCAGGTTTTTAAATGAAGTAGTACAGTTTGCTAAGATAGATAGTGAAATAGCGCAAAAGTTCATTCAATCTGAAGAAAAAAATTATTATTCATATTTAGAGCAATTTGGCGATTTTTATGCAGAGTATTGGTGGGGTCTTCCAGCTAGCTATGCTGTTGTTGGTGATAGTACGTATAATCTAGCATTAAATAAATTTTTGGTAAATCAATTGGGACTTATACCAGGTAAACAAATAATAACAGATAATACACCAGAGAAATTTAGAGAAAGCATAAGAAAAGAATACGAACATTTAGCAGAAGATGTTAAAGCAGAAGTTGATTTTGTAGAGGATGGATATATTGTAAACAGGCTATTAAGAGAAGGAGAATATGGACATAAGCCACCAATAATTTTTGGAACAACGTGGGAAAGAGATGTTGCAAAAGAATTAAAAGGGCAAATAGTTGAGGTTGGTTTTCCTGCATCATATGAAGTAGTTATTAACAAGAGTTATGTTGGATATAGAGGTGCATTAACTTTGCTTGAAAAGATATATACAAAAGCTATTAGTACAAGCGCCTAGCAGGATGGTTAAAAAGTAGCTATAAATGAAAAGATAGCAAGTTGCGTTGTACCAATTCAATAGAATTTTTAAAGTATTATAGGGTAGCTTGCTTTTAACAGGTTCTCTTCTTTTGAAAATATAATGTATTCTATGAGAATAGAGAATACTATACTGAATTATTGCCAATACTATTCATAGAGCCAAATACAATCCTTGTTAAATAATAGCATTAAGATTATGACTATTTTGTGCAAGAATTCGGTATTTGATTCCTTTTATTTTATGACAATATAATTACTTGAAAAGTGGTATTAATTAATCAAAATTTTATGGCAGATATAATTTTAAGAATTTTATATGCCTTTTATTTATTTGTGAGATTTATGATAAAATAAAACAGAAGTAAGCTTAGATATATTTTATTAAAAGTATAACAAAATTAAGTTTTTTATAAAAATGAAAAAGAATTAGATTTTTAATAAAATAAGAAAAATCTAAGAAATGAAGAATTTATAGAAAAATTAAAAATCTATCAAAAGATAATCCAAACGACTGAGGTGTAGTAAATGGATAATTTAAATAAATATTTAAGTGTTGGAATAGATGGATGTAAAGGAAAATGGGTGGCAGTTGCTTTAAATGAAAATTCATTTGAAGTAGATAAATTTAATACAATAGATGAAATTTGTGAAAGGTATAGTAATTCTGACAGTATGATTATAGATATGCCTATTGGTCTTGTGGAAAATACTAATGAAGTAAGACCAGAAAGTACAGCTAGAAGATATTTAAAAGGAAAGAGTTCAAGTATTTTTAATGTCCCATGTAGAGAAGCTGTATATTCAGACAGTTATGAAGAAGCATGTAATAAAAATAGAAGCATTTTAGGTGTAGGCTTAAGCAAGCAATCATATAATGTATGCTCTAAAATAAGAGAAGTTGATGAATTTTTAAATAAAAATCCTCAATGGAAGAATAGACTTCTTGAAGGGCATCCAGAAGTGTGTTTTGCTAAATTAAATAATGAAAAGCCTATTTTAGAAAACAAAACTAAAATTGAAGGACAAAATAGGAGAATAGATATATTGTCTAGATACTATGAAGACACAGACAAGGTTGTTAGTAAATTTCTAAATGATGTGAAATCTAGAAAGAAGATTGATGATGTACTAGATGCGCTGTGTTTAGCTATTAATGGAATTTTAGGTTTAGAAAATGGTTTTGGCTGTATTTTAGAAAATCCAATGGAAGATATAAATGGGCTTAAGATGAATATGCATTATGGAAAAACACGGTAAAGTGATTTTTTAGTTATTTTATAAAAAGTAAAATTTTTAATAAAAATGAATAAAGTTTGAGTTTTAAAGAAAATAAGAAAAATTTAAAAAATTGTGATTTTGTAAAAAAGATAATATATAAACTGAATATTGAAATTAGAAATTTATTTAAAGGTTCTAATGCAATTGAATTTGATTTTGAATGTACTTTAAAAGAAGTATAATATGAGTTATGAAAAGAAAGTGGATTTTATAAGGCAGATAAGATTATGAATAAAAATCTTATCTGCCTTGTGTTGTTTATATTAGGATATTAATTTTTTTCAAACTTCAATTTAATAAAAGCATGAAGTTCATTATCTTTGACAATCTCATTTATCTTATTCTCATCTACAGGCGTTCCATCTGTAAGACTATCTTGAATGGGTGTTGAAGTTGTAGCATAGAAAAGATAGACGTCTTTCTCAGGCTGCAAATCTACATCATTAGATAACAATGCTTGTGAACACTTAGATAAATCCTCATCAATATCAAGCTTGTTAATATAGAAGGCTGAATCAGTAGCTGTAATACAGCGTATTTTATCAGAAGTAATATTTATTCCAATGGTTTCAGTTTTTGTATCTTTCTTTGAAGAGCCATCATAATAAGCTTGTGTTATAATTTCATCTTTAATTTTTTTAGAATCTTTATATACTTCATATGTAAGTGTAAGAGTATACTTATTGTCAGTTGGAAGATTTTTTAAGTCATACATCAATATTTTATTGTCAGTTAAGCTTAGTAAATATTGTTCATCATCAGAAAATGGTTTATAAGTTAATTTAGTGGCTTTTGTTTGCTGGCAGCTTGTTAATATGATAATACACATAAATGCTAGTAGTAAAGTAGCTAACCTTTTTTTCATAAAACACCTCATAATTTAGTTATTTAGTTTAAAAAATATTTTGAATATATTATACCATATATGCAATTATTAAACTGTAATTTATTGTATATATTTATTGGTTGGATGTATGCAACCGTTTCAAGATGATAATGGAAGAATAGGACGATTTATTTTTGTATAATTAGTGCAGTACTCACAAATAGTGTTTTTTTGATAAAAATATGTTTTAATAGTATTGATAATATTATTTATTAAAAATCAAGGAGAAAAGTTATGATAGAATCATCTAGGATAAAAGATGAATTTAAAAAGGTTGAGAAAGAAAACCATAGATTTAGAACATATTTAAAAATACATGCAGATGAAGATGAATTGGATGAGCAGTTTTTAGAACTTCATAATGAATTATTCAAAAATTATGACTGTAATAAATGCAGAAATTGTTGCAGAGAATATGTAATGACATTTGAAGAAAGTGATATAAATTCAGTTGCTAAAGAACTTAAAATAACTAAAGATGAAGTTATAAATAAATATATAAAAATTACTGGCAACGGTTATGAATCAAAAGATAAAATATGCTGTTTCTTAAATGAAAAAGATGGGACTTGTAAAATTGAAAACTGTAAACCAGAAGGATGCAGAGAATATCCCTTTACAAATAAACCTGAAAGATTATTTAGCTTGCTTAGTATTATTGAGTCTGCAAGTGTGTGTCCTGTAGTTTTTGAAATGTTAGAAAGATTGAAGAAAATTTATAGATTTAGATAAAAATGATTATATATTTAAAATTAATTTTTAAAAGCCATTATAGCAGTAAACTTAAAAAAGTTTTGATTTTAAAGAAAATCATAAAAAGTTAAAAATTATAGAATTTCATAAAAAAGCAAAATTATTTAAATATTAAATATAAATTGAAAAATACATGAATTTATATTTTTTTATATAGTGAGTAAAATATCATGGAGTGATAAAAATGACACTTTTTTAATTTCTAAAGTTTGACAAAAAAAGAAGATAGGTATATTATAAAATAAATAATACAAGAAAGAGGGTGATTTATATGTATACTAATAAAGTTATAATGACAAAGACTTCGGCAGTAGCTCCAATCAATGTTAATGATAGATGCATTGTGAGGAGCGTAATCATAAATCATCCTCTTTTGAGGAATTAAAAATTGTATATAACTTTAAAAATATAGGATATTACTATGTTTTATTTGTTGTAGAAATTTTTATTGATTTATGATTATATTATTAAAAGCTGAAAGCAATGTATCTCTGCTTTCAGCTTTTGTTTATTTTAGCATATAATAGTGTTAAAATGAAACTCACTACTTATATACATATGTAGTAGTAAGTTCTAGTATCCAAATGCAAAATTTGGGTTATCACTTAAGCAGAAGGCTGTAAACTTTGAGTCTTCTGCTTTTTTGTTTTTTATAAAATTATATATTAATGCTTTATAAGTTATATGATGCTTAAATATATGAATTTCAAAATGTGCAAAAGATTCCAAACCTGAAAGCAGAATATATTGTTTTGTATTATAGGAGGAAAGAAAAATGAGTTTATTAGAAGTAAAAAATTTATCACACACTTATGGAGATAAGAAACTATACAGTAATGCAGGATTTGAATTATATAAGGGTGAGCATATGGGGATTGTTGGAGTAAATGGTGCTGGTAAAAGTACGTTACTTAAAATCATTTGTGGTACAGCAATTCCAGATGAAGGAGAAATAAAGTGGCAGCCTAATATAAATATAGGAATTTTGGATCAGTATGCAGAAATAATTGAAGATTACAGCGTATATGATTATTTAAAGACTGCATTTAATGAATTGTATAAAATTGAAGAAAAATTAAATAAATTATATGAAGAAATGGCATGCAATATAAATGAAAATATTATGAAAAAAGCAGCACTATATCAAGAAATCCTTGAAGAAAAGGAGTTTTATAGTATAGATAGTTCTATAAGGAAAGTAGCAACTGGACTTGGAATAGATGCAATTGGTTATGATAGTCAGCTAAACAAATTAAGTGGAGGTCAAAGAGCAAAAGTAATACTGGCAAAACTTCTACTGCAAAGCCCAGATATATTATTACTTGATGAGCCTACTAATTTTTTAGATAAAGAGCATATTAAATGGCTTTCAGAATATTTAAAAGATTTTAAAGGAGCCTTTATAATAGTATCTCATGATTTTGACTTTTTGGATAAAATAACAACATGTATATGTGATATTGACCATAAAGATATAAGAAAATATAATGGTGGATACTGTACATTTCTTAAGCAGAAAGAAAGATTACAGGAGGATTATGTAAGAAGATATAGTGAGCAGCAAAGAGAAATAGAAAAGCTAGAAAAATATATTGCTAAGAATAAAGTAAGAGCATCAACAGCCAAAATGGCAAAAGGACGTCAGAAACAGCTTGATAAAATTGAAAGAATTGATGCACCATCCTTTAGAACATTAAAGCCAGTGATAAAATTTAAGTATGCCGAGGCAACTCCCAATATTGCTCTTAGTGTTAAAAACTTAGAAGTTGGATACAGATATGCAATTCTTCCTAAAATGAATTTTAGTATAAAAAATAAAGAGAAAGTTGTTATAACAGGATTTAATGGCATAGGAAAATCTACTCTTTTAAAAACTATTATTGGTGAAATTAAATGTATTTCTGGAAAAGTTAAGTTTGGTGAGAATATAAAACCAGGATATTATGAACAAGATTTAAAATGGGAAAATGATGGAATGAATCCTATAGAAATTATTTCAGATGAGTTTCCTAAAATGACCCAAAATGAAATTAGAAAACACCTTTCACAGTGTGGAGTAAAAAGTGAGACAGCTTTGCAGAGTATAAAAAACTTAAGTGGGGGAGAGCAGTCTAAGGTTAAACTTTGCAGACTTACACTTACATCATGCAATCTTTTAATTTTAGATGAAATAACAAATCATATGGATTTAGCTTCTAAAGAAGCACTAAAAGAAGCTTTAGTATCATATGAAGGAACTGTAGTATTAGTTTCTCATGAAGCTGCTTTTTATGAAGATTTAGCAGATAGGATTATTAATATAGAAAAGATGATTTAAAAAATGTAATGGTCTTGATTTTCTTAACCATTGAACTACAGAAAAAAATTAATGGTATAATTGTTTAAAAGTATAAACCAATAAATAAACTAATGATAAATTTAATATTCTAATCCAAAGGAGAATTCATATGAATAATATTAAAGTTCATATTTTAAACTGCGGAAAAGTAGGAGTTGATCCAGCATTACCATTTAGAGATGTATCTAAGAATCCTATAGCATATACAGGTATAGGAAGAAGTAAAAAATTAAGAATATGGTTGCCTGTTACAGCATATTTAATAGAGCATCCAAATGGAAAAATATTAATCGATACTGGATGGCATAGTGATGTTAGAACTAATCCTATAAAGCATTTATCTCCATTATTATATATGGCAAGTAAGCCTAAATTACCTGAAGGAGAAGCTGTAAATGAACAGCTAAAAAAGCTGAATATACAAACTAAAGATTTAGATTATGTATTTGTCACTCATATGGACTGTGATCATTCAAGTGGCCTAGGCTTAGTTAAAGATGCTAAAAAAATAATGATATCTGAAGAAGAAATGAAGGCAATAAATAAAGGTAATATTAGATATGGTAAAAGATTTTGGAATGGTGTAAATTTAGAATCATTTAAAATGGAAAAGCTTGAATATGGGCCATTTAATCGAGGGTATGATGTATTTCAAGATGGAACAATATTATTATTAGACGCTAAGGGACATACAGAGGGAAATATTGTAGTTATGGTTAAAAACAATTGTAAGTTTATCTTACTTACAGGAGACTGCGGATATGCCAAGGACTCATGGGAAAATCTTCGTATGCCAGGCCCCTTAGTTAATAAAGATGATATGATCACTTCTTTAAAATGGGTTAAAAATATGGCACATAAAAAAGAATGTGTAGGCGTATTTGCTACTCATGATCCAGATGTTAAAGAAAAAATAGTAATACTATAAGATGAATTTTAATTTGAAGGAGTATGTAAATGGAAAGATGTTATGAGAGAAGAGTGAAAGTAGCTGAAGATTTTAAAGCTTGTAGAAAGGCATTTATAGCCTTAGGAGATGAAACAAGACAGCAGATGTTGATAGCTTTACTTGAAAGTGATGTACATGGTATTAGAGTTGGGGAAATTACTAAGAAAACACATCTTTCAAGACCAGCAGTATCTCATCATTTGCAGATACTTAAGGAAGCTGGTGTTATAAGTATGTATAGAGAAGGTACTAAAAATTATTACTTTGTAAATGCTTGTGACACCGTATGGAAACAGCTTTTAGGCTTAATGAATAATATCAATGAAATAATTGAAGAAGTATCAAAAGAAAATGATTGCTTTAAAAGTGATGCTGAAAGAGAAGCTATGAAAAAAGGTTTAATTTAAAAATATTAAAAATATTATAAATATTATTCTTGGAGGAATTAATTATGGATATTTTAGAAATAATGAAAAAACGTCATTCAGTTCGTAGATATACTGATAAAAAAATTGATGAGAAAATTAAAAAAGAGCTTATAAAAGTCATTAATGAATGTAATAATGAAGGAGATATGCATATTCAATTATGTACAGATGAGCCAAATGCATTTGATAGTTTTATGTCACACTATGGTAAGTTTAATAATGTTAAAAATTATATTGCTATAGTTGGTAAAAATGGAGATAAACTGCAAGAAAAAAGTGGATATTATGGTGAAAAAGTAGTTCTTAAAGCAGCTGAATTAGGCTTAAATACATGCTGGGTAGCCCTAACATATAGTAAATCAAAAACTGCAATTAAAGTAGAAAAAGGAGAAAAGCTAGTTTGCGTAATAGCCTTAGGATATGGAGAAAATCAAGGAGTTAGCCGTAAGAGTAAGTCAATTGAAGAACTTTCAAAAGTAAATGGAGTAATGCCAGATTGGTTTAAAACAGGCATGGAAGCGGTAATGTTAGCACCAACATCAATGAACCAACAAAAGTTTTTAATTAGCTTAGAAGGTAATAAAGTAAGAGCTAAAGCATTGATGGGATTTTATAGTAAATTAGACTTAGGAATTGTTAAATGCCATTTTGAATTAGGTGCTGGCAGAGACGGATGGGAATGGATAGAGTAAAAATATACATTAAAAAGGCATTAAAAGAAGCTTTAATATCATATGAAGAAACTGTAGTATTATTTTCTCACGAAGCTGCTTTTTATGAAGAGTGGCAGATAGGATAATTGATATAGAGGAAATTGTTTAACAAAACTTAAGCTAGTAGAAAAATTTAAAAGATAGCTGTCATAATTGAGAGGAGGTTAACGATAAAAATCTTTCAATGCATAGCAGCTATCCTTTTATTTTATTCTTAATAACTAAATACAAACACTAATAATAAATATACTTAAAATACTAATGAAATGATACAAGTAGTATAAAATATATGTGAGAATGTCTGGGATATATAACTGTTTTGTTATATATAGAATTTATATGTAAAAGTATCAAAAAGTATAAAAAAGTGCCGAATATTATAAATACTTTTTTAAAATAAGTTTATATAATAAAATAAATGATGCTTTATGAATTGTTGAAAACGATATCTAGAAAGACTGTATAGAAGAACTTAATTGAAATTAAGTTAATAAAACTAGTTATGTGACTAGAATATAAGGTAACTTAGCTAAAGAATTTCAGCAAATAAGTTTAATTGTTTAGATTTTCTCATAGAAATCGTGATGTTTACCTTCATTCTGTTATACTATTTCTTTTCAATTATATTTTGACATAATGGAGGAAATTATAAATATCTAACTTTAAAAAAGTTAGATAAAGCAATGATTGTGGAATTCTGCAAGATACTGATTAGTATATGTTTTAGTAAAGGAGGAAGAAAAGTAATGTAAAAAGGTTGTGGAAACTATTGGAAAGAACTTTTAAAAGAAAGAGGGAGAAAATAATGTATAAAAAATTAGGTTCTGTTTTATTAGCGAGTACATTTTCATTTAGCTTAGTACCAGCAATATCAGTATTAGCAACAGAAACAAGTGATAGGGCCCAAAATCCATTTATATGGGCAGATGTACCTGATAATGATGTT
>ERZ781272.1009-NODE-1009-length-12449-cov-3.215911_pt1 | contig 12449 bp, 8 predicted proteins | sample MGYA00375850_ERZ781272 | MGnify/ENA primary metagenome ERZ781272 (study PRJEB29790, sample SAMN06051246) | human gut metagenome | host: Homo sapiens | place: USA: Cincinnati, Ohio | collected 2013-06-21 | study: EMG produced TPA metagenomics assembly of the Gut...
ATGAAACATCACAAAATTTTGGAAGTTTAGATTATAGCTTTATTAAGGTAATACCTTATTTTCTTGTGCTAATTGGTGCATTAATAGGGATTAATGTATTTGTAGTACTCATTAGTGGTACTATCTTATCATTGATTGTTGGATTATCAACTGGAGCAATGAACTTTTCAAATATGTTTGTATCTCTAGGAGATGGAATAACTGGAATGTATGATATTACTATTATATCTATTATTGTGGCAGCAATTGTAGCAATGGTAAAAGAATATGGAGGAGTAAATTATATCTTACATGTTGTAAAAAAGAGAATCCGTGGAAAACGTGGTGCAGAGTTTGGTATATCTATTTTAGTATTATTGTTAGATTTATGCACAGCTAATAATACAGTGGCAATTGTAATGGCAGGACCAATTGCAAAAGAACTCAGCGATGAATTTGAAGTATCACCAACTCGTGCAGCATCTCTTCTAGATATATTTGCCTCCTTAGGACAGGGTATAATTCCATATGGGGCACAATTGTTATCAGCTGCTACTTTATCTGGCTTGACACCAATTGCAATTATGAGATATCTGCCATATCCCCTTTTAATGGGCATTAGTGCAATATTATTTATTTTGTTTAGAAAGAGAAAATAAAATTAATAGTCTAATTTTTTCAATTAACAAATTAAACATAATAATTTTTTGCAAAAGTTTATGTTGCTATTCATACTAATGAAAATATTGATTCATAAAAGAATAAATATTATAAATAAGGATAATGGATATATTTGTTTAAACAAATATATCCATTATCAAAAATATAAATTCTAAAACAACTTCTTCTTTTAAAAAATATTATATGTCCAACTTCTTAGGCTGTGCAATCAAAGTAATTTTATAAATTAGCTTTAAATCAATTCTTCAACCCTTGCACCAATTCTTTATGGCTCGCATATTGGAGCAAATCTTTCAACAACGCAAGAGAAAGGTCATTTTACATAAAATTATTTTTAATTATATTCTAAAGTGGCTTTACATAAATATTCTTAGATAATTCTCTAAGTTTGTTTATATCTAATATATATATTTTTTTATCACCACATTTTATAATTGATTTTGATTCCATTTCTTTAAGAGTTCTATTCAAATATCTATATGTTGTACCTAAGAATTGGGCAATGTCTAAATATGATGAATTCAAAATTATATAATTTTTGTCTGTAAGATGTTCAACTAAATAACTAGCTAACCTATTGATAAGTGGATATACAAAATTATATGAGCTATTATTAATAGTTCCATAAAGTTTTTCACTCAAAGAATCTACCAAATGGTGTAAAAGTTTTATATTATCAAAAATGCTTTTTTCTAAGTATAGTAGAAAGTATTGCTATCAAAAAAGTATCTTCTACTGCATCAATATTACAAAGTATAGGTATACCTTTTAAAAGTTCTAAATCTCCTATTGTATTAAAATCTTTATAAAACTTTAAAGTCATATAATTTCTTTATCTAGCTTAGCATCTTTAATAGCTCCAATTACTACTCCATGAGCTCCTAAATCCTTGCATAACTGTACATCATATTTCATTATTTCAAGTTCTTCTTTAGTATAAGTAAAGTTTCCTCCACGAGGTCTTATTATAACCATTACTGGTATATCTAATTTTTCTACTGTCTTTTTAATTGTTCCATAACTTGGAGTAGTTCCATCCTCCATTAAGTTGTCACAAAGCTCTATTCTATTTGCACCTTTTTCAGCAGCTAAGACAGCCTCATTATAATTTCCAGCACAAGCTTCAAATATAGTCATATTATTCCCTCAAGATAATTATTTTAGTGTGTCTTAAATCTCAAAAATATATTCATGGGACCTGGTCCATGCTCTTTTTTTTAGAAAAGTCCAGTTCATCTATTTTATCAAAGTTAATACAATATTAATAATAAATTCCTTCTTTATCTTTATTAAATTGACTATTATAAAGCTCTGCATAAAAGCCATCTTTACTAAGCAATTCATCATGTTTTCCACTTTCAACAATTTTACCATCTTTAAGAACGATAATTTTATCTGCATTTTTTATAGTACTTAGCCTATGAGCTATTACAAATGTTGTTTTACCATTCATCAAATTTAGCATTGCTTTCTGAATTGCCATTTCTGTACGGGTATCAATAGATGAAGTTGCTTCATTTAGAATTAAGATAGATGACTCCGTTAAGCTAGCTCTTGCAATTGCTAAAAGCTGTCTTTCACCATGAGACAAATCCCCTCCGTTATCTGATAAAACAGTATCATAGCCTTCAGGTAATTGCATAATAAAATGATGTGCATTAGCAAGTTTTGCTGCCTCTTCCACTTCTTCATCAGTAGCATTTAATCTTCCGTATCTTATGTTTTCTCTAACAGTTTCTGAAAACAAAAAAGTGTCTTGTAATACTATTGATATATATTTTCTTAGACTATCTCTTTTAATACTATCAATATTTTTACCATCAATAATGATTTTTCCACTATCTATATCATAAAACTTAGTCAATAAATTTATTATTGTAGTTTTTCCTGAGCCAGTAGGTCCAACAATTGCAATTAAACTACCTTTTTCTCCTTCTAAACTAAGGCCATCTAGAATCATCTTATCTTTATTATATGAAAAGCTCACATTTTCAAAAGAAACTGTCCCTTCCATACTTTCAATATGCTCTGCATTAATACTATCTTCTTCTTTCTCTTCTTCTATAACTTCAAATACTCTCTCTGCACCAGCTAAAGCACTTTGTATTGTGTTAAAAATATTGAGAATATCATTAATTGGTCTAGTGAAATTTCTCATATATATGATAAAGGTAAAAATTATTCCTACAGATATACTTCCTTTGCCTTGTACAATTAAATATCCTCCACTTACAGCTACTATTAAATAAGATAAGTTATTAATAAAGTTGTTTACTGGACCCATAAGTCCTGAAAAAGCTTGGGCATAGATTGCACTGCTTGTCAGTTTTTCATTTATTTCATTAAAATTATCTTTAACCTGCTCTTCTTCTGAAAATAACAATGTTGTTTTTTGACCTGAAACCATTTCTTCAATATAACCATTTAAATCACCTAGATTTCTCTGTTGTTTAATAAACAATGGCTGAGTTTTAGTTGCAATTATTTTAGTGATAATTATCATTAAAGGAGTTGTCACAATTGTTACCCATGTAAGAATTGGACTTAAAATTAACATAGCTATAAACATTCCTACTACGTTAATAATTCCTGAAAAAAATTGTATAACACTTTGTGATAAAGTCGTATTAATATTATCAACATCATTGGTTAATCTACTCATGATACCACCGCTGGAATGCGTATCAAAATATTTTAAAGGCAACTTTTGAATATTTTTAAATAAGTCCTTTCTAATATTAGAAGCAGTTGTTTGTGCAATATAAACCATCAATCTATTTTGAAAAAAAGTTGTTATACTGCCTACCAAATATATTATTGCTAATATAATACAAATGTTTCCTAATCCGAGCATGTCCCTTTTTTCAATAAAATTGTCTAAAGTATAGCCATTCATTCTAGTACCTATGATATTTATTACTGTACTTATAAATGATAATAAAAATATTAAAGCTATTACTGTTTTACTGCTACCTATATATTTTATTAATTTTTTAATTGTTTCTGATGGATTTTTGAGTTTAATATTTTCTAAGCGCCTGCCTGGACCACCAGGTCTACCTGGCATTTGTATACTAAATTCTTTTGAATTAGCCAACTTTAATCACATCCTCACCAAATTGTAAAATTGCAATGCTTCTATATATTTCATTATTTTTTATTAAATCATCATGTTTTCCAATAGCATTAATAGTTCCGTTATCAAGTACAATAATCTTATCTGCATCTGCAATAGCTGATATTCTTTGTGCAATAACAAACATAGTTTTATTTTTCATTCTCTTTTTTATGGAATTTTGAAGTTTAGCTTCTGTTGCCATATCTAAAGCGCTAGTAGAATCATCCATAATAAAAATTTTACAGTTCCTAATTAAGACTCTGGCTATACAAAGACGCTGTTTTTGGCCGCCAGAAAAATTTTGACCTCTTTGCTCTACACTACTCTCATAAGCGTTTTCTTTTTTCATTATAAATTCATAGGCTTCAGCTTCTTTAACACTTTCTTCTACTAAATCTCTGTCTGCTTCAGCACTTCCAAACTTTAAATTTCGTTCTATTGTTCCTGAAAATAATGTATTTTCTTGAGTAACAAACCCAATATTTTTTCTAAGTTCTGCAAGATTTAAATCTTTTACATTTACGCCTCCAATTAGTATTTGTCCTTCTGTTGCATCATATAGTCTAGAAATCAAACTAACTAAAGTACTTTTACCGGCACCTGTTCCTCCTATTATGCCATTTTTTTCTCCTTCTTTAACTTGAAAACTTATATTTTTTAAAACATAATCACTATCTTCGTTATATTTAAAGCTTACATTTTTAAATTCAACATCATATTTTTCTATCTTAATTGTTCCATCATTATTATTTATAGCTGGAACTATATCAAATATCTCATTAATTCTATCTGCTGATGCCTTTGCACGTGAAATATTTATTACAATGCCTACCGCCATAATTAAAGCATTCATTATTTGAATTATATAATTTATAAAAGCCATAATGATACCTACTTGTATTAAGCCTCTGTTTACCATTATACCGCCAAAGCATCATATTTCTATTCTGAGCCTTTATACTCTCACTATTTAAACCATTATTTGCATCATTAAACCTGTTAAACTGTTTGTTTACTATATTAAAAACTTTAATTACTTGCACTCCTAAAATATTTTCACGCATAACCACATTAATATTATCTATTTTTTGCTGAACAGCCAAGAATAATGGAAATGATTTTTTCATTACTATAACAACTGAAATTAATATAATCGGAATTGCTATTAAAAATATTATAGAAAGCATTGGACTAAGAATATAAGACATTATAAGCCCACCAATACATAGCAGTGGTGATCTTATCATTCCTCTCAAGAGCATTGTCACCATATTCTGAATTTGCATTACATCATTGGTTAATCTCGTTATTAATGATGAAGGTTTTAAATGATCTATATCTGCATATGATAAGGTTTGAATTTTATTAAATAATCCTGTTCTTAAATTTTGACCGAGCTTCATAGATGCTATGGAAGTAAATACTGAACAGCCTGATCCACCTATTAGTCCAAGTATAGCTACAATAAGCATTTTTTTACCTACAGTTAAAATGTAAGTTGTATCATTATTTACAAGCCCTATATCTATAATATTTGCTAATAATGTTGGCTGAAGCAAATCCATAGAAACTTCTAAAATCATAATTATAGGTGCTATTATTGCACAAATAATTGCTGATCCTTTTAAAAATCTTAGCAATAATTTAATCATAATCTCTTTCATTCCTTTCTAAACTGTTTTCAAATATAAAAATAGGTATTGTGATGATTTTTCTTTAATAACAGAAAAATACTAGAAGTTATTCTAGTATCATCTGTAGTTCTTATTTGTTAATCCTTACTAATCTTCAATCAAATGCTTATGATGATCTTTGTGACCATGACAATGGTGATGGTGCATATTTTTTTCGCAATCTCCAAATGTATCAGTTCCATTTATCATCTCAAGATTTTCATTAATTTTATTAATCATATCCAACATTTTTTCAGTTTCTTCTGTTGTAAGGCAGTTAAAAATTGAAGCTGATAATTTATCATTAACCTGGTTAAATCCATCAATGGCATTTCTACCAGTATCAGTAAGATAAACATGCATCACTCTGCGATCTTTCTCATCACTCTTTCGTATGATAAATGAATGTTCTTCTAAATTGCTCAACATTTCTGTTAAAGATGATGGACGAATATCCATCATCTCTGCTAAGTCACGTTGTATTATTCCATCATTTTTTGAAATCAAAAATAATAACCTGATCTGTCCTCTGTTAAGGCCTTCTATTGGTGGCATTATACGATGTCTACTTCTGTGCATCTGTCTATTTAGACGCTGCAGCGCATTATATAAATTATTTGAAATTGTATCTGACATATTAAATTCCTCCTATTTTGGTTACTTATTTATAATTGATTAGGTACCTAACAATTTGATTATAATTGACGAATTTTCTAATGTCAATAATTTATTTAGGTACCTAATTATATTGCTTAGCTATATGAATACTTCATATTGGCATTTAAATACAGTTATAACTTATATTTTTATAGCCTATATTATAATACAATATCTTTTATTAAAGGTAATCTTTTAAGCCGTCGATTTTTTTCAGCACATTCTGGATTTTCTGAGCGAGCCTGCGAAAAGGCCAGGCGCATATAATTTATTTTTTATTCTTTAGGTACTATATATTATTTTTAAAATCTAATCCAACATTAGTTGTCCACAGGCTATTCTGCAATATAATTTCCTAAAGAATAAAAAATACTAAGTAATCATAATTTAATATAATTGCTTAGTATTTCTTCTATTCTTATAGATAATTAAAATTACAGTTCTTAATTTATAAACTCAATTAAAATGTTATTACCTTCTATAAAAGTGGTTACGCCATATCAAAAAAGCTTACTTGATCACTTTCTGAAAGATCATTTAAACATCCAAATTTTCTAAGTAAATCTGTAGCTGAGTTTCCTCTTTTAGCTCTCTTTTTCAAATTATCTATTGAACTTATAGGAGTATCTTCACGAACAGCATTATATATAGATTCTGCTGCCACATTCCCCATACCAGATATACTATTTATTGGTGGTCTTAATCCATCCTCTTCTACCTTAAATTTAGTTGCATCTGATTTATATAAATCAATTGGCAAGAACTTAAAACCTCTTTCATACATTTCTAAAACTATCTCTAAATCATCATACATATCCTTATCTTTTGGTGCAGCATCATTTCCCTGCAGGCTGATTTCCTTCATTTTTTCTTTAACTTTTTCTTTTCCAAAAATCATAAATTCTGCATCAAATGCTTTTGCTCTTATTGAAAAATAAGCTGCATAATATGCCTTTGGTATATGAACCTTAAACCAAGCAATTCTAAAAGCCATCATAACATAAGCTGCTGCATGGGCCTTAGGGAACATGTATTTTATCTTTTTACATGAATCTATATACCATTCAGGTACATCATGTTCTCTCATTAACGCTTCATATTCTGCCCACTTTTCTGGATCTTTTAATGCTTTACCTTTACGAACAAGCTCCATTATTTTAAAAGCAGTATTTGGTGGAAGTCCTTTTTTAATTAAATAAACCATAATATCATCTCTACAACATACTGCATCACTGATACTTGTTATTACTCCTGAATCAATTAAATCCTTAGCATTTCCAAGCCATACATCAGTACCATGAGATAATCCTGATATACATAATAGATCAGAAAATGTTGTAGGAAGTGTATCTAAAAGCATTCCTCTAACAAACTTAGTTCCAAACTCGGGTATTCCAAAAGTTCCAACTTTTGAATTTATCTGTTCTGGTGTCACTCCAAGAGCTTTTGTTGATGAAAATAGTGACATTGTTTCCTTATCATCAAGATGTATCTTTTGTGGATCAACTCCTGTAATATCTTGAAGCATTCTTATTACCGTAGGATCATCATGGCCAAGTATATCGAGTTTCAAAAGATTCTGATCAATAGAGTGATAATCAAAATGTGTTGTTATAATATCTGACTCAGGATCATCTGCTGGATGCTGAACTGGACAAAATTCATATATTTCTCTTCCTTTTGGAACAACTATTATTCCTCCTGGATGCTGCCCTGTTGTTCTCTTTATTCCTGTACATCCTTTTGATATTCTTGTTATTTCAGCTTTATTAGCAGTTTTATTTCTTTCTTCAAAATATTTTTTTACATATCCAAATGCTGTTTTTTCAGCTACAGTACCTATTGTTCCAGCTTTAAATGTTGTACCTTTACCAAATATAACTTCTGTATATTTATGTGCCTTTGCTTGATATTCTCCTGAGAAGTTTAAATCTATATCTGGTTCTTTATCTCCATTAAACCCAAGGAAGGTTTCAAATGGAATATCCATTCCGTCTTTATCTAGATTTTCTCCACACTGTGGGCAGACTTTATCAGGTAAATCAAATCCATTTTTATATCCATAATCCGTAAAATCTGAATACTTACATTTTGGACATCTATAATGCACTGGAAGAGCATTAACTTCTGTTATACCTGTCATATATGCAACAACAGACGAACCAACAGATCCTCTTGATCCCACAAGATATCCATCTTCATTTGATTTCCACACAAGCTTCTGTGCAATAATATACATTACCGAGAATCCATTTTTTATAATAGAATCTAATTCTCTATCAAGTCTATCCTGAACAATCTTTGGAAGCGGATCACCATATAGTTCATGTGCCTTTCCATAAGCAATATCCTTTATTGTCTGCTCACATCCATCTATATGCGGTGGACATTTTTCTGGTGAAATTGGACTTATTTGTTCACACATATCTGATATTTTGTTTGTGTTTGTTACAACAACTTCATATGCTTTTTCTTCTCCAAGATATGAGAACTCTTCAAGCATCTCTTCTGTTGTTCTTAAATATAATGGTGCTTGATTATCTGCATCTTTAAATCCCTGACCGGCTTCTAATATACGCCTGTAGATTTCATCTTCTGGATCCATAAAATGAACATCCCCTGTTGCCACTACAGGCTTATTAAGTTTTTCTCCAAGTCTTATTATTTGTTTATTTATTTCTTTTAAATATTCCTTATCTGGCACATTCCCATTTCTTATTAAATAATCATCATTGCCAAGAGGCTGAATTTCTAAATAATCATAATCTTTTGCTATATTTTCGATTTCCTCATCAGATTTTCCAAGTAATATGGATTGATAAAGTTCTCCTTCACTGCATGCACTTCCAAGTATTAAACCTTCAGAATATTTCTTATACATACTTTTTAATATACGTGGTTTTTTGTAGAAATAATCTAAATGTGAAAATGATACAAGCTTATATAAATTTTTTAATCCAGTATAATTCTTTGCAAGTATTATTGCATGATGAGTTCTAAGTTTTTTATATGCTACTTTTTTAGATTCTTCATCTGAAGCATATTCTTCTATATCTTCAAGGGTTAATGCTCCTCTTTCCTTTAACATGTCAATCATCACATTAAATACCTTAACAGTAGTATCAACATCATCTAATGCTCTATGTGCAACCTCTACCTTTATGCCAAGATTTTTAGCTATTCTTCCTAATTTATAAGTTTTATAATCAGGAAATAAATCATGCGCTAAAGTCAATGTATCTAAATATGTGAAATCAAAATCATGCCCTAAAACTTTTGCATAATGCTTTAAAAATCCAATATCAAAGTCCGCATTATGAGCAACCAAAACAGTATCTTTAATAAAATCAAGCATTTTAGGGAATACCTTATCTATTGTTTCTGCATTCCTTACCATATCATCAGTTATGTTAGTAACTTCAACTACTCTTTGAGGAATAGACTTTTCAGGATTTACAAAAGTACTAAACTTATCAATTACTTTTCCATCTTGAATTTTCATTATTCCTATTTCGGTAATTTTCTCAAGCTTTGGCGAAAAACCTGTAGTTTCAAGGTCTAGCACACAATATGTTGTATCAATGCTCTGCCCCTTTATGTTGGTTACAGCTGGCTTTTTATCTGGTGCTAAATAAGCTTCTACTCCATATATTATTTTCATATCTTTATTATCTCTTCCAAGCAATTTATGTGCCTCAGGAAATGCCTGCACAACACCGTGATCTGTTATAGCTATAGATTTCATGCCCCAGCTCATAGCTCTTTTAATTAAATCTGTAGCACTTGTCATAGCATCCATTGTGCTCATTTTTGTATGCATGTGAAGTTCTACTCTCTTAACTTCTGAGTTATCTTTTCTTACGGTTTTCTTTAATCCATTTGTCTCAATTATGATATTAGCAATAATCTCAATTTCCCCTGAAAATTTGCTATATCCAGAGTTGCCAAAAAGTCTTACACCTTTAGCTTTTTTAAGTCTTGATAAAACTTCATCACTTTTCTCTGGCTTAAGGAAGGACTTGCAGCTTATAGAACTTGAATTGTCATATAAATCAAAAGAAACTAGAATCTTTCCACTTCTAAGTTCTTTTGTTTCCATGTTTGAAATTTCTCCCTCTACAGCAACCGTTCCTTCATATGGTGAAATATCAGTAATTTTAATAACTGGCTCTTTAATATTTGCACTTCTTCCTAATATTAAAAATGGATTATCCTTTTTGCCTTTATCTTCTTTTTTTGATTCACCTTTTGAATCACCTTGGTTAAATGAACCACTTTTAGAATAAGGATTTCCCATAATCTTCTCAACTGGCTTTGATTGCGGAGTTTTTTGGGATGATGCATCAGATTTAAGTTCATTTTTGATAACAGCCATTCTCTTTTTATGCTCTTCTTCATTTAATTTAAATAACTCTTCATCTGTTATATCATCAATAAAGTTTATTGTATATGATTTTCCATACATATTTCTTAAAACATCTTGAATTTCCTTGTCATAATTTAATTCCTTAAGCATATGTGATACAACAATCTTAAAATTAAAATTTATTTTATTATCTTTTATTTCATATTCACAGCTACTTAATGCTGCTTTTAATAAAGGATGCTTATCACCAAACCTAGTCATTATATTTTCAAAAGTTTCTTCTATTGGTTTCTGCTTTACTTCATCTGTATACATAATGGTTATCTTAGAATCATTTAGGACAAATCTCTCTTTAATAAAATTATTAAGTCCTTCAATTTCACTAAATTCAATATATTTATCAGAAGTAATCTTCAGCTCTAAAATCTTGCTTTTTTTCTTTAAAACAACTCCATCTACAATTGCATTGCTTATGGTAAATCCCGCTTCATAGTCACTAAAAACTTCATTTATCCTTTTCATTATTCTTTCAAACCTTTCTTACAAATGATCTTTTAGTATCTTTATATTATATAATTAATACTATAATTTGTCATATTATAAAAATAATCATAAATATACATCTTTTTAATAAATACTCCATTTATCTCTCTATATGTATTTCCTTCAACATTTAATACATTTTTGGCATGTATATATTTTTATTTGGTAGCATATTTTCACACTTGATTTATATGGTTTTATGGTTTAGAGTAATTAATGTTGAATAGAAAAAATCAATACAAAGTGCAGAGAGGTCTTGCTTTGCTATGTAAAGTGAATACCATGAGAGCTTTAACCATACAAAAAAACGATTTTTTATTCTTATTCAATAATTTCTATCTTAATAATAAATGGAGAACATAAAAAGATGACAATAGAATTAGAAAAATACTACAATAAATTTTGTGAAGATAAAAGATTAACAAGAAGACATGGACAAGTTGAATATATTACTTCCATGAAGTATATTCATGAATATCTAAAAGATAAGGAAAATGCAAAAATCTTAGATGTTGGTGCAGGGACTGGTAGATATTCTGTACAACTAGCTAATGAAGGATATGATGTTACTGCTATTGAGCTTGTAAAGCACAACCTAGGTATTCTAAAATCAAAAGGAAGTACAGTAAAAGCAATGCAGGGGACAGCATTAGATTTATCAAGATTTCAAGAAAATACTTTTGACATGACATTGGTGTTTGGACCAATGTATCATTTGTATAAATTTGAGGACAAAGTAAAAGCGCTACAAGAAGCAAAGAGAGTAACTAAATCAGGTGGTGTTATACTAGTAGCATATTGTATGAATGAATATAGTATATTAACATATGGTTTTAAAGAAAATCATATTCGTGAATCTATTGAAAATGGTAAAGTCAATGAGGGTTTTCACGTTATATCAGAACCAGAAGATTTATATGATTATGTAAGGATTGAAGATATTAATAAGTTAAATGATAAAGTAAAACTCCAAAGGATAAAGCTAATTGCAGCAGATGGACCCGCTAATTATATGAGACCTGTTTTGAATTCTATGGATGAAGATACTTTTAAGATTTTTATTGATTATCATCTTTCAACCTGTGAAAGACAAGATTTGCTGGGTGCAAGCGCACATACCTTAGATATTTTGAGAAAAGAATAATGAAAATAAATATAATATTTAGTTTCCGATAAATTGTTTATTAGAGCATAGCATATTAATATCCACCAAGAACCTTGGCAAGTTTAGTAAAAATAAACTGAGACAGTTTCTAAGCTCGGATAAAAAGGCTTAAAACAAATTTTTGGCTCATCATTAATATTCCCTAATTTTTTCTAGACATAAAAAAGATATAAAAAAGGAGATAACTAAATTAATAGTTGTCTCCTCATTATTTATATGGAAAGTAGCTTTTAGGGATAAACTACTAATGAACCCTGTATTTCATAT
>ERZ781272.1010-NODE-1010-length-12447-cov-3.930520_pt1 | contig 12447 bp, 9 predicted proteins | sample MGYA00375850_ERZ781272 | MGnify/ENA primary metagenome ERZ781272 (study PRJEB29790, sample SAMN06051246) | human gut metagenome | host: Homo sapiens | place: USA: Cincinnati, Ohio | collected 2013-06-21 | study: EMG produced TPA metagenomics assembly of the Gut...
CTGACATCTTCCGGGAAATCTATCTCATCTCTCCGAAATTCTTCCACACGGTATCTGCGTGGAAATCCGGCGGTATTAAGGAACTTGCTCTTCCTTTTCGCTGTCCGATATTCAATTTCGTTTGTCAGAAGGTTTAAAAGGTATTCCTGCGGTGTGTCTCCTTTCTGCAGATAAGCCTGTCCGGCAAAGTTTGTGGACAGCTTGAGTTGCTTGCAGCATTCTGCAATAGATTTTTCTATATCAGCCATTTGATGCACCTCCCTTCTTAAGGGCAGCATCCAGCATCTTCAGATCGTTCCTAAAGGGAATGACCTTCTGCTGTGGCAGTAAAGCCTTATTTTCAAGCGGAGGCAGAAGTGGTACATCTGCATAAGTTCGTCTGTAAAGGCTCTGCAGACTGTCCGGATCTGTTGCATTCAGTCGGACTGCTTCATCCACTGTGTTAACGGCACTGGCAAATCCTGTTCTTTCTGTAAGTTCAGCAAGAACTTTTAAGACTCGCCCGCGTTCCTTATTTTCACAGTTATCCATGTAAATCTGCATGGTCTGGGGCATCATGTCATAAATGCCACTGTTTCGCAGAGAACGGGGCTTCCTTGCGATATATGTAAGGTATGGAAGCCAGTCCATGCTTTCATGCTCATCACCGTAAAGACGCTTATGGCGGACAACCTCATGCATGTCTGCATCCATAACAATCACAGCAGATGAAGTGATCTTAAGATTTATGATGGACTCACAAAAAGCTGGTGAAGCGGAATAACGGTGCTTTCCTGCATCAAGGGTAAACTTGCCATATTTATCTGTTGTCGCAGTTGTGTAGAGTGCAGTGTCGAACGGAACAGAAGGAAGCGGCAGTAAACGTGCCTTATCTTCTTCAAACAAGTCACTGATAAAGCGGTCAGCATCGTCGTCATAGTGTTCACGGTGCATATCTATTTCGCATCGGTCAAGAAGATGTTTGTTTTCTTCCGTGAGGTCATCAAAGCGGGGAACCGGAACAAGTTCGTTACGGCGCAGATAGCCGACCTTATTTTCTACGTTTCCCTTTTCCCAACCGGATTCTGGATTCATGAATACCGGCTTGATACGATAATGCTCACAGAAGCGCTGAAAACGCTCCGTCACATCCCGTCCCCCACCTTTAATGACTCTGGTGACAATGGTTCTGGTATTATCAAACCAGATTTCAGTGGGAACACCTCCGATGTGCTCAAATATGGCAACCAGGCCTTCCAGAAGACACTCCATGTTTTCTCCGTATTTAAGCTGGAGAAAGCCGCCGTTACTGTATGGAAAACTGAGCACAAGATACTTGGCGTCGTGATGGAGCTTACCGTTTTCGTAAAAATCGGCTGTTCCAAAATCCGCCTGGGCTTCACCGGGGCGATGCTCAAGAGGAATGTAGCCATCGGTTCTCTTTAGCCGTAATTCCTCTTTCTTCTGTTTGACGTATAAAGCAACAAGCCTGTAACTGCAGTCAAAGCCATCTGCCTCATCTTTAAGGCGTTTCTAGACTTTTTTGGCCGTGAGCCGCTGCTTTCGAGGTGCGAGCTTGTCTGCCAGCAGCCATTCATCAATCAGAGGTTTGAATGGGTCCAGTTTGGATTCATGAATCTCTGATGATGCTGGTATGGGTGGCGGACTATTGAAGTCCTCCATATCCACGTATTTTCTGACTGTGCGCCAGTCACAGCCCATAATGATTGCAATTTCGTTCAGATTTTTATCTTGCTCATAATAGAGCTCTCTGATACGATGAATCTGATCCATTGTAGTCATACTCCCTTCCTCCTTGCTTTTATTTGTTAGCTACAACAAAAACAAGGTTAATGGTTTATAGATATGTCTGCAATGGATTTTTGCGTCAGATCCGACTTGAGAGCTACCAACCGGCGCTACCCGTTCCTAGGATTCTGGTGCTTTGCAATCACCTACAAAATGTAGTTGCAACGACCTACATTTTTCGTCTGCAACTTTCTACATTTATATTTTACAATAAACAGTGGCTCAAGCTTACCGGACAGGCGGCTCATTGGAGCACAGATTATTCATTAAGATCCATAGATGCTATAACATCCACACAACGTATTAAAGCATCTCTAACTTCTACTGCTTTTCGAATAGCCTCAGAATAAGAAATAACGCTCGAATGTGCGCCTTCCTTATACTTCCATACTTCACCAGCTTCTTGATAAACAACGCCTAAATACTTATATCCACCGGTTGAACCAAACTGCATGTAATCATCAGAAAAATCTAGTAATTGACGCATAGTATCTCCATCGCCAAATACCTTAGCTAAAAGCGTGTCACCATCCATAGAAATCAACTTTTCAGGTGCAAACTCAGACAAAAACCTTGCTCGAGCAGACTCTATTTCGTTTTTAAACTGAACTTTATTTAATTCCATTGACTTTTGATGAAACCACTCCGGGCTGCCTGTAATCATCATATGTTTCTCCCATAATACTTGCTAATGGTTTATATCTTCTCAATCATTAAAACTATGAGTCAGAACCACAATTGATTCTGACCCATACATCAACCCATTTCTACGATATCTGCCAAGTGTTTTTCCATTTGCTTAATAAGATCTACCACTAAAGCATTTCCCATCATAAATCGACGCTTATTTGTCGGCATTTCAACAACTTCACCATTCACATCACAAAACTGTGTATGGCCTGTTGGGAATCCCTGGATACGTTCTGTCTCTTCTGCAGTAAGAAGACGAATTTTCCCAGTCTTCTTATCCTTTACTATATGTGTAGTACGACTAAATGATCCTTCAGATGTAAGCATTGTTCTAGCTGGTTTATCCTCTGCATCAATCATCGGAATAGCACCTTCTGAGAACAAGTACTCATGACCATTTGCAGCTTTTCTAGGGAGCTTCTTAGCGCCCTTTAAATACTGCCATGTCTGTCTCTTTTCCTTCGGAAGTTTTCCTAATGTTTCATCACTATGCGTAACATCTGGATATGTATAGTATAGTTTTTCCTCCGGAATAAAATACTTATCATCTACATCTTCGGTATCCATGATGTCACCTAGAGTAACCTGCTTTCCATCATATGATGGTGTTGTTTTTACTGTATAAACCACACCATCTCGCATCACACCTGTATTCTCAAATCCGAACTGAAAATGAGCTGACAAATCTCCTATTCCCTTTGGAAGCTTTTCGATTTTAATCTTTTTTGCATCCATTTCTACTATCGGAAAAGTCTTTGCAAAAAAGCCCTCAGAAAATATCTGTTTAGCAATGCTTGCTCTATGTAACTCATCACCATATTCTGTAATATAGTTGATAGCGTTTGTAATCTCTTTCGCATATTTCAAATCGTTTTTATACGCAAAAATAAAAGTTCTACGACGTCTCTGCTGATAACCATAATCAGCTGCATTAATCACGCGCCACTCTACTGTATAACCTTCATCTCTAAAGCAAGCAAGGATAATACCGAAATCTCTTCCTCTCTGACTTGCTGGTGATTTTAAAAGACGATCAACATTTTCCAACAAAACAAAAGGCGGCTTCTTCTCTTCTAAAATATCTCTAATAGACCACCAGAGAACACCTTTCTTTCCCTCAAGACCTTTTGATGTTGCAAGAGAAGATGCTACAGAATAATCCTGGCAAGGAAATCCTCCAACTAAAAGTGAAAAATCTGGAAGCGTGGACTTATCAACTTCCTCAATATTCATATTTGTTGTGTCTTCGCCATTCTTATCAAGACATGTTCCAAAGTGATATTTATAACAGTCATGAGCATACTGAGTCTTCTTCTCAGCTGGCTCCCACTGGCTATACCAAACTGTCTGCCATTTTTCCTTAGCATTATTTTCAGGAGAGTAAACGACACTCTCATTAATATTATTCAATCCGCAACGGAATCCACCGACCCCGGCGAACAATTCACATACTGTTCTTTCCAACGATATTAACTCCTTTTATAAACTCACAGCTTTTATTATATCAGTCGCTGGACATTTGATCAACTATTTTTCATCTTTCTTTTTAAGTTGACGTAAAATGTAATCATTATTAATCCAAAAACTCTGCGTAGTCATATATTCCCCATTAGGAAGCATATTCGCATCCCTATCTACATTTCCATACTCTTCTCCATTATTAAAGCGATATGCTGCTTTTTGCGCATGCGGTCTTATATGAATTATTTCTGTTTCGCTCTTGTTTGGAAGATTATTCTCAAAGCTAACTTTTCCCTGTGAGTCAATTTTCTTCTTAAACTCAACTCCATATTTGATTATATGCTTATACTTTTCCCATTCTTTACGTACAGTAATATTCAAATCCTCATAAGACATGTGCCAAAGCTGACATCCTTTGACTCGATAAACATCTCCATCTTTCTCCCATACAAAAAAGAAAAGTCGCGTCTCATCAAAATAATCCTTTAAAGAAGAGTCATCAAAATCTTCCTTCACCAAATCCATGAACTTAAACGGCGCAAAAGACATGTTCTCTCTTATTTTTCCATTTTCTTCTAGGCGAATAGTCTTCACACGAATATTTGCTTTTTCAAATTCCTCTGCATAATCGTCACGAATCCCAAGTATACGAAAAGCAAGGTCATTCCACTGAGCTTTATTATTGTTATATTCTCTTCCAAACAATTCACATAGTTCTTTATCTGACTTTCCGATATACTTTGCTACAATGTCTTCTAAGATTTCTTCAAATGATCTTTCTTTTAGCTTTTCTGGATTCTTAAGAATAGAATTATCAGAGGTCTTCCCTACAACATAATGATTCAATACATATGTCATGTAGGAATTCTTGAAGCAAAATGCACGCTTTCTTGCAGGAATTTTATCACCATAATACTGAGGAACTGTACTCTTCTCAGCCGTAGCCCCCTTAGTACAAGCTCCTAAATACATTGTATCTGCTTCAGAAAGTTCATGAGCGCGGCCAGCCTGTATCTTACCTATAATAAGTGCATAATCACGCTTTATTATCTCTAAATCCGCGTCTGGAGGTGTAAACATGCGGACATAACCAATCTTGTATAGCAAATTACTTTCAAGTTGTTTGTTTCGCAGATAATATATAAGCAGTATTAAACGCATCTTATTCCATGCGTGAGACTTATAGAATTCAACTTCCACAGGTTCTTCATAACTAATCATGGTAAGAACAAGACGCTCTCCGGCTCTTAATTCACCTTTTTTCGTAATTTCATACGGTGTCGTTTTTAATTCAACACCAGCCTCTGGAAAATCTGCTTCTTGTTCAGAGTTGGCTTTATATCCAAAATAAACCTCTTCTAAGAGATTACCTAATCCACCTTTACGAAATTTATTTGCATAGGCCATCACGGCATCGCTTGGTATATTACCTTTTGATTGAACCACTTCAAAAAAGGTTTTATTCTCAAGCTGTACCGCATAGTTTTCTATGCTATTTGCATCAGAAGGATCATATCCCTTTTCACTATCAAACACCTAATACTCCTTTATCAAACTACATTTTTCGTATTAATCGAACAAAATATCCGGCTTTTCCTTTTTACACTCTCTTTTTACCTTTTCTGGTATCACTCCAAGGAAATAATTTTCAATGATATCCCACGTTTCATCGTTTTTGAATCCACCTTCATAGATATACGTTAGCATTTTTACGGATATCAAATGTCTTTCCGAAACCGTATCCAGAAGTCTGTTGTTATACCTGTATGGCGCATTTAAAATGTTTTTTAGAGCCTGTATCTGGTTGATATAAATATATAACTGACTATTTGCTCCACCAAGCATCTCAAATGACAAGCACCCTAGTGCCTCTAAGATACCAAGGATAACACTAAATTCTTTAGCCTTATTTCCGTTATCATTGATTAAGTACAGGCAACCATCTTTTGTTTCCTTCTCAATTTTTCTAACACCACCTTCAACCCACTGAAAATACGAATTAACCGCAACATTAAACTGATATTTTGTTTTGCCTGCTGTTGTAGTTTTTTCTTGTGCAATCGGAGAAGTAGTTCTTGCGAAATTCTTTCGATACGAATCCATTGATGCAATAATAACTTCGCAAATAGCTTGTGCCTTATATACACTAATATTGCATTCGTTTGCGATAGCTTCAGCAATCTCCGACACAGCCGTATGCTCAGAAAGTTGTACTTTCTTTAACACATATTTCTTCAAGGCACCCCAAACATTATTGAATACACTTGTATACTCGGAATCAAAAACCACATTTACGCAAAGCGCCGGATTCATTGGATACTTATTGACAAAATCCAATTCCTGATCCTTAGTATATAATTCGTATTTAAATTTCGGGAAAGATAATGATTTATAATCTTTACTCCAAATCATACTTAGCATTATCCTGCAAATATGCTTTTGCGGTTCAATTTCTTCAATCGCATCTGGATATCTCTTTCGCAAATTCGCCTGTACACTAGGTGCAACCTCAAAAAAGCCAATGGAGAACATTGGTATAGGTCTAACCTGTATTGGAGAGAATCCAACCTTTGACTCGAAATCCTTTTGAATCAAAAGCAACGCTGTTTTAACTTTATTTACATTGTCATCTTCATCACTTATTGGCGATCCAAAGATATATGAAAAGTTCTCCGCATCCAACAACATCGCATTTCTTTTCTTTGTGAAATCTCTTCGTTTTCCACTTTGCAGACTTTGTTGGTATAGCTCATCTATCTTTTCAATTACTTTTATTAATTGATATGGCTGAATTGTTGATAATCCATGCAATCTATTAATATGCTTAAAGTCCTTTGAATTATAGTGATAATATGCTTCTCCTTTTAATGTCTCTTTTCTTGCCGCTCTTCCTATTTCCTGCACATAATCACACACATTTCCAGTAGGAGCAAAATGAACAACTAACTCAATATCATTAATGTCAATTCCCATACCAAAAGCCTTTGTTGCAAGCATTACCAGTTTTTCTTTTGCATAAAACTTCTCGTAGTTTTCCTGCTTTTCGTCTTTTTTCAGAGTTCCATAGTACTTAGTAACTCTCTCAACTTCCCTCTTGCTTCGTAAAAACTCGTAACATCTCTCAATAAGAGCGACCGTAGGAAAATATATTAAAGTTTTCTTATTCGTTATAATTGCTCTTTGTATGATTTTTTCTATTTGTTCAAATTTATCAAGCTCGTATTCTGTTCTTTCCCCTTTATCTTTCTTTGAGGTATCAATAACGATTTCTATATCATTACGTTTTACATAGCCCAAGTAGGTAATTGGATTTAACATATGAAGACTATTGATAGTTTCTGTATACATATCCTCCAATCCATGATAAATAGCTGTTGCTGTAAAAGTAGCAATAACAAAAGAGCGTTGCTTATCCGGATTTTCAATCTGTTTCTTTCTTAGTTTTTTAATATGGTCTCCCAAATACCAATAATCCGGTCTAAACTGTTTTCCCCATGTTGTTACGATGTGTGCCTCATCAATAACAATCATTCCTATTGTTCTATTACCTATTAATTGTTCAACATCACTTCTGCTCAATAAAGTCTCCGGAGAAATATACAGAATGTGATATTTGCCTTCTGCAACTTTATCGATAATATCCTGTTTAACAATTGGAGAAATATCTGAATTGATGGTTTTTGCATATTTATAATCCTTTAATTCCAAATTCTTAACCTGATCATTCATTAAACCAATCAATGGAGAAATCACTATTGTTAAAAGATTATATTTTTCAGCCAAATATATTGCAGGCACCTGGAACATAACAGATTTACCAGCTCCTGTAGGCGCAGTTACAAAAAGATCCCTAAAATCTTTATCCTCTCCGCAGTTTTCAACCTGTTCAACAAGATTTGATATTATATTCTCTTGCGATACCTGTACAACTTCCTTTTCTCCCATTTCAAGTTTTGCCATGTTATAAACTGACAAATCTCGATACGATGAATATCCCCAATACTTTTTTAAGATATCTGTATACTCATCACGATGTTCAAAATCCTTATCAACCGTCTGTGTTTGAACAAAGTATACATCGGTATAGTCTTTCCAGTAATATGCAGCTAATTGTATGTGATCTTTAAGCTTATTGATATCACCTGTATAGTTCGAAACCCTAACATATAATTCATCTGGCTCCGAAAACAGTTTTTTTATAAAATCGATGTAATCAGATTCTTCTATCAGATCACACTCTACCATTTCATTATTGTCATTTGGTTCTATGGTAATCGTCATGTTCTGTCGTTCAAACAAATTAACATTGATTACCTTGGTATTATTCAAGGTAGCATTCCAGCTATATGCTCCTAAAAGATAACCATTATACTCTTTAAGTCCATCAAAAATTGATATGTATTCGTCTATATCACCTATATAAGTATCGTCATTTTCCTCTGCTTCCGATTCTCCAAAATGCGTTAACAAACCATTTCTAACATCTTGTGAAAAGCAGTCTTCTACCGGATACTGCTCCATATAGATGTTGTTATTCAAGATATAAACTTCCTTATACTGCGAAATCACAAAATCAGCCATTAAAAGGAATTCCTCATATGTGAGGTACTTTCTTTTTTTGTATATAGACATAAAGTATCCCATTTTGTTATCAATGACACTTGCCAAGTCTATAACAGTACCTTCTTCAACAATACTTAATGGAATTCCTTTTAGGACTACAATTGCATTATCATCTATTTCCAATGAGTTAATCTTATCTTTAATTGCATTTGCTATAATTGAATTACTCATATTGATCTCCTTCGTCTAAAAATGCTTTCAGTTTTCTCGACCGCGATGGATGACGTAGTTTTCTAAGCGCCTTGGCCTCAATCTGTCGTATTCGTTCTCTAGTCACCCCAAACTCCTGACCAACTTCTTCCAAGGTCCTTTTTCTTCCATCATCAAGTCCATATCGTAACCGCATTATCCGTTGTTCTCGTTCTGTCAAAGTTTTTAAAACTTCTTCCAACTTCTCTCTAAGTGCGTGTTGCATAACTATATCTTCGACAGTTTCAGCACCTTCAATCGGTATAAGTTCTCCCAGTTCACTTTCATCCTCATCGCCAACAGGAGCATTCAAAGAAGCATATGATAAATAGTTAGTCTTTAAGACCAAGCACTCTCTAACTGCTTCCTCTGGCATAGATAATTCTTCACCAATTTCTTTTATTCTTTGAGCTAAAGGAATTTCCATTCCAATCAGCTTATTATCTACGGCAACAACTTTAGCTATTCGCTCCATCATATGAACCGGAATCCTTATTGCATATCCGTTATCCATTATTTCACGCGAAATAGCTTGTCTTATCCAGAACACTGCATATGTACTAAAAGCTGTACCCTTTTGAAACTCAAATTTTTCAGCAGCTTTTATCAATCCAATAAAACCAACCTGTTCAAGATCCTCAAAATCTAATCGATTTCCATATCGTTTTTGGTATTGTAAAACATATTTATCTACTAAGCGTTTATTCTTTACGCACAAATCCTGTACAGCCTGTCTATTACCTTCCTGAATCAAATGGCATAATATATCGTTAGACTGTCTTATATCCTTATTAACACTAAGTATTTCATCTGCACCAGATGTTGATATCGAACTATCTTTGAATAAAGTCTCATCGTATAGAACTTCAAAGTCATCTTCAACATCTTCGTCAACATCTAAAACGACAGTCTCGCTATCCACAAGATTAATTCCATTTCGGTACAGTATTTCCGTCACTTCATACTGTTCTCTTCTGGATAAAACACTAAATATATTATCAAATTCGGAATATGTAATTGAGCCATCCTTTACATATGGTTTGGCCATACTAAGGATTATTTCCTCATTCATATAACCCCCTGTTAAATCCACATTACATAATCACTACATTCATTAGATATTTCTTTAAAGCATCGTGCCTCTTCAGAATCCATATCTTTTATAACAATAATCAACGTATCTATTGCCCTTGTTAATGGAATCATCGCCCAATTAAACAGATATTTCTTTTTCTTCTCCTCCGGACTTTCTAGTAATAAAGCATCCCCTGGTTCCTCAATATACTCATCCATTTTTTCACGAAGGAATTCGTCAAAATCCAAGCATACAACAGTCCAACCTTCTAATCCTCTAGCAGAATCATACTGTAGAACGCGCACTTCATCTGATGAAATCGAATAGTTATCCCGGTTATCTTGATTTGTTCCATCCCAAATAAAAATTGAATTCTTTTCAAATTCTTTTTTTAAACTAAAGCTCACATTTCCATCTGTTTTACACACTAATGAATGAGGAACCAAATACAACATGTCATATGCGATGTTGCCAACGCCAAGCAGTCGCTCCATTTCCGTCTTATGAATATCATATAATTTATCACTAGTCGTAATTATTACTTTTCCGCCATGCAACGTATTACCTGATAATATTCGAGCACTATTCATTTCAAGCTTACTAGAATACGCATTCAAAAAGCTTACAAGATTGTCTTTTTGTCTTAAACAATATTTCAGTTTTATATTGTTTCTTTCTCTAATTACTGACCAATCACATGCATCTATCCTTCTAACAAACTGTAGACCACCATCTGCTATAATGATTTTCCCTTTATCAAAAATCTTTAGGATAATATCCCTTTCGAGTATGGTCCAATCTTGTGCCTCATCTATAAGAACATAATCCCAATCCAATTGCGGATCTGACAAGGCTATTTCTTTAACTATTTCAACAGACTCTTCATCTTCCATAAAATCATTAAAATCCCTTAATACCTTTTCATAGTTATCAAGGAATTTGGCTCCTGCCATCTTACCTTCATACATAACGCTATTAGTAAGTCTGTAAAAATATGAATGCATAGTATTAACATACACACAACTCTCATCAAACATATCTGGTAGCTCTGCTAATGCAAATAGCCTTCTTATATCCGAAACAAGGGCTTTGTTATATGTCAAAATTAGTACTCGAGCCTGTATCTCATCAACCAAGCCTATCGCCGTTTGAATTAATCCGACTGTTTTACCTGTTCCTGCTCTCCCTCTATAAATCGACACTTTACCATTAGTATCTACCAGCTGATTTTTAGAAAAAGCCTTACTGGTTAATAACTCAATCCTTTTTCGCGTCAATTCTCCCATCTGTTCCTTGGCACGTGAAAACAACTCTAGTGCGTCTCTTAGTTTATTTAACGAGCAATCCTCATATCTGCACTCAAGGTGATATTCCCCTCTACTAAAAAAAGGAGAAGTCTGCCACGCTAAAAGCTGCATCAATTCCTTAAAATCAAAATCAGAACCTATCAGGTTAGATTTCATTTTAGATCCATTTCTCATTAACAATGCTGAAACATCTTCTCTATCTATCTGGGTAAACCAAATAACATTTGTTACAAACGGACTAAAATTAATCTGATTTTCAAAGAATCTTTTTACAGCATATTTTTGTTTATTTGACTGTGATGTGACACAATGCTTTTCAGCATTATATTTAACGAAAACGTCCGTCCCTTGAATAGATACTCCTGATATATCATGTCTTTTAATTTCTATAGTGGTGCAAAAATTCTTTATATCTACTGGCTTTTTTTCAGTGTGAACACCAACTACATTTCCGTTTTCGTCCTTTTCTTTTACATCAAAAACTAATGTTGGAGTATAGTTCTGCAGTGTACCCAACATCATTAAATCAACATCTTTTACTTCTTGCCCAAAAAGAGTCGCACTTACCACCAATACAATTTCTCCAATCACATTGTTTGGCAGCGACTTGTTGATAATATCTTTCAGTCGCAGAGCCGCCTGATATTCATCGGAATCCTTTTCCGCTCCGCATATGTTAATCAAAACACTCATATGTCATATCCTTCCCCTGAAGCCATACAATAAAAACCCAAAAAGATATCTACTGATGTCTTCTAATCAAAGAATACTTCAGCAATATCACTTAATTGACATTTCAATTCTCTACAAACCTTTTCCAAGACTTCCATCTGGACGTTATCGCCCCTTTCCAGCTTTCCAATTGTCGCATAGCTTAAGCCAGTTTTTGCAATAAGATTCTTCTTTTTCATGTCCTTATCAATCATTAGTTTAAACAGTCTTTTGTATGATACCGCCATAATATAATCCTCATATAAATTAAAAGGTTCTAAGCGCCATCGCGCCCTTTTATTATATCACGGTAACTATTCGCTTGCTATAAAAATCTCGCGTTCGCATCAATATCTTCTCCATCTTCCACCACCATTATTCATCTTCATAAGCTCTGCTAACACTGCAAATGGAAAAATAAGGATACAAAATACTACTAACATGGTTCTTACCTCCTGAAGAGAAGCCTTTTCTCTTACTTTACCTAGCCTTTACCTAGAATTTTACTCTAAACGCTGTCCCATAATACGGACACTACAGACGGTTTTGTTACTATTCACAGTCTGCAGAGCCTTATCCTTATCACATAACTAGTTTTAGCCA
>ERZ781272.1014-NODE-1014-length-12362-cov-2.996831_pt1 | contig 12362 bp, 11 predicted proteins | sample MGYA00375850_ERZ781272 | MGnify/ENA primary metagenome ERZ781272 (study PRJEB29790, sample SAMN06051246) | human gut metagenome | host: Homo sapiens | place: USA: Cincinnati, Ohio | collected 2013-06-21 | study: EMG produced TPA metagenomics assembly of the Gut...
TATTATAAGCGGAATAGACGTTATTAGAAAAGATAATATGAATACAGCTATTATATTATTTCTATGATATTTTTCTTTTTTTTCTCTTGCAAATATAAATGGTATGCAATTACTTTCTAAATCTTCAAAGTAAATATCTCCAAAGGCAAAAGATACAATTAATGGTCCTACTATAGCAAGAATTAACATTATATACCTAGTATCTAAGCTTTCTATTAAAGATAGTTCATAAGCAGATCTAAGTTCTGTAGTATAAAGTCCATAATACTCCATTGCTTCTTGATAATAAGCAAATATGGAGATAAAAAACATAACTAAAAATAATGCTATTACCTTATATCTATTTATTCCTCTCTTAATAACCGCAAATAAACTCATAACCTCACTCCCTCTATAAATATTAATATGCTAATCAAAATAAATATTATAAAAATATTTTAAACAATATGTATAAAGAGTTTGTAAAAAGGGATATGAATTAAAAAAAATCAACCCCGGTGTCATGTTTTACAGGACACCGGGGTTAGGTTTTATAAAGGATAATAAAATCCAGTTATTATATTGTTTTTTAGATAAATTGCTATAGCAAAAACTATAATACATCCTGCTATAAAAGCAAAGTCCACGCCCTTTAGCTTTTCATAACTATACCAAGTTCTTTTTCTTTTCTTACCAAAAGATCTTAGTTCCATAGCATTTGAAACAGTTTCAATTCTTTTAATAGAAGAAGAAACTAATGGTACGAATATTGTAGTGTAATTTCTTAAAATCTCGCCGATGCTACCTTCGCCTTTGTGGAATGCTAGTCCCCTTGCTTGTTGAGCATCTAGAATATCTCTGTACTCACGTTGTACATCAGGGATATATCTAAATGCTATATTTACAGCATAAGCAATTTTATATGGTATACCTATTTTGTTCAAACTGCTGGCAAATTCACTTGGATGTGTTGTGAATATAAAAATAGCAGTTATTGGCATTAGTACTGCATATTTTAATGATATAGTTAAAACATAGAATAGAGTCTCTTTGTTTATATATGCATATCCTATGTTGATTAGTTCTGTGTTTGTTCCTACTAATTCACTTCCATACTGTGGCGTTATTAGTAGTATAAAAATTACGTTTATTATATTGAAAACAACCATTATCCATAGTAGTGGTTTTAATGTTTTTGATGGTATTTGTGCAAAATAAAGCATGATTGCACTAATTATTCCCATAACTAAGAACACTCTTATATCAAGAAACATTACTGTTATCATTGTCCAAGTAAGGAATAATAATATTTTACTTACACCACTTAATCTATGGAAAATAGAGTCACCCTCAATATATAGAGTTTGGGCTCTACTCATTGTCTTTCACCTATCTTTCATAATCAATAAAGAATTGTACAAAATCATCTGGAGTTTCCATACCAATAGCTTTTGCTAAAGTTGATAATGACGTTTCTTTTAAGTTTGCTTGTTTTATAATATTTTCATCAGTTAAAATACATGATGGTTTATTGTCTGCTATTTTTTTACCAGCAGAAAGTACCATGGCTCTATCACAATACTCTAGTGTTAATTGCATATCATGAGTTATAAGGATTATAGAAATTCCTTTGTTTGCTAAAGTTTTTATAAACTCCATAAACTCAGTGTAGTGTTTGTGATCTTGGCCAGCAGTTGGCTCATCAAGAATTATAACATCTGGATTTATTGCTAAAATAGATGCTATAGTTACTCTTTTCTTTTGACCGTAGCTAAGTGCTGTAACTGGCCAGTTTCTATAAGGGTATAGACCACAAATTTTTAGCACTTCTTCAACTTTTGTATCTATTTCTTCTTTTGAATACCCTCTGCATTTTAATCCTAAGGCAATTTCGTCCTTTATCATATGTTGAGATATCATTTGATTTGGATTTTGCATCACATATCCTATGGAAGAACATCTTTTACTTATGCTCCAAGAGTCTATACACTCGTCTTTTAAGAAGATATTACCTTCTTTAGATTTTAATATTCCTGTTATAACTCTGCATAAAGTAGATTTTCCTGCACCATTGTTTCCTAGAACAGCTAGAATTTCACCTTTATTAAGGTGGAAAGATACATTTTCTAAAGTATTTTTATTTTTATTTTTATCATGAGAGAATGTTAAGTTCCTCACCTCTAGAATTTTTTCTTCCTTATTATTGTTCTTCATAGAAATATTTTTAGATTCATTGTTGAACCAATTTTTAATTTTTTCTTTAGAGTCTTCGTCCAAGTTATTGAAGTCTCTTAAGTTATTTATTTTATCTAGATTGCAATTGGCATATTTCATAGCAGATACATAAAGAGGTTCTCTAAGTCCGCTTTTTGACAATATGTCTGACTTTAAGATATCATCAGGAGTACCAATAGCTTTAACTTCACCTCTGTCTATAACAATAACTTTATCAAAAGCTTGTTCTAGAACATCTTCAATTCTATGTTCAACTATTATAATAGTTTTGTTTGTTTTTTCATGAATACTATTAACTAACTCCATGACTTCTTTTCCGCTAGCTGGATCTAAGTTAGCTAAAGGCTCATCGAAAAGAAGTATTTCAGCATCATTGCCAAGAACTCCAGCTAATGAGACTCTTTGTTTTTGTCCTCCAGATAATTCATAAGGACTGTGATTAATAAAATCAACCATGTTTACTAATTCGAGTGCATTTACAACTTTAATTTTCATTTCCTTAACTGGTATGGCGTCATTTTCAAAGTTAAATGCAACATCTTCTCCAACAGAAAGGCCTATAAATTGAGAGTCTTGATCTTGCATTATTGTACCGACTTTTTTACTTACATCCGATAAACTTTTTTCATAAGGTTTAATATTATCTATTATAAGTTCGCCTTCAATTTCACCACTGTATGAAAAAGGAATAAGTCCGTTTATACAATGAGAAAGAGTAGATTTTCCAGAACCGCTTGGTCCTACTATTAAGACTTTTTCACCTTTATTTATAGTTATATCTATATTTTTTAAAGTTTTATCAACTACATTGTTGTATTTAAAACTAAAGTTTTTAAAACTTATCATTATATTCTCCTTATTTTTTACTTTATTTAGTCCTCGATTTTTAGATTGATATTTTAAGCAACGGAGATGGCTGAAGCGTAAGCAAAGCCATATCGTTGGCGCTATGTTATAAAAATTTTAAGCAACGGAGATGGCTGAAGCGCGAGCAAAGCCATATCGTTGGCGCCATAGTGGGTTAAAGATTGAGACTTTAGTCCTCAATCTTTAATCCACTATTTTTTTTATTTGCTCTAACAAAACCTAGTATAGTTGGAACTCCAATACCTAAAAATACTATTCCATTTGTAAATATGGCAAGAGCAGCTTGAATTTTCATTTTGTCTAAAGGTTCACCCATAACAACTACGTCGAAACCAGCAGCAAATATAAATGCTAAGATAATACCAATCATACCTGTAATTACAAGATATGAAACGTGGAACTTATTGCATAAACCATCTTTTATGCTAAATTTCTTGCATCTGAAAACTAGGCCCATAAAAAGACCCATAATACCAGAGCTTGCTACCCAGCCCCACCAGATTCCCCAACCAGCAATCATGTCAGTTAGCATATGACCTAAAAAGCCCATTGAAAATCCAACTAATGGACCAAATAGAGCAGAAAAGATTGTAAGTAGTGCTATGGCAGGTTTTAATTGTGTATTGGGACCAATGGGAATTCCAACAAATCCTAAGGCTCCATAAAGAGCAGCAGCAACGCCGATTGTCACTATTGTTTTTGTATCTATTTTGATCATATTACTTGTATTTCTCCATTTCCTTTAATTCTATTTATTTTATTACCTTATAATTTGATTTTAAATCAGAAATAATTTAACTAAAATATGAGTTTTGATTAAAATTTTATATAAAAAAATCTCTTTCCGGTAAGAAAGAGATTATATACGTAATCTTATCTTCCAGAATTCTTCTGTAGGAATTAGCACCTTTGTCTTTCGACCGGTTGCTGGGTTTCATAGGGCCAGTCCCTCCACCTCTCTTGATAAGGAATATTTTATTTAAGTTCCATCGTATATTCTATAAAAAAAGTCGAAATTTGTCAAGTTCAAAAATATAATTAGATAACTTACAAATATATTACAATTTAATAAGAAATATAGAGGAAAAAGGTTATATTGGGATATATTAAACTTATATAAGGATTATGGAGGGAATATATGAGTAAATTAAAGAAAATTTTATCTGCCGTATTAGTGGTATGCACAATAATTACTTGTGGTTTTACAAAGAATGTTGATGCAGCCTCAGTATATGGTAACAGCAATTCAAACATAAGTAACGGAGGTTACTCAGCGACCAGAGGGAACTACTCTTATGTAAGAAGCAGTAAGACATACAAAAAAACTGAAGAGTCAAACTATTATTATATTTACAGAACTTATAAAAATGGAAGTACAAAAAAACAAATAGTAAATAATGCAGCAGAAGAGCCATACATAAATGTAGTTGGAAATTATATATATTATGTGGGAGTATATGATTCAGGTAACAACTATGGAATATATAGAGTTAAAACTGATGGTACAGGAAAAACTAAATTAATAGGAAACTACGGATATAATTCATTTATTGTACAAGATAATTACTTATACTACATAAAGGAAACAACGAATAGTAATTATGATGAAGTGTCATCTTTATGTCGTTATAACTTATCAACTAAGAAAACTGTATCAACTTTATATACTACAACATCTAGATATATAGGTGACATGTCATTATCTGGAGGTTATATATACATATCAGTTATAGGGGATGAGACTTCTATAATCTACAAAATAAACAAAAAAACTAAGTCTAGAACAACAGTTTATAAATATAAATCAGGCAAAAAAGAAGAGTCTTGTATAGATGATATGGTTTATTATAAAGGAAATATATACTATACAATTTATAATGATAAAAATCTTTATGATGAAAATGACGATACTTGCCAAGTATACAAAATATCTTCTACTGGAAAAAATAACAAACGTTTATCAAAGCATTTTACTAAAGGCATAAATTTATATAATAATAAAATGTATTATATCAATACAAATGGTAGTATATGCTCAATGAAGTTAGATGGAAGCAGCCGAAAGACTATAAAAAAAGCAAGTAAAAATCAATGGTATTACAGTATAAATACTTCGAATAGTAGAATGTATTTTGGAAGAGTTGTAATTGATTCATATGATCCATTTGAAGGAGTGCTTAGTGATAATATATATAGAACGACTTTAACAGGTGCATCTATGGTTAAGATGTAACTTTTTTATAAATAAATGCTGTAGCATAAGTGACTAAACCTATGCTACAGCATTTTGTATTTTCTTTTAAATTTAATAATTAAGTTGTACATTACTATTATCTTTTAAATATTCGTGCTTATCCATATCAATATCATTATTTATAAAGTCTTGTAAAACTTGTCTTGAGTTTAAATCATATAGCCAAACCCATCCGGCGTTTTTATATTTACCGCCTTTAACATGGACGTTATCGATTATTGGGAATTGTCCTTGTTTTATAGTTAGTGGTTTAAAATTATATGCTGTAAAAGCTATGTTTATTATATCTTGTGGAGTAAGGTTTGTAGATACATATGGAAGTAATGTATTTAATAAATGAGGATATTCTGAGAAGTCATTTTCTTTCATAGTATTGATTACTGAAAGCATAACCTCTCTTTGTCTCTCATCTCTATATATAGCGCTATCTACTTTTCTTATTCTTGTGTAAGCAATAGCTTGATAGCCATTAATTATTTGCTTGCCAGGTGAAGTTAAAAGTTTCATGTCCCCTTTGTTAGAATAAGTACATTGTCCATAAGAACCAGGAATCATTTCATTTATAGAGTCTATTTCATGTTCCTTTATGTCTACTTCCACTCCACCTAATATAAACACAATGTTCATCAAATTATCAAAGTCAACTTGAATAAATTTATCCAATTTTATTTCAAAGTTTTCTTCAATAGTTTGGAATAATAATTTTTCTTTACCCCAAAAATAAGCTGCATTTAGTTTACCTTTCCCTTTACCTGGAATATCTACATAAGTATCACGAGCAAGAGAAGTTAATTTTATATTTTTATTGTTGGAATCAATAGTTGCAATCATCATACAATCAGAGCGATAAGCTAGCTCCTTTTCTCTTCCATCAGTACCCAATAATAATATGTTTGTTATACCATCTACTTTTTCATATTTAGATTCATAAGTATCTTCAACACTTGCACTTGTTGTATTTAACTTATTGTAAAAAGAGTAGAATGTAAAAACTGGAATAGCTATTAATAATGCTAATAATATAATTACTACTTTTGCAAATTTGAATTTTTTATTTTTTTGCGTCAAAAATTCTCCCCCTTTTCTATGTTTAATTGAAATTCATAATTGTATTATAACAAATATTGTAAAACTAGACTCTATAAAATAAAAACTATGCGTATTTATAAAATAATGTGGAAGGTTTAAAAGTATTATGAATTGTTAATGCTTGTAATTATTAACAATATTTTAGAAATCATATTTATAATAAAGGATTTGGAATCTATTAGTAGAATTATATTATAAGGGTATCGCTGATATTTAAGTAAAGGAGGAAGTCTTATGATTAGAAATATAAATAAATTTTCTAACCAGGATTTATATCCTAATATTGAAGAATTATTAAGCAAAGTAAATGAAGCAATAGTCACAGTTAAAGGTAAGTCTATGTCACCGTTAATAGTAGAAAATAGGGATAAAGTAATACTTGAAAAAAGAAATTTTACTAAATTAAATAAAGGTGAAATTATATTATTCAAGTCAAAGCATGGCAAATACTTACTTCATAGAATTCATGACATATCAGACTTGGGATACTTAACTATTGGTGATGGAAACTTACAGTTTGATGGATGGGTTAGGCCTTGTAATGTGGTGGCGGTAGCTCGAAAGATAATTAGAAAAGGAAGAGTGTTAGATTGTTATTCTTATTTTTGGGAAAATGTTTTCAAAGTGTGGATGGTTTTACTTCCTATAAGAGGGATTTTGTTGAAAATATACGAGGGTGTAGTTTATGTAAAATCTAAGTTGTTAACATAGATAAAGAGTTGATGTGTTTAGCAACTTTTTTTAGTAATATTACAAAATGAAGCTTATTTTTTGTTTGAAAAACTTACTAATATAAGATACAATAAAATTATTATATAAAACAAAGGGAATTTAATTAAAATAAATGCTATTATAAAGACAATTATTATGAAAAATGGGAGATGAGGAGAGGTTATTTTGAAGAAGATATTAATAATTATAATATCTGCTATCTTAATATGTCTAACGGGCTTAGGCGTCATAGGATACTATGTAGAAAAAGATAAAGCAGCTGAAAAAACTAATGTAAAAGTAGAAGAGAAAGTAGATCCGATTGCTGAAGAAGAAAAATTAGTAGTTGATATAAATAAACTGGATATTGATAAAATAGAAGGTTATACTTCAGGTGAAGGTGAAGTGAGTGAAGATAATGGACAAAATACAACTGTAGGTGGAATGAGTATTCCTTATTCTATTCCATATAAAAACATGGAGATTGTAAGTATTGGTGAATATTCTGGGAAGTTTATAGAAGATGGTAGTGATGTAAATAAAGAGAATGTATTAGCTATAATAGTAAAGAATACTTCGCAAGAGGTTATTGATTATGGTGAAATAACTATGAAAATAACAGGTAAAACTGATACTATAAAATTTAAAATTACTAATTTGAAACCAGGTGCATGTACTCTTGCAATGGAATCTAGTGGTAAGATAGAATTTAATTCACAGGATAAATATGTATACTTAGACTCAAAAAATAATATGGTGAGTAATCTATCAACTATGGAATCTCAAGTAGCTGTAACTACTGAAAATAAAAGAATTACTGTAGAAAATTTAAGTGATAAAAATTTAAATACAGTGTATGTATATTATAAAACTATTTCGCCGGGGAATTGTTATCTAGGTGGAATAACTTATCGTGCTAAGTTTGAAAAAGTTGAAGCTGGAAAAAGTGTTAGTACGAATACGATACATTTTTCCAATACAAATAGTGAAATTTTAAAAGTAGAATCCGTAAAAGAATAAAAAATTCGCTTCGCTATGTCGCTAAAATTGAGAAGCATATCGTCAACGATATATCCTCGTTACCACTTCGGATAAATCCGTTACTCAAATGAGATGCCTTCGCTCCGCTTCAGGCAACTCTGTTTCTCAAAAATTAATTTTTTACATCTCAATATTTGTTAATATTAATTAATTCTAGAAGTTTTCCACAAAATAGAGAAAGTAGTCGCAAAATGTGACTACTTTCTTTATTTTGTTATAAAATTAATTGATAAATAACAAAAACAAATAAATTATTTTAATACAATGCTTTATTTTGTAAAGAAATGTATTAAAAAAGTATGATTCACTTGTTGACATTAAAGTAGCACTAAAGTAGAATTTAATTGGTGGCTACTTTTCTGAAAAGATTTATGCAAATTTTATTTAACAAAAGACATATAATGTGATGATGGAAAACTTTGAATATAAGGGGGAGGAATTATGGAAATTAAAAAAGATTTTAATCTACGTAAATTTGCTGGCGAATATATTCTTATGCCCAAAAATACATCAGAAAAAGGTTGCAACAGACTAATTAGTCTAAGTGAAGTAGAAGCTTTAGTTTGGAAAAATTTAGGGGAATGTAAAAGTGAAGAAGAAATTTTATCTTTAATAACAAAAACGTACATGGTAAAAAAATCAGATGCTAGAAAAGATTTGGGGGATTTTTTAAAGCAGTTAGAAGAAGCAGAGATAATATAGGCAAATAAATCATAAATAACATATAAAAAAGACAGGATGTGAAATCCTGTCTTTATTTGTGTAGAAATAAAAAGGTAAAAGGATATTATTATAGTAAACTCTTACCCATATAAATGCTAAGAGGGATGTATTGCATCATTTTTTTTGTTTTAGTACGAATATAATTGTAAGAAAATGTGAAAAATTTAATGTGTATTCATATATATAATTATAATAAAATAAAAAAATATTATTGAAATAATTAGTTAAAGGTGGTATTCTTATAATATAACAAATCGTAACCGACATACAAGTTGTTACTTTGTAGTAATAAAATAAAATAGATAAAATAGATTAAATATATAGATAACATGTGTTTTGAAAAAAGAAGGTGACTCCTATTATCACCTTCTTTTTTCATGTAATAAATTAAACTATAGCTATTTGATTTATAAAATATAAAATTTTGATTATTATTTCTAAAATCTTTGTTGGAGATTGATTTTGGGATTTCGTAGGAATCTAAAACTACTTTATTTTTTGTTTAGAGTAAATATGGTAGTGCATTTATTCTACCACCTTGCTCATAATAGCTCTCTTTTATTACAAAATATTCTTTAAAATCTTTAGTTAAGTTTTTGATTTTAGTATTACATATGCCATTTATATGACAGGCCTTAGGGTAAGTTATTATGTTACTGTCGGTTTGCCTTAAACTGTTCATTGTTGTTGAATTCACCACATAAATTTTGTACAAAAGTTTCTAAAGTGTGCATGTCATATTTACATCCTTTTATTATATATAATTTAAGTGAAAATATTTAAAATATTCTAACTTTTTGGAATTGGATAAGTTACATTTTTGACCAATGATAATTAAAGTATTATGGTAAGATTTCTTTAATTATTTATATGATTTTGGCTAAAAAGAATTAAGTAGTAAAAATAATGAATTTTATAGCTGGGAAAATGTTTTTATATTTACATTGACATGGGTTTAAAATTAATATAATATTTATAGAATATCAATATATTTTTAACAAAGCTATTACTTTAATATGAATAATAGCTTTAAGGGGGAAGTCGTTATGAAAATAAAAAAAGAATTTTGTATGAGAACTATTTGTGGAGAAAATGCTTTAGTTCCAATAGGTGAGACAGCATCATCTTTTAAAGGAATAATAAAGGTAAATAATATAGGAAGTTTTATTTGGAACAATCTTGAAAATGTTGAAAATGAAGAAGAAATCGTTTTTATGATTATGGATAAATATGGTCTAGGGTTGAATGAAGCCAGAAGTGATGTAGATGACTTTATAAAATACTTAAAGGATGTGAATATAATATAACTCATATAAGAATAAGATAAAAGAAAGTTGTCTATAAATAAATAGTACAACTTTTTTTAATGATAAGAATTTTATACTTTAATATATATTTTTTATGATTAAGTTATGAAAGAAAATTTTTTAGATATATAATATGAAATATTTAGAAATATAACATAAATGTAATATTAGTTTTATTGATAAAAAAAAGAAATTATGGTATTTTAAAGTGTAGACAATTAGAAAATTAGCAAAATAAATGTTAAAATGCAGAAAGAGGGGAACTTATGGACAAATACCTTAGTAATAAACTTAAAAATATGTCTTTATTTATGACTTTCTTTGTTGTTATTCTTCATTCTAACAACTTGGAAAACTCATCTGTACTTAATGTAAATACATTAGTACAAAATGTTATAGGACAAGGAATCGTAAGAATAGCTGTACCTATGTTCTTTGTAATTTCAGGATATCTATTCTTTTATAAATTTAAACCATCAACAGAGGCATTTATATCAAAATACAAAAAAAGATTTAAAAGCTTATTTATACCTTATTTTATATGGTGTACAGGATGGCTTATCATATTATACTTAGTAGAACTTACTGCTTTTGGTAGAGCCATGTTCTCAGATAGAATAATAGCTGATTATAATGCAGTAGAATTATTTAAAAATACTTATATTTATCCTTTGCCATATCAGTTTTGGTATATTAGAGCATTAATGATAAATGTAGTAATTTCACCAATAATCTACTATATAATAGATAAATTAAAGGATAAAGCTTTACTAGTAATAACAGTATTCTGGTTTTTTGATGTAATTTACTATCCTATATTAATGTTTGCCGTAGGTGCTTGTTTTGCCATAGGTAATTTTGATTTATACTTTAAGAAATATAAGGATAAAGGATATTTATTTGGATTAGGATATATTCTAGCTATAGTGCTAAAAACTGTTTTAATATATATGCCTCAAATTCCATACTATGATTATGTATTGCTACTTGCAGAAAATATAATAATCTTATGTGGTGTTCCGTTTGCATGGTTTTTATATGATGTAGTAGGAGAAAGATTTAAGAATAAGTTTGATTTAGGAAAAGAAATGAGATTGGCAAAATACGGGATATTCATTTATTTCTTCCATATTCCGTTGCAATCTATTATTAAAAAAATATGGTTTAAGGTAATGCCAATAAGCTCTATGAGTAGTTTAATAATATTTTTTGTGGCACCTATAATAACAATAACAATATGTTCATGTGTTGCAATATTTATGAGAAAATATATGAGAAAAGTTTACGGATTACTAACTGGTGGTAGATAAACTCGTATTATAAATTTACAAAATACCTACATAAATTAAAATTATGTAGGTATTTTTTTCAAAAAAATTAGATTATTAAGGTTTAATTAAGCTTTTTGGGAAAAGTAAGTATAATCAAAAGTACTTTTGTAAACAAAAAGGAGGTAAGAAATGAAAAAAAATAATAAGACTATAGCTTTAACAATATTTACATTATCTATAATACTTGGAGCTTTATGTGGGGGTAGTTTGAAAGCTGATGCTATTGAAGGCACAACAACTACATCTACATATAGTGAGGATAATTCATCTCCTAAGTGCCCTTGTCCAAGAGGCGGAAGGGGACTAAAAGAAAGTATCAGTCAATTAAAAGAAAGTGGAGTGCTTACAGAAGATGATGTTAAAAGAATTGACTCTTATATGATCAAAGCTAGAGAAGCTAAAAAGGATGAAATTAAAGAACAGATTTATAATGCTGAATGTGAAAAAATTGATAAAATGGTAAGTGAAAAAGTAATTACCAAAGAAAAGGGAGAAAAACTTAAAGCATCAGTAAAAGAAAATATACAAGATATGAAAAGAAATATGAAAAAAGTAAATAATAAATAATTAAAAGGGCTTGGTACTAATGGTTTGGTATCAAGCCTATTAAAATGACAAAACTTTATTGTTTTCATATTTTGTAATATAATACAAGTTGATTAGTAAAAATTAAGAATCAGAGGAGAAGGAAATGTCAGTAGGATTGAAATATCTATATAATGAAATAAAAAAGCATGAAGTAAAACTCCTAGCAGGAGAAAACGGATTAAAAAACAAAGTGAGATGGACTCAATTAGTTGAGAGTGTAGAAGTAGCTAGTTTTTT
>ERZ781272.1020-NODE-1020-length-12279-cov-10.580088_pt1 | contig 12279 bp, 10 predicted proteins | sample MGYA00375850_ERZ781272 | MGnify/ENA primary metagenome ERZ781272 (study PRJEB29790, sample SAMN06051246) | human gut metagenome | host: Homo sapiens | place: USA: Cincinnati, Ohio | collected 2013-06-21 | study: EMG produced TPA metagenomics assembly of the Gut...
GGGGGCGGGGGGGGGGGGGGGGCGGTTCTGTGGGGCCGGGGGGCCCCCCGCCGTATGCAAATCCAGGATTGCCCGGCCCAAGGCGGTGATCCCCGTGTTCCCGGGCACCAACTGCGAGTACGACACCGCCCGGGCCTGTCTGCGGGCGGGCATGGAGCCGGAGATCGTGGTGGTGCGCAACCTGACGGGCGACCTGCTGGCCCAGTCGGCCCAGGCGCTGGAGACCGCCATCCGGTCGGCCCAGCTCGTGGTGCTGCCCGGCGGCTTCTCCGGCGGCGACGAGCCCGACGGCTCGGCCAAGTTCATCTGCTCCTTCTTCCGCAACCCCCGGCTCACCGACGCTGTCCACGACCTGCTCAAAAACCGCGACGGCCTGATGCTGGGCATCTGCAACGGCTTCCAGGCCCTGGTCAAGCTGGGCCTGGCGCCCTACGGCGAGATCCGGCCCATGGAGGAGTCCTGTCCCACCCTGACCTTCAACGACATCGGCCGCCATCAGAGCCGGTACGTCACCACCCGGGTGGCCTCGGTCAACTCCCCCTGGATGCTGAAAAGCCAGGTGGGCGATCTCCACACCATCCCCATCTCCCACGGCGAGGGCAAGTTTGTCTGTCCCGGCGACCTCCTGCGGGAGCTCATTGCCCACGGCCAGGTGGCCACCCAGTATGTGGACGCCCAAGGGCAGCCCTCTATGGACATCGACGCCAACCCTAACGGCTCTGTGGGGGCCGTCGAGGGCATCTTTTCCCCGGATGGCCGGGTCTTCGGCAAGATGGGCCACTCCGAGCGGCGGGGGGATTTTGTGGCAAAAAACATCCCGGGCGATAAGTTCCAGCCCATCTTCGAGTCCGGCGCGGCGTATTTCCAATAAGCCCGTGAAGCGGGGCGCGGAGGTCCGGTGGTCGGACCTCCGCGCTTTTTATCCTTTTTTAATCTTTCCTTCAGGAGGGTTTTAAATGGGCGTGGTAGGATAGAGATCACCAAAAGAGGAGGTACACGATATGCTGACCCTGACGTTTTTTGCCTTTGCCCTGCTGGTGGGGGCGGTCTGCCTGGTGCTCGCCCTGGTGGCCGGCGTGATCCTGACGGTGATCGGCCTGCCCCTGGCCCTGCTGTTCGGCTTTTTGCCCTGGCTGCTGAAGATCGCCGGCGTAGTCCTGCTTATCAAGGGCCTGCTGGACCAGCCCTTCCGCTGGGAGAACCTGCTGCCCGCGGTGGGGGCATTCCTGCTGGCCGCCCTGATCGGCTGGATCTTCTGATTTCTTATCTTTTTCTTATCTTTTGTCCGGCAGCTTGACTTCACCCTTCCCATCTGGGTATAATCCGGGTGGAAAGGGTGAACGCATATGGACGCCAACATTCTGGTCGTGGACGACGAGCCGGAGATTGCCGATCTGGTGGAGGTCTATCTGAAAAGCGAGGGCTTTACCGTCTTTACCTGTGGCACGGCGGCGGAGGCCCTGACCTGCGTGCGGGACAACCGGCTGGACCTGGCCATTCTGGACGTAATGCTGCCGGACATGTCGGGCTTCACCCTGTGCGGGGAGATCCGCCGGGAGCACCGTTTTCCGGTGCTCATGCTCACCGCCAAGGTGGGGGACATGGACAAGATCATGGGACTGACCATCGGCGCAGACGACTATATCACCAAGCCCTTCAATCCTCTGGAGCTGGTGGCCCGGGTCAAGGCCCAGCTCCGGCGGTACACCCGCTACAATGGGACGGACAAGGCGGAAAGCGATGTCATCGACTTCAACGGGCTGGTCATTAACCGAGGCACTCACGAGTGCTGGCTCTATGACAAGGAACTGACCCTTACCCCCATCGAGTTCGATATCCTGTGGATGCTGTGTGAGAACCGGGGACAGGTCATCTCGGCCGAGCGGCTGTTTGAGACCGTGTGGGGGGAGAAGTACCTGGACCGGAACAACACCGTTATGGTCCACATCCGCCGCCTGCGAGAGAAGATGGGGGAGCCCAGCCGAAATCCCCGGTTCATCAAAACCGTATGGGGTGTGGGGTATAAGGTTGACTGAACGGCTGCCAAAAAACCCGAGAATTTCTCCAGAAAAATGTTGACAAGTCAGGCGAAATCGGGTATACTAACTCTTGCCCTGTTTGGACAGAGCCCATTTGGCGGCATAGCTCAGTTGGCTAGAGCACGCGGTTCATACCCGCGGTGTCCCCGGTTCAAATCCAGGTGCCGCTACCATGCAGCCGATGTGCTGCAGCATGGCCCGTTGGTCAAGTGGTTAAGACACCGCCCTTTCACGGCGGTAACACGAGTTCGAGTCTCGTACGGGTCACCAACCCCATACGGGGAACGACACCAGGGGCAGACATGGAGGCATAGCTCAGCTGGTAGAGCGCTCGCCTCACACGCGAGAGGTCACAGATTCGAGTTCTGTTGTCTCCACCAACAAAAAACACCTGAAATCGAAGATTTCAGGTGTTTTTTGCATGTAGTAAATGCCCCCCCAGGGGGAGACTGGCGTCACCTGGGCCTGCCCCTGGGACGGGGCGGACGGGGCCTGAACGGCGGGCGCACAGGTGGACGGGGCGGGTGCACCACCGGCGGGAAGAGGACGGGCGGCCATATGACGGGCGGAAAGATCACCGGTGGGCGCACCGCCGGTAGGCAGCCATTGGGCGGGCACACGACCGGCGGACCTGCTCCAGGCGGAGGCAAGGTGGGCGGGAATTCATGGGGCGGCATCGCGGCGATCCCCCATGCGTTGATCTGCGGCGGTATGCTGGCGGTCATCACGCCGTCATACCAGATACGAATGGTATCTCCGGGACGAAACCGGGACGCATCCGGTGTGTTGACAAGGACTCTCTGTCGTGCATCCAGGTCCAGTACGAGCAGGCGCCCCCACTGCACTTCAATTACAACAGCCTGCATGATCATGCTCGGCACCTCCTATGGATATATGATAGGATATGTCGGCCGGGGGCGATTGGAGACAGAACCAGGGGCGGCGGGACCAGCCCATATCCCCCCTTCCTGCCCGATGTGGGTGGAAAAACAGGCTGCCGGGCGGCCGTTCGGGTCCGGAACAGAAAAACAGCCCTGCAAAAAGAAAACCGCCCCGGTCAGGGGGCGGTGGTCAGATCGGAGAACTCCGTATGCTTGGCGATCCACTTGGCGGCGACGTGGCAGGTCGCGTTCATGCGCAGTCCAGAGGCGCGGATCTGCTCGGCGGCCTCTGCCAGAATTTGAGATGCCACGCCCTGACCGCGGAGGGAGTCGTCCACAAAGGTATGCGTGATCGTGGCCACGCCGTTTTCAGCCGGGAACGTCACCTCTGCCAGAAGCTTGCCGTCTGCATCAAGCGCAAAAATACGGCCTTTCTCATGCTGGAAATCCATATTGTTCACCTCGGGGCCAGTATAGCAGGTTTTGAGAGAGATGACAAGAATCAGAGAAAATAATTCCGTGCCGACTTTGACTGCGGTTTACAAATCCTTTACAGTTCGTTCAAAGCCAAGTCATCCATTTTAGGCGGAAATGGGCTATCCTAGGTTTAGCCAGGCAGCCAAGATCCTCTTCCTTTCATCCTCTTTTCTCTTTCCAAATTTCTGTGAAAGGCCGCGGCCCCAATTGGGGCCGCGGCCTTTCACAGCGCGGGCGGAGGCGGGCGCTTGCCGCTAGTCCTGGGTCGGCGGCATCTGCCGGTAACACAGATACCAGTCCCGGCACTCCAGGCCCTGAGGATTGGGCTTGGCCTGCCGCTCCAAGAGCCCCTCGTAGGTCTTGGGGGGAGGAACCATGGCAGGCTGGCCCGGCTGCCAGTTTGCGGGGGTGACCACGTGATCTTGATCCGTGGCCTGAAGCGCGGCCAATAGACGCAGGATCTCCGGGATGCTGCGCCCGTTGGTGAGGGGATAGACGAGAATGGCGCGCACGGTCTGCTCCGGGTCGATGAAGAATACATTCCGGACCGTTTCCTGCGTGCTGGCGTTGGGGGCGATCATTCCGTACAGACGGGCGATGCTCCCATCCCGGTCGGCAATGACCGGGAAGGGGACCTGGACCCCTGTGGCGGCGTAGATGGCGTACACCCAGGCCAGATGAGAGGCCGAGCTGTCGATGCTCAGACCCAGCAGCTGCGCGTTGAGGGCCTCGAACTGTGGCTGCGCCTTGGCAAATGCAATGAATTCTGTGGTGCAGACCGGCGTGAAGTCGCCGGGATGAGAGAAAAGGATCACCCATTTCCCCTGGTAATCGCTGAGGCTGACCGGCCCAAAGGTGGTGGCTGCGGTAAACGCAGGGGCCTGGTCCCCGATATTTAAGCATGATTCGTTCATGGACGCACCTCCCATATGCTATCCCATGCTATGCCAGCCCCGCCGGGCGTGTGCGGGGGACGAACGAGCCACCAAACAGTCAAAAAGGCACCGGGCCCGTCTGGGCCCGGTGCTCTGCGGTCTAAGGGAGCAGGTCGATGATAACGCGCTTCATTCGATCCGGCGGGAGCTCGCACAGATTGAACAGTTCCACCATTTTTCCCACCAGTCCGGCGTTGCTTGAGATGTCTCCGCACGTCTCCGCCGCGAGACCGTCCACAGAACAGATCATACCGTATACCGTGCAGAGCTCATCATACTGCTGGGAGACCATCTCATAATGTGGCGGGGCCATAAATCCACTTCCTTTTTTGTAATTTACTTACAGAATCATATTATATAGGACCGATACAAAAATGAAATACGTTTTTTACACAAAATTTGGAGAGGAATTTTTGCAAAATAACCAAATATTGTATCTGCAAGAAATAAAACACAAAATATAGAGTATAAGTAAAGCAGAGACTTCAAAAATGGAGCGGCCCGGCAGAAGTCAAAACGGGGAGAGCGCTATCCTGTGCGGCAAAACTGTGGTACAATACTGCAAACGAGATTTTGCATTTGAGGAAGCGGATATGAAAAAACTGGCCGTAGGGATATTGGCCCATGTAGATGCGGGAAAGACCACCCTGTCGGAGGGACTGCTCTACCACAGCGGGCGGCTGAAAAAGCTGGGGCGGGTGGATCACCAGGACGCCTTTCTGGACACCGAACCGCTGGAGCGGGAGCGGGGCATCACCATCTTTTCCAAACAGGCGGTGCTCCCCCTGGAGGGGGTGGAGGTCACCCTGCTGGACACGCCGGGGCACGTGGATTTCTCCGCCGAGATGGAGCGCACCCTCCAGGTGCTGGACTGCGCCATTCTGGTGGTCAGCGGCACCGACGGGGTACAGGGGCACACCCTCACCCTGTGGCGGCTGCTGGAGCGCTATGGCATCCCCACCTTCCTGTTCGTCAACAAAATGGACCTGGCGGGTGCGGATCGGGGCCGACTGCTGGCCGAGCTGCGGGGGCGGTTGGGGGAGGGCTGCGTGGATTTCGGGCCGGGGCGGGACCGGGAGGCCCTGCTGGAAGACGTGGCCATGTGCGACGAGGTCGCCCTGAACGGCTACCTGGACCGGGGGACGATAGCGGATGAGCAGATCGCCGCCCTGACGGCCGGGCGGAAGCTCTTCCCCTGCTGGTTTGGCTCGGCCCTGAAGCTGGAGGGGGTGGAGGAACTTCTCCGGGGGCTGGAGCGGTACGCCCCTAGACCGGTCCGTCCGGCGGAGTTCGGGGCCAAGGTCTACAAGATCGCCCGGGACGCCCAGGGTGTGCGGCTGACCTATCTCAAGGTTACAGGGGGCAGTCTGCGGGTCAAGAGCCTGCTGACCAACCGGCGGCCCGGCCTGCGCGAGGACCAGGCCTGGGAAGAGAAGGCGGACCAGATCCGCATCTACTCCGGGGCGCGGTTCCAGACGGCGGAGGAGGTCCCGGCGGGGACGGTGTGCGCCGTGGCCGGCCTGAGTCACACCCGGCCCGGACAGGGACTGGGCAGCGCCTGGGCCTCCGAGCCTCCGGTGCTGGAGCCGGTGCTGACCTATCAGGTGCTGCTGCCCGAGGGGTGTGACGTCCACGGAGTGCTGGGCCGGCTGCGGCTGCTGGAGGAGGAGGACCCCCAGCTCCACATCGCCTGGAACGAGCAGCTCCGGGAGATCCATATTCAGCTCATGGGCGAGGTGCAGCTGGAGATCCTCCGGCGGCTGATCGCCGATCGCTTTGGGCTGGAGGTGGGCTTCGGCCCGGGGAACATCGTCTACCGGGAGACCATCGCCGCCCCGGTGGAGGGCGTGGGCCACTATGAACCCCTGCGGCACTATGCCGAGGTCCACCTGCTGCTGGAGCCGGGGGAGCGGGGCAGCGGTCTGCACTTCGCCTCCCGGTGCCCGGAGGACGCGCTGGACCGTAGCTGGCAGCGGCTGATTCTCACCCACCTGGAGGAAAAGGAGCATGTGGGGGTGCTCACCGGCGCACCCGTCACCGACCTGAAGATCACACTGACGGCGGGGCGGGCCCACCAGAAGCACACCGAGGGGGGCGATTTCCGCCAGGCCACCTATCGGGCGGTGCGGCAGGGCCTGATGGAGGCCGAGAGTATCCTGCTGGAGCCATGGTACGACTTCCGGCTGGAGGTCCCCGCCGAGAGCGTGGGCCGGGCGCTGTCCGACGTGCAGCGGATGGGGGGCGACGCCTCGCCCCCCGAGATCCTGGGTCAGGACGCCCTGCTCACCGGCGCGGCGCCGGTGGCGGGGATGCGGGACTACGCCCGGGAGGTGGCGGCCTACACCCGGGGCCGGGGACGGCTGTTTTGCACCCTGAAGGGGTACGAGCCCTGCCGGGAACAGGAGCGGGTCGTGGCGGAGTCTGGCTACGACCCCCGGCGGGACCTGGACAATCCGGCGGACTCGGTGTTCTGCGATCACGGGGCGGGCTTCGCCGTCCCCTGGAACCAGGTGAAGGCCCGTGCCCATGTGGACAGCGGCCTGCGGCTGGGAGAAACAGGGCCGGAGGGGGAAAAATCCGCCCCGGCGCAGCGGAGGACCTATGCCGATTCCCTGGCCCGGGACAAGGAGCTCCAGGCCATCTTTGAGCGGACTTACGGAAAGGTGGAGCCCCGGGCCTTCCAGCCCGCCAAAAAGCCCGCCCGCACCAGCCTGGACGGGGAGCATTACGCCATCCAGGCCCGCCAGGCGGGGCCGGAGTACCTGCTGGTGGATGGGTACAACATCATCTTCGCCTGGGAGGAGCTCCAGACTGTGGCCCGGGACAACCTGGACGCCGCCCGGCAGCTTTTAATGGACCTGCTGAGCAACTATCAGGGTTTTCGCAGGTGCGAGGTGATCCTGGTCTTTGACGCCTATAAGGTGCCCCGCAGCCTGGGAGAGGTGGTGAAATACCACAACATCTACGTGGTCTACACCAAGGAGGCCGAGACCGCCGACGCCTACATTGAAAAGACCACCTACGAGCTGGGAAAAAAGCACCGGGTGCGGGTGGCCACCTCCGACGGGGCCGAGCAGCTCATCATTCTGGGCCATGGGGCCCTGCGTCTGTCGGCCGGCGCCTTCAAGGCGGAGGTGGAGCAGGTGGAGGGGCAGATCTCCGCCGTCCTGGCCCGGAACAACCGCCGGGAGAAGTCCCGGACGGTGGAGTCCGCCTTGCACCGGGCGGCCGAGCGGCGGGACGGAGAGCGGGGCGGCGGCTGAACGCGGCCCGCAGTCAGACCGGCGCGGCTTTGCCGCGCCGGTCTTTTTTGTGCAGTTTGCCGTTGACAGGAGCCGCCGTGCGCGCTATGATCTTAACACGTTTCATTCCTAACATAGTTAATAATTTGAGACAGACAGGGGGATGCGACTTGGAGATCACAGAGCTTCAGGAGGCCTTTATCCGGACCATCCACCGCTTCCGGCAGGACCGAAGCTGGCACTGGGCCGGCGGCGGGCTGACCCGGGCGGAATTTTATGCGCTGTCCCAGATTCGCGAGCATATGCAGAGCCACCCGGGGGACCGGGGGGTGTATGTGTCCGCGCTGGCGGGACGGATGCGGGTGTCGCCGCCGGCGGTGTCCCGGATGCTGCGGGGCCTGGAACAGCGGGGCCTGGTGGACCGGGCGGTGGACCGTGCCGACCGGCGCAACACCTATGTGATGCTTACGCCGGCAGGAGAGGCCGCCCGGGCGGACACCATCCGCGAGCTGGACGACTACACCCGCCGGGTGCTGGAGCGCATGGGCCGGGAGGATATGGAGACCCTCATCCGCCTGTGGAACCGCCTAGCCGACGTCATGACCGAAGAACGGGCAAAGGAGAACACGCTATGATCCAATTGTTCAAGTACCTGAAGGACGCCGGGTGGACGGTGGGGCTCATCGTCCTGCTGCTCATCGTGCAGGCCTGGTGCGACCTGTCCCTGCCCACCTACACGTCGGACATTGTGGACGTGGGCATCCAGCAGGGGGGCATCGCCTACGCCGTGCCCTACCGGATGCGGGGGGAGACGCTGCGGGATCTGGAAGCCTATATGACCCCGGACCAGATTGCTGTGCTGGAGGGGGCCTACACCCAAGAGGCCGACGGCAGCTACACCCTGGCGGATCGGAGCACCGAGGAGCTCGAGCGGCTGGAGGGCCTTCTGAAAAAGCCCATTCTGGCGCTGTCCAGGCTCCAGGCCATCAGCGAAACATACGGCCTGGAGCCGCCGGAGCGGGCCCCTTCCGGCGGGCCGGACCCGGGCTCGGGCCTGGCGCTTCTGGAGGCGCTGCCCCAGGAGACCGAGACCCTGAGCCGGCAGAAAACGGTGCTCTTTGTGCGGCAGGAGTACCAGGCCTTGGGCATGGACCTGGGTGCCCTTCAGACCCGGTATCTGCTGGCCACCGGGGGACGGATGCTGGCCCTCTCCCTGGTGATGGTGGCTGCCGCCATCCTGACGGGCCTGCTGGCCTCCCGGGCGGCGGCCCGCATCGGCATGAATCTGCGCCGGCGGGTGTTTGAGAAGGTGGTCTCCTTCGGCAGCGCCGAGATTGACCGCTTCTCCACCGCCTCCCTCATCACCCGCTCCACCAACGACATCCAGCAGATCCAGATGGTGGCTGTCCTACTGCTGCGCATGGTGCTTTACGCTCCCATTGTGGGCATCGGCGGCATCCTCATGGTCTCCACCACCCGCACCGGCATGGGCTGGATCATCGGGGTGGCCGTGGGGGCCGTTCTGGCTGTGGTGGTGGCGCTGATGGCCCTGGCCCTGCCCCGGTTCCGGAAGATGCAGGTGCTGGTGGACCGGCTCAACCTGGTCAGCCGGGAGATCCTCACCGGCCTGAGCGTGATCCGGGCCTTCTCTCGGGAGAAGCACGAGGAGCAGCGCTTCGACCAGGCCAGCACGGACCTGATGCGGACCCAGCTCTTCACCAGTCGGTGCATGACCTTCATGATGCCCGCCATGATGATGATCATGAATTGTGTCAGTGTGCTCATCGTCTGGAACGGTGCCCACGGGGCCGATCTGGGCACCATGCAGGTGGGGGACATGATGGCCTTTATCACGTATACGATGATCATCATCATGGCCTTCCTGATGATTTCCATGATCGCCGTCTTCCTGCCCCGGGCAGGGGTGGCCGCCGCGCGCATCGACGAGGTCCTGCGTACCCAGCCCACCGTCCGGGACCGGGTGCAGACCGCAGACGACAGCCGCGCCGACTGGCGCGGCGCGGTGGCCTTTGAGGACGTATCCTTCCGCTACCCGGACGCCGAGGCGGACGTGTTGGAACACATCACCTTTACCGCCGAGCCCGGCAAGACCACCGCCATCATTGGCTCCACCGGCAGCGGCAAATCCACCCTCATCAACCTGATCCCCCGGTTCTTCGACGTGAGCGAGGGCCGCATCACCCTGGACGGGGTAGACATCCGAGATCTGAGCCAGCACAAGCTGCGCGCGCTGATGGGCTATGTGCCCCAGAAGGGGGTCCTGTTCTCTGGGGACATCGCCTCCAACCTGAAGTTCGGCGGGGCGGACATCAGCGACGCGGACATGCGCCGGGCCGCTGAGGTGGCCCAGGCCGCCGAGTTCATCGACGCCAAGCCGGAGGGCTACCACAGTCCCATCGCCCAGGGGGGCACCAACGTGTCCGGCGGGCAGAAGCAGCGGCTCTCCATCGCCCGGGCTATCGCCAAGCGGCCCAAGGTGCTCCTCTTTGACGACTCCTTCTCCGCCCTGGACTACAAGACCGACGTGGTCCTCCGCCGGGCTCTGGCCCGGCAGACGGCGGACGCCGCCGTCATCATCGTGGCCCAGCGCATTTCCACCATCCTCCACGCCGACCAGATCGTGGTGCTAGACGAGGGGAAGGTGGCCGGCATCGGGGACCATGAGACCCTGATGAAAACCTGCAAGACCTATCAGGAGATTGCGCGCTCGCAGCTCTCCGAGGCAGAATTGGGAGGTGCGGGCGCATGAACCACGAAAAGCATGTACCGGCCGGACCGGGCCGGCGGGGGCCCCACGGCCCCGGCGGCCGGATGATGCCCGGCGAGAAGGCCCGGGATTTCAAGGGGACGATCCTCCGTCTGCTGGCCTATATCGGGAAATACAAGGCCGCTGTGGGGGTGGTGATGCTCTTTGCCATGGCGGGGACCCTCTTCTCGGTGCTGGGGCCCAAGATTCTGGGCAACGCCACCACCGAGCTGTTCAACGGCCTGGTGGCCAAGGTCCAGGGCACCGGCGGCATTGACTTTGACAAGATCGGCCGCATCCTGCTCCTGCTGCTGGGCCTGTATCTGGCCAGCGCCGCCTTTTCCTTTATCCAGGGTTGGATCATGACCGGAATTACCCAGAAGATCTGCTACCGGATGCGGCGGGATATCTCGGAAAAGATCCACCGGATGCCCATGAAATACTTTGAGTCCCGCACCGTGGGCGAGGTCCTCTCCCGTATCACCAACGACGTGGACACCATGGGCCAGAGCCTCAATCAGAGCGTTACCCAGCTCATCTCCTCGGCGACCATGCTGGTGGGGGTCTTCCTTATGATGCTGACCATCAGCCCCCTGATGACCCTGGTCGCCATCGTCATCCTGCCGGTGTCCATGCTCCTCATCCGCCTGGTGGTGAAGCACTCCCAAAAATACTTCAAGGCCCAGCAGAAGTATTTGGGCATTCTCAACGGCCAGGTGGAGGAGACCTACTCCGGCCACAACGTGGTCAAGGCCTTCAACCGGGAGGAGGAGGTCGTCCGGGAGTTTAACGAGACCAATCAGGTGCTGTTCCGCTCCGCCTGGAAGAGCCAGTTCTTCTCCGGCATGATGCAGCCCATCATGAACTTCGTGGGCAACCTGGGCTATGTGTCCGTGGCGGTTCTGGGCAGCGTCCTGGCCGTCCAGGGGACCATCCAGGTGGGCGAGATCCAGTCCTTCATCCAGTACGTGAAGAACTTTACCCAGCCCATCACCCAGATCGCCCAGATCTCCAACATGCTCCAGTCCATGGCCGCCGCTGCCGAGCGGGTCTTCGAGTTCCTGAACGAGGAAGAGGAGGACCAGACCTGTGTCAGCCCGGCGCGGGTGGACGATCTGAAAGGCGCGGTGGAGTTTGACCATGTGAACTTCGGCTACACGCCGGACAAGACGGTCATCCGGGACTTCTCTGCCAGGGTGGAGCCGGGCCAGATGGTGGCCATCGTGGGCCCCACCGGCGCGGGAAAGACCACCATGGTCAAGCTGCTGATGCGGTTCTACGACGTGAACGCCGGGGCCATCCGGGTGGACGGACACGACGTGCGGAGCTTTAACCGCTCCGAGCTGCGGGAGGCCTTCGGCATGGTGCTGCAGGATACCTGGCTGTTCAAGGGCACCATCCTGGAAAACATCCGTTACGGCCGGCTGGACGCCACCGATGCGGAGGTGGTGGCCGCAGCCAAGGCCGCCCACGTCCACCACTTTATCATGACGCTGCCCGGCGGCTATCAGATGGAGCTTAACGAGGACGCCACCAATATCTCCCAGGGGCAGAAGCAGCTTTTGACCATCGCCCGGGCCATTCTGGCGGACAACAAGATCCTGATCCTGGACGAGGCCACCTCCTCCGTGGACACCCGCACGGAGCACCTCATCCAGCGCGCCATGGGCAACCTGATGCAGGGGCGCACCAGCTTTGTCATCGCCCACCGGCTGAGCACCATCAAGGACGCCGACCTTATCCTGGTGATGAAGGATGGCGACATCGTGGAGCAGGGCAGCCATGAGGCGCTGCTGGCCCAGGGCGGCTTCTACGCCGAGCTCTACAACTCCCAGTTCGAGGATGCGGGATAACTTGCGTATTCTACTAAGGCCCAGCATTGAAAAATGTGGTTATCGTGATAAGTCAACAAAATACAAGATATGCCGGTTTATTGGA
>ERZ781272.1024-NODE-1024-length-12260-cov-4.360344_pt1 | contig 12260 bp, 16 predicted proteins | sample MGYA00375850_ERZ781272 | MGnify/ENA primary metagenome ERZ781272 (study PRJEB29790, sample SAMN06051246) | human gut metagenome | host: Homo sapiens | place: USA: Cincinnati, Ohio | collected 2013-06-21 | study: EMG produced TPA metagenomics assembly of the Gut...
ACGGTGGCGCGTTTTTGTTGCGTAGGGTGCAATGCGCCGACAATCGTTATAATATCCAGCCCGCCGCTGAACTGCTCAAAGTCGATATAGAAATCAATGTGCAGTTTGTAGTCCAATAGATATCCACCCTGCGGATCAAGCAGCTCACGAGCATTTTCTTGGCCTCCACTTGATGAAGGGATAGAAAATGCGAATAAACGCGTTTCTGCCCTGCTGGATGAATATATTGCGGATTTAAAAGCCAGTACCTCTAAAAGTCATTGGAGAAATCAGAAATAAAAGTGGGTATTTAGTGGGTTATAGACAAAACTAAAAGCTCTGCGGAGTGGCCTAAAAAGCCATTCTACAGAGCTTTTTTGTGGGAAGCATTTACAAAAAAGATGTCCGCTATGAATGTGAATCAAAAAAGCGTAAAATACATATTCCGCTGTTCAAGATGCTGACAGATGCCTCTTATAATTTTTGAGCGGGGGACTTGAATCCTAACAGAGGATATCATGCACAGAATCTCAATGGTTGTTGGGTTTACGCCCGATATACATTGCATGCTCGGAAAAAGCTAAAAATTCGGGAATATCCAAGAGCTTTTTAGCAGTTTCAATCCATAGATCATACTCATCTTTTGGAAAGTCTTTGACTTGATTTTCATTCAACGCCAGAATGCCCTCCTGACCAAATAAATGTAGTTTTTCAAGTTCAAATTGTCTCATAAACGGTTCAATTTGCCGCTGGTTGACAAAACAAACAGATGTGAATGCCGGGCCAGTGTATTCTGTACCCATTGCTATTGAATCCAGCAATAATTTTGTGGATTGATTGCCCAAATCTTCGGGTAAAAAACCGGGACCGTTCTTTAGGTCATAAATTATTCCCGCAAAATCTAAAATGAAAGAGCAATACAGGACTCCACCGGGCTTCAACTTTTTCAATGCCAATTTAACAGCGTTCTCCCGGTCAACCCTTTCGGCAAGATGATAGAGAGGACCCATAAGAAACACATGGTCAAACAGTCCTATTTCCATCGAATCAAGCTCAAGACAGTTGCCTGTGAACATCTTTAATGAAACATTATTCTCTGTCGCTTTGGATTTTGCCAATTCAATGTTACCATTGGATAAATCCAAAAGAGTTACATCGCAGTTTTTCTTTGCATAGTAAATGGAATATCTACCCGGTCCACCTCCTATATCGAGAATGCTGTCCCCAGGGCTGATATATTTGTCCATCATATATGTAGTAAATATAAACTCAAAAGGATGACGTTCCAAACGTTCCCATTCTTTCTGTGCATTTTCATCATAATACTTTTTTATTTCTTTCATACTCATATTCCCAACCTCCCGATTACCTAAATAATCCTGATGAAATTATATCACATAATACTGAAAGAAGCCGACTCTTCGTAAAAAAGTCGACTTTTTTCTTCAATAACTGGCAAGCGGGTACGAAACAGATGGTTTCAAACCCATGAACACCGATTTCCATTTCCGTTTGGATCGTGAATTGTTCAGGAAGATCGAAAATTTTTTCTTTCAGGAACACCGGATAGAAATACTCGTCTTTTAACCGGTCAAAGGCGAGCCATTCAAAGTCATGGGTGTGCCGATCCTCGTAAAGCGTAAATTTGCTCCCTCTTTCCAGCATTCAGTATGGGAAACATCCATCAAAAAATAGATGCAGAGCTCATGATAATCCAGATGGTCAACATCTTCATTAAAAAATGCCTGATTCAGCCATAGCGGGCGAATAATTTTTGGCGTGATATTCAGCTCTTCTTCGACCTCTCTGATCACCGCGCGTTCGGAAGTTTCCCCCATGTGAACCCTTCCACCTGGTAAATAGTAATATGGGGAACGCTCATCATGCATAGCTAAAATTTTGCCATCGTGAACGATGACAGCACAAACCCGGTAATTAAATTTATTGTTTCCGGAAACATAGGAAATGTCCATGCTCAGTCCTCCAATTAATAAATGGGAATTTGCTTTTGCTGTGTTTTATGGAGAAAATCAAAATTTTTCTTCGTTCCGCATTGATCGTATAATGGTTTGGCTAGCTTCTCTGCTTGATAACCAGCCAATATTCGGTTTCATAGCATGCTTTTAGGGTAATTTGCAGTTTTGCAACGAAGTCCGGTTTCCATGGGCATAATTAGTTTGTGAATATTTGCGCCAATGGACGTAGCTGAGCGCTCCAAGTGGTTAAAAGGGAGCAGTGACCTTTCATTTTTTCTCAAAATTTTAAGATCCATAGAAAGGTCAACAAGTTTATTTTAGCATATTTCATAAATCTCGCAAGGAATTTATTTCATTGAAAAAACCCCGTCAAAAGACGATCTGTATCAGGAGTCTGAGCGTACTGAAAAAAAGATGCGACGACAAGCGGGGTTGGAGTAATTTAAACCAGAAACCAGTGACCTTTTGGGGAGATTTAACAGCCCATACATTGTAAAAGGTTCTGCATTTTCATAATGCCTCTCTGCTGAGAAGTAATAATGCGTTGCAGGATGGGTTTTAAATCGGGGCATATATCGAATTGAAGAGCATTCGTAGCCATTTCCACTGCACCCTTGTGGTGCGGTATCATTTCCCACATAAAGTCACAATTGATTTGATTTATTGCGCGGGCGCATCTCATCCCTGAAAACATGGTCTGCATAATTTGGTCAACTCTGCGCTGATATCGGCAAAGATCCTGTCTTGAATTTCTGAACTTTCCGCAGGTACATTTGATATTTTGCATATTTTCAATACTTTTTGTCTGTTCAGTTATAATTTGAGACGCAATCTCTTGCAAAGGTTTATTTGTTGTGTACTTAAGAATATTGCCTGACATTTCAATAGCCGCCCGATGATGGGGAATCATCTGCAAAATAAAACTGTGCGATATACTGTCCGTCAAATCTGCTTTAGTCATCTTACAAATCATTTCATCCAAAATACAATAAAATGTGCTGAGATAATCTTTTGCAGCATTACTAAATCGACATGATCTGTTCATAGTTCACCTTCTCTCCTTACATTATATTCAGCACGATATAAAGGTTTGCATACAACCACATCGTTAGGAAATCGAAGTTATTTTGTGTTAATAACAGAGCAAAGATGAAAAGCACAAAAACGTTAATTTTTTGCTCTTTTCCGCCTGTTTTTGGATAAGATGTCCTATAGAAATAATACACAATTTACTTATAGACAATTTCCTTTTTACGTAGTATACTAACTAATAAGCGGATAAGTGTGGGCAGTGGGCAGTAGGCCGAAAACATCCTTCCGGTTCCTGTTGGGAGCGGCACCGCGAGGTTGTATAAGTTAGGGACAGAGACCGCCAACGGTGGTATGGCCCAAATATCCCTGTTGATTTGCTTTCTATATGATCTGAATCTGGTCATAAGAAGTTTGACAGGCTCTGCATGAGTGCAGTAGTGAAGTAAGAATAAAGAATTCTAAAGGAGGAACTTTTATGCGTATTTTAACAGTTGTAGACAAGAAAAAAATTATAGTCTCTGAAAAACCCGAGCCAAAGGTTGAACCGGGACGCGCGCTGATCGAGGTGTCCTATGCGGGCATCTGCGGAAGCGACTGGCATATGGTTTGGGGCGAAGGTTTCCAAGCCGGGAAGAACGCTGTTGCCGGCCACGAGTTTAGCGGTGTAATCAAGGATCCCGGCGACACTCATTTCAAGGTGGGGGATCGAGTTACAGCGATCGAGTACACCCCCTGCGGCGAATGTGAGTACTGCCGCAGCGGAAAAAAGCACCTTTGCCCTGAGAGGTTCAGCACCGGCATCGGTATTACGAATGACGGTGCGTTTGCCGAGTATCTCACTGCCCGGGAGGATATGATTTACAAACTCCCTGACAGTATTGATGATGTGCAGGCGGCTATGATTGAGCCCTGCTCTGTGAGTATGCATGGTGCCAGCCTGGCCGGCGTAAGGAAAGGCAGCAAGGTGCTGATTACCGGCGGCGGTGCCATCGGCCTGTTTGCCGCTGCCAGCGCGAAAGCTCTGGGGGCCTCGCTGGTGGTCCTGACAGAGGTCAATCCGATACGGCTAGGGCAGGCCCGGGAGGCCGCTTTCATCGACCACGCCCTGAGCGGTACAGCAGAAGGCTTAACAGACACTCTGCATGAGCTTGCAGGAGGACTGTTCGACTGTGCCATCGAGTGCAGCGGTAACCAAAGGGCAGCCAACATGGCGTTGGAGTCTATCAAGCCGGGCGCCACTTTCGTGATGCTTGCGTATGGTTCAGGGCCACAAATAGAATCCTTCTCGTTCATCAATGACGAGAAACGCATTCAGGGCGGGGTGTTCTTCACTCAGGAGGATTTCGAGCGGGTCATTGCCATGATGGCCGATGGAAGAATCAACATCCGTCAGTATGCCGAAATCATTACCATGGACGATGTGCAGGAAACCTTACTGGGTCTGGACAATGGAACCAAAAATGCTCAGAAGTATGTGATCAAAATAAAGTCTGAATAAGGGAACGTTGTCGATATTGGCAAAAGAATACGAGGCATATTAATGCAAATAATTCTGACCACACACAATAACGGTTGTGCGGCAACCAAGTCTCATATGCACATGACCAAAACGTTGGCGGTACAGTATTTTCATATGGAATTGTGTAAACAACATCGACAATTGGAACCCTTTTGAGATCACGGATGGGTGGCCGTACTTGCAAGCAACGTTACCGGTTCATAACCGGTAACGATATCCCTGCTGACTGCGGACAATATATCTATTCATCCGTCTTTTCTACAGCCGGTCAAAGTCATTTGGCCGGTTGTTTCTTTTTACCGCAGTGTATAGGCCTAAAGACTGACTGGGCACCTGAAAAAAGGGTATAAAACCAAAAAACGCAAACCTTCCTAAGAAAAAAGTGACCGGCATTAAAATCGGTCACTCATTATAGTCGAAGGGGAAGGATTCAAACCATCGGACTCTCCTCATATATAAAAATAAATTTGATATCAAAGGAAACGGGGTTTTCGAAATTGCTTTCAAAAACCCCGTTTCCCCCTTGATTTTACTGGACAAAACGCTTGGACATCTATTTTGTCACAGTGATATGGCGGAGCATGACATTCAAAAAACAAACCCTTTATTCGTTTTTGTCAATGGTCTGGTCGGCTTTATTTTCCGTAGATAGATTCCAATAAAAAAAGCGGAGCGTCCTCCCCATTAGGAGAAGGATGCCCCGCTTCTTTTTCTGCCGTTATGCCTTGATTAAATCACTGACCCGGAACGCCGTGCAGATGCCGCCCTGGTCGAGTACCGCGCGGTCTCCCCGCAGCTCGTCCACCGTATAAGTACCGCTGTAGACGAAAGAGGCAATCGGTACCCCCTCATAGGAGCTTGCCCCCTGTTTCACCCGTACCCGGTCGTCCTCCCGGATAGCGGCAGCCGGTGCGGACGCTCCCACTTTGGCAAGATTGTCTGCGTGTACCGCTGCCGTCACTGTACTGCCAATCCCGATGACAACGCGGTTTCCGGATACCTCAATGACATCATAGCTGTCATAGTAGGTGGTAAAGGATGCCCCATTCTCATATTGTACCGCCTTGAGGACTTTCACCTTGTCGCCCTTTTGGAATTTTGCGGCCGGCTGGGATGGTTTTACTGGTTCAGAGGGGGCTGTAGGAGTTTCCCCCATCCATTTAGCCCTGCCTGTTTGATGATAGCCGGATAATCCTTGTACGCGAGATTGGTATCACAATATCCCGCACTGTTGTTTGCACTCGGCCACGAGCTGCCCGTGCTCCCAATGCCATCCTGCCAAATGCCGCAGGGCTTGTCCGGCGCGTCGATACCGGGCCGGGCATACCAAAAATCAAAGGCAGCCAGTGCCCCTGTGTCAATGTGATTGTCGCACCAATCCTTATTGGCATACCACATGGCATAGTAACCGGCGTCCTCAATTCTTTGGCAAACCGTCTTAATAATCTCGGTATTCATCTGGCGGGTATTGCCGCCCCGCTGTGCCTTATAGCCGTCCGTATCTTCCATGTCGATGATAACCGGGTAGGAAGGTTTATGCCCCTTGAGCAGGCGCAGGATGTGGTCTGCCTCACTGCTGGCCTCGTCAATGTTCATCGCATAGCTGTAGAGATAGGCTCCCCAGGGGATACCCAACCGGTCGCACTCCGCTACATTGCGGGCAAAGGTGCTGTCGTCTTGGCTGTCACGGTCCACACCCCAGCCACAGCGCAAAATCGCAAAATCAAGCCCTGCCGCCTGTGCCTTGTCCCAGTCTACTTGTCCATTGTGAGACGATACGTCAATTCCTCTTTTGTTTGCCATGCTTATTTGTCCTCCTTTGGTTTGTCATAAGTCAATGCCTGGGTACTATCGCTTGTCCCTGCTGTCGTCGGGTCGGTAATGCACGCCCAAAGGGACGCAATCACCGATACCACGATGACCGGATTAGACACCGCTTTTCCAAGCGCGTCCCCCAGTGCTGCCCAGGTGGTCATATCCTGCCATTGTAAGCCCAGCCCTACCAGGATGGGGGATACAATCGCGATCGCCACCTGTGCCCAGAATACCGGGTTTTGCAGCCTTACTTTCCAGTTGATTTTCATTTGCGTTCCTCCCTGTTTTTCTGTTGATATTCCTCTACCAGCATGTGGTACTTCGCTTTAATCGCCCCATTGCCACCTTCTTTCATGTACTTTTCCCCTGCAGAAAGGCGCTCCTCCAAAGGCATTTCTTCACTCATCACTGTCAAACGAAGGGTAGACATATAATCGTTATGCGTATAGCTTTCCAGCCTCTTGATGCGCTCCTCGATCTCCCGCAGCGGTCTTGCTATCTTCCACACTGCCACTGCAAATCCGGAAATGACCGTTAAATATGTACATAGATCGGCAAGCCATTTGATGCTTTCCAAGTCGTGCTCCCCCTTACACTTCGAATCAAGCAGTTCTACGCCACATATACACCGTGATATATGGCTGTAGATTGTTATGCGCTTCCCCGCTTCCCGCAGATCCAGTGTTTAGGAAATTAGGATCCGTCGCATAGCCGGTTCCCGCTGCAGGGCCTGCCGGATCATAAACCCGTTCTCCCCCAAAAAATGCATATCCCCTTTTGTCCAACGTCTTATGGCTGTGCGGTGGGAATTGGCTTAAAGTCAGGGAGTGCGCTTCGAAGTTGTCCTTCCTGTCCTTCCGCTGAATGAGGAACGTCAGAAACGCCCAAAACCCCATACTCGCAAACATGGCGGAAACAATGCTGACAATCATCGTCTGTTCTGTCACCATCGATAAAATCTCCTTTTTGCAAAAATAAGGGGAGAGCCGAGAGACCAGCCCTCCACCACGCCTTACTCCACGGCAAGGTCTTCGAGTTCGAGGTCAATCAGAATTTCCTTGACCTTCGGCTTGATTACTTCGGGAACAGAAGCGTAAGTACGCTTACCCTTCACAATCAGCGTTGCATAGATAACAGCCATTTCTCGCACCTCCCTTCGGTTCAAAAATGCCAGACAGCCGCCGAAAATACGGAGTACCATCTTACTTATCCTCCAACAGCTTTTTTACTTCCTTACGGAGCTGTTCGGGAACGTCCTCAAGGGTCTTGAGACCTTTTCTGATAAGCGACATATAGATTTTTGCCATGATTAGTTACCTCCTCCTAAAATAAGCTCGTAGACCTCAGCAAGAGCCATTTCTACGTTTGTCATGCTGTCCGCATTGGACGCAACCGCCTTGTTAAGAGCGGCGAGTGCCTTTTCCTGTGCGGAAAGCTCTCTAAAACAGAGATAATACCCGTCCTTGTACTTCTGCTGTGCAATCAGCTCAACATCGTGCATGACGGTTTCGGTCTCCCCGTCAGAGATTGTCATGGTGGAGAGGTTGTCCGCAAAAATGCTCTCGTCCACCTGTTCGGCGCTGATAAAGTTATCGCCGTTGCAGTCAAGCCCCGTCAGCGTTTGACCATCGGCTAAAGTTATTGTGTACATAGTGTTACCCCCTTTAACTAACGTTGTTATAGTTCGCATTACCGTTGTTGTTCACGTAAGCTGAATCAGAAATTGCCGACCTTGTCTTGGTAGACACGCCACTCAACAAGCTCCTCCATGTACATAGGGTAGATACAATTCGCCTTGTAGTATTTAAGATATAGCGAAAGCGGGGCGAACTCCGCGAGAGATATTATCGTTGAAATAGTTCGCAAGACCGCTGTTGTCCACACCGGCGAAAGCGGAAGCGCTAATTACGTCTCTCAACCACCACGACGCACGATTGCAGATACGGCTGGGCTCAAGGGCGAACAGCGGCAACTGCGACTTCTCAATTTTGTAATTCGTAGGAACAGCGCCGCCAGTAGATACGGGGCTGAAAATACCGGTCCCGTAAACCATCTGCTCGCACATCAAACCGAGCTCGCTGTCAGCCCATATGCCAGCCGAAACGTACCCGTTCGAGGTAGCGTTCGTTACATAAATACGGTGGTTCAGCACATGACCGCTGAAAGCGTTTTTGATGATGGTCCTTGCATTCTCCAGATTAGTTTTGTACATCTCCGAACCGACATAACCGCCCGTGGTTGTGGTGCTGCTGTTCATCTTTGCGGTGTACAGACAGGTATCGGGTACAAGCACGACATGATGTTTCGTACACTCGGTATCGCCGCAATGCAAATAGTAATCGAAAGCGGCAATCCTGTAATTCACATCGCCGATAGTCCAGTAATCACCGATGTACAAATCTTCAAACGTGCCGGCTTCAATAGCGGCGTACTGTGCGGTGGTAACGGAAGAACCGAGCGCCTTACCACGATAAATAGCGTTATGAGCGCCAGCATTATTGTAGGTAAGCTGGGCCAGCTTATTATCTGCTGTGGTAATCAGCTCTTTAAGGTCTTTCTTGAGATTCCCTACAGTGATGGTCTTCATGCCGTTACCGTCATGGATAATCAGCAGATTGTTGTCAGCGGCGCTCAGAATGGTCTCCAAATCGCCCATTTTCTTTGTCTGAATACTGATTGTTGGCATTCTCTTAAACCTCCTTATATTTCCAATCCGTTAGGATTGCGTTGTCAAAATCGTCCGTGAGAAGCGTAAGTGTTTCATCATCGGTTGTTACAGGTACGGAGAAATCGTTTTGAAGCGCCATGTATTCTAACAGGGATAAACGTTCGTCCAGCTCAGTACACTGATTCTGCAACGAGCCAGCGGCGTCCTGCGATAATTGGTCTTTCATCGCTTGAAACCATGCGTTGAAAATCTGCTGTTGAACACTTTCGTACTCGGTAATTTCTTTCCTGTAATCGGTCTTGATACCGTCAATGATTTCATCGCCCTGTTTCTCAAGGTTCTCCGCATAAGCCACAAAATCATCGTACTCTTTACCTGCCTTGCCCTCGAAAAGCTCCTTTTGGGCGGCAAAGTAATTCCGGAACGCTTCATACAGGTCTGTACCATTCTCCAACATCGACATGATGGTGTTGAGAGCTTCGTTCATACGATTTGCGTCTCTCGAACCAAAAAAGGATTTCTCCCTATTGGTATAGACCGTCACATCTTGGAGCGAAACGGTGTTGTCCTCATTGGTAATCATGTTATACCGCTTGAGACCGTTCCAGATAGCGTCCGTGTAATCAACGGGTAATAATTCCCATGCCATCTAAAGCCATCCTTTCATACCAAAATTCCATGTGAACATTCTCCTCCCTTCGCTCTGGTTTGTGAGTTTATCGTAAAGGTCGAGGATTGCCCCTTCCAAGCGGTTCAATTCGGCGAAGTCCATCGTGTTTCCGTTTGCCGTATAATATGGAGCAGAACCGTACGACCTCTTTACGCTTTTACTGCTGATAGTGACGAGGTTTTCTTCCAACGCATTGATTTCATCAGCGTAGAAGTAGTCCTTCGGGGTTCTGTCAGCGCCCAGAGCATTGATAGAAAATTCATCGTACATCTTGATCGCTAGCTCCCGTAGAAACTCAAGATTGTTCTTTATGCGGTTGAAGTCCTTCGCATTGAAACGGTCTCCCGTATAAACTCCTTCGGAATTCACCGCTCCATGCCAATCGGTTCTTGGTGTTTCCCACATACTTTAACCTCCAATCAATCGCGCAGTAACCTTGCCCGCTAACGCTTAATTGAAAGTGAGCGTGTGGCGGTAGATGTTCACCTTCATTCCCTCATGGAACTCATTCTCTTGGTAAACAATGTCGTTCACGTCAATTTCGGGATTACCACGAGTGTTATACTCATACTCAATTCCTGCTGTGTAATAATCGCTCAACCACTCCGCAAGGTCGGTAGCCATCGTCATGTCGCTTATCAACGGGTTCTCCCACTTAATCGTCTTACCTCTCTCACGGAGGGATTTCACCGCATATCGCTCAACGATTTTGTACCGATAACCCAGAATGTCAAGCTTGTAATGCCCCGTGACGTTATACTTGACCGTCACATAATAATTGCCCCACGACACAATGCTCACGTTTCCTGCCGTTTCGTCCAGCGTAGCCTTGAAATTGTAAGAGGGTTCTCCCACGAAGAAGGTCTCCACCACCCCCTTCACAGTGTCCACTTCCTCGCTCACGAGCGTATCTTCCACAGTTCCGTCTTGGTAGCTGTAACACGGAACGATAACCTCCTTGACAAGCTCCTGTTTGATTGCTTTCGGGGAAGATTGCATATCCCTCCGTGTCATAGTGAAGTCCGTAACATCACCGAAAGCGAAGTGATTTAGGACGATTCTGTTGTACGGCTCTGCAGTCTTTGTGAACTCAATCTTCATCGTGTCGAAATCGTCAAAGTCATGCAGGAGAATCAGCGTCTTCGTGATTTCCTCCGTGACCTCGTACTCGTTCACCAGCTCGCCGTTGTTATAGGTTCGGATAGTGAACGCCGCGGGGAGGGCATGACCGAAGACCAGCTTCAAGCCGTAATACATACACGCCGCTTCCTGTACCACTGTGATAACAGGATTCTTCGTGAACGTGCCGTCTGCCCCGGATTGCTCACTGGAAACATAACCCGTGTTGAGATTCCCCTTGTTGCCCCTCGGAAGGAAGAACATACCGCCATTTGCGGTGGTGTAATTGGTAGCCAGCGTAGCGAACTCGTCCTTCTCGGAATCGTTCATCACGTTTGCCACCTTCGAATACGGTTCTTCCCCGTTGGAGCTGATTGACGCTTCGGGTACGAAATTGGACTTAATCTGAATCGTACCTTCCCTCGTCTGGGAGAGAACGCACCTACAGGCGTTTGCGATAATCTGCAACGCTTCCTTGTGCTGTACCCTCGGAATCGGATTCTTCGAGTAGAGCTTCTTGAGCCGTGGGTCAATGTAGTAGTCCGTCATGCCAGCGTCTTGAAGCACCCCCACCGCCAAATCGTAGTAGCTCTTTCCGCTTGCGTTATACAGCCCCTTGTAATACTCGGAATCCATGTTGCGGAAAATGTCTTGACAGCGGATAGTGGCGGTGTAATCGTCTGATTCCCACTCGGAACATAACAGGTGGTTGCCCCTTATCCATTCAATCTCCTCGGAATCGGGGAGCTGATACCCGTAGTAGATTTCCATTTCCTGTCCTGTCTCAAGAAAGTTAATAGCCGACTTCGGGTTGTCCACGTTGAAATAGTGGTCGTAATTCTTCAACTGCACCGAGAAATCAATCTGCGGCACGTCTGCGCCGATAGGCGAAACGTAGCTCTCAAGTGTAGACCCCATGACGGAATCGTTGTAATAGACCAGCCCGTAGCCGAATCGGATAGAATAAATTCGAAGTCTGCTCTGGGGATTCTTCATGACATAGAATCTAAGCGTGAGAGAAGTCGTGTTCTCGAACACTTCCTCGGTGTTGAATACCGCCTTGTCGTTGCCCCTAAATTCGATGGTCTGACTGCTACTGCTGATAACGTCAAAATCCACAGGGTAATTCTCCCCAAAATTGATTGTCAGACCTTTTATGTCCGTTGCTATCATGTGTAAGTTGATAACCAGCTCGTAGACCGCTTCCGACACCAGCTTCTTGCCGATAAGCCCCGTGTCATAGTAACCGCCCGTGTTCTCCCGTGGGAGGAAGTACATAGAGCCGTCAACCTTTGTGAAATTCTCCTCAAGCGTAGCGTACACAGTGGAATCGTCCTTTTCCCCGAAAAGATTTTCCTTGTTGGAGAAGTATGCAAAGTCTCCACTGTCAATCTTTGCTTTCGCCTGTGCTTCTTGATTGACAAGCCTGCCCCCTTTCCCGAATTGATGGACAGAAAAACATTCGCTATAATGGAAAGGAAA
>ERZ781272.1026-NODE-1026-length-12250-cov-5.503567_pt1 | contig 12250 bp, 11 predicted proteins | sample MGYA00375850_ERZ781272 | MGnify/ENA primary metagenome ERZ781272 (study PRJEB29790, sample SAMN06051246) | human gut metagenome | host: Homo sapiens | place: USA: Cincinnati, Ohio | collected 2013-06-21 | study: EMG produced TPA metagenomics assembly of the Gut...
GATATTCTACGACGGGGGTACTTTTTTATTTGTCCGCTTATCAGGGTTCGGTCCAACCCGGTGAATCGGACCTTTCCGGGAACGGGCGATGTTTAGCATGACAGGTTTTTGGGCACTGTTGTTTGTAATAATAATCATAAATTATACTTATAGGAATCATTTAGATCACCGGCATCCGGGTTTTAGCTGTCATTTTGTTAGATTATTCAGGCAGCCGGACAGATATTCCATCGCTTTGCCTTGCTCTGCATACAAAATCTCATTCACAGGCGCATAATCAATCGGCGTCTCCAGAATATTGCTGAAACCCTCAGGTGCATAGACGCTGCGGGATGCAAGCCCGAATTGATTGAGTAAAAACCCCATCTTCTGACGATTGGACGAACGGATAAATGCGCCAAACGGACGGTTATATTTGATTGACAGGACAGTTCCATGGAAGGTATCGGTCACCACATAATCCGCGAAACGGAAATAAGAGAGCACCTCAAGCGGGGACGCTACCCGTTTCTCCTCACACCAGTCCTGGTAGTTGTTGACACAGAGCAGGCGCTTTCCCGTTTTCGCCGCCAAGCGCCGAATCTGTTCCGCTTCTTGGGCTGACAGACGGTTATTGTACGCATAAACCAGGATATAGTCAAAGGATTCCGGCTTTTTGAGTTTCACCTCGGAAAACGGGTAGAGCAATACCGGGTCAATGGAAAGATGTGGTTCCTTTCCGGTCAAATTCTGCACAATGTGCGAGGAATTTTCATCCCTGACCGAAATTTCGGCAAAGTGGCCGAGCAGTGATGCCGCTTTTTCCCGGACGCCAAGGCGTTCGAGGCTCTCAAGTGTTGTGGCCCCAAAGCTTGCCGCATACGACACGACACTTTTTGCACGGTTTTCCTCCCCATACAGTTGCCAGGGAATCTCCATTCCTGCATCCGCATACTGGGCGCAGTTGAACACCTCATCGCTGCCAATGACCAGCAAATCCAACTCCGGGCAATAAGTCCGGTCCGTATCCGGTGATAAAAGCGGGAAATACTCCCTATCATACCGTCGTTCAAATTCCTCCGACATCCGAAGAGTCTCCCCTGCCCCTTTCGGCTGCCCACGCAGAAGTCCTTTTCCTCTGCGCAAGGCGGACCAGAGACCGGGGCACGCTGATTTTATCCATTGTTTTAACCCGGATGACCCCTCCGCCTGCTGAAAATCAACAAACTCAACTTCCCCGCCAAGCTGCTGCAGGGCATGCTGCAGGCCATATGCCTGTAAAAAGGAACCGCTGTTCCTGACGCGCTGCATGGACAAAATCCCCACATTGGGCTTTGTTTCCATTTTATCTACCCCTTTGAACCAATTACCGGTGGAAAAGCTTTTGTTTGATAAATTTCCGTACCTTTTTCGGAACTATCATGGAGACGGCGCCCCGAATTCCCTGTTTTATCCGGGCCGAACGGGGAGGCAGTCCGAAGTGTTCCAATACCTGTCCCACAGGCAGGTTCTTTCTCATCTCCCAAAAGGCGTCTTCTCCCTCTTTGCGGATTGTAGGCCTGGAGAGATTGGGGTTTTTTTTGGTTGCCTCTTCCAAGGAAACCGGTTTTGTTTTCATTCTCTTCTGGACTTCCGGCAGCAGGGATTTACCCTTGTCGGAGTTGAGCAAAATCAGAGAAATCCCACGCCCGTCAAAGAGTTCCGGCATGATGGTTTCCGCGCCCCACAAGTCTCCAATCGTGATATCGGAGGCGCGGGGCACGGGATAAAAGGAACAGGAAAAGCAAGCGTCTCGATATCCAATAGTTTTCAAATAAGTCCCGACAAATGCTTTGGAAATATTATTGGTATGCACAGCTTGATTTTGAACCTTTACACTGCTGTTAATCAAACTCCAGTTCCCATACCGCTTTTCTTTGCCGCGCATATCCGCCCAAACCACTTTTTGACCGAATTTTTCTTCCATCAAAGTTATATAGTCTGCAAACAGTTCCGGGCTTGCCACCCCATGGCAAATCAAATCCACCGTCAGCAGGTTTTCATAATCCTTTCTCAAATATGCTTTTAACCCGGATATCTGGCAGGGAGTGCCTGTGTATAGCACCTTTTTCCCCTGCTCCAAAAATTCCCTTGCCTTCCGGAATGTCTCTTTCGTATCGCTCTGTACATATTTGGATTTTTTAAACTTGCCAATCTGCGCCTTGTCCGTCACATAGTTGTGGCAGACCTTCATGTCCTTATCATATTCCACACCGAAACTCACATAGTTTTTATCACAAAAGGCGTCGACAATGGCTGGAAAAGCTCCACCGGAAGCACTTTCCATCAGGACTTTTTCATCCTTATGGACTGCGCCGTAAAGCTCCGGCTCTCCCTCCCCTTTTGGACGGACTGCCGGGTCCTCCGGGCAGACTTTACGGCATAAATCACAGTGGATGCACAGAGATTCCTCAATTTTGGGGTAGAGAAACCCTTTTTCATCCGGCTGCATGGAAATACACTGCTTCGGGCAAATTTGCAAACACGCCCCGCATCCACAGCATTCCGCCTTATTTCCATTGCTCAAATAAGCCATTACCACAACTCCTCATGGTCATCTTTCAGATACCGAACAGATTTTGTTTTTGATTTTCGCCAGGGTTTCTTTTCGCTCCTCCCGATTGAGCAGGATGATAAAATTAATTAGAAATCCGAGAGCTCCACAGATTCCCGCCGCTGCCATCAGGTCCCCCCAGCTGTTTATCACAAACAAATTCTTCAAACCCATAAATAGCAGTATAATGACTATACTGCATATCACCGCTCGGATAAACGGGGGATAAAAAACAAATCCACGTTGCTTTAAATTGCTGGCGGCATAACTTGGAACGAACAAAACGGTTTTTAAAAACAACATGATTGCATTACCGATCGCGATAGCGAACACTCCCAGCTTCGTTGTTCTGAGTAAAAGAAAAACCAAGCCAACATTTAATATACCTAACACCATATTAACCAACACAGGTACTTTCAAGTGATTTGTAACAGTATTGATCGAATAAAGACTATCTACATAAGCGCTTACCATTTTCGGCAACAGTGAAATAACAGATAGAAGTTGAATAATCTGAATTTCCGCCGCACTTTTTCCAGGCAACCACAGCTGATAAAAGTCTGTACCAAAAACAACAAGGCCAGCAATGGGAACCGTCATAATCAGGGACAACACTTTAATGGAATACTTAACGCTGGAAACCAGTTCCTTTTGCTGTCCTTTTGCATATAAAATCGTAAACTGCGGTATAAAAATCCCTGATATGGCTGCAATTAGCGATTGCAGCGCGGTTGGAAACGTTTTGGCTATTGAAAGCATTCCCATCGCAGTTTCACCGATAAACAGGTTTGCAATCAGCAAATCCAAACCCAGCAGCAACGCATAGCTCAGGCTGTTGACAGAGTTCCAAATCCCGGCGGAGAGCACCTCTTTGACCGCCTGAAAGTGAAAATGCCGAAAATTGATGTTCACTTCCGGCAGCATTTTCTTGGTCAGAAAAATATCCGCGCCCGCCATAAAGACAGAGCAGGCCAACACCCCAATGCTGATAAAATAGATTTTCGGAGTCAGGCAGGCAATCAGGCCCAGCGTCACAACCAGTTTGACAATGTTGCCGAGAATCGTACGAATAGACTGCACGTCCAAGCGGTTGCGTGCAAAGGGCGCCACGGTAAACACAGCCGTTACCACTGTAAAAACAGAATTCAAAAAGGCGACCGCAAAGGTGATCTGTACATCCCTCACCAACCGGTCGGATACTTTCAGCAGCGATTGGATATTGAAAATAATAATCAGAGAAATAAAAGAAATGACAACGGAAAGAAATACGTTGGAAAGCAAAATAGAGTTGAAATACTCATCCGCCTTTTTGCTGTTTCCCTTGTGGATTTCAATGGTGATAAACCGTCCTGCCATGGAGTTTAGCGCAACAGTAACAATGGAAGCGTAATTGACAAAGTTATTGGCAAGGCCAATGTAACCGTACGCCTCCGTTCCCAAGACTTCCGTCAGGTATGGTGTGAGGAAAAAGCTGATTCCCATGCTGACGGCGAAAGACACCAGGCTGGCAGCCAAATTAATAATCATTCTCTTTTTATTCATAACTCTGCTCCAGTTTTCAGTTTGTCATCCGTTAAGCCGGCAGTGAATCCAATGGAAAATGCCGGGAGAAATACAAAACGAAGCCCATAGTGCACGGCGCTTCCAACCAAAGTATGGACTGCTTTTCATGGATTTCATCTGTATTTTCAGCTCAGCTGCAATTTTCTCAAGGATGCTCCTATCCTTGCGTGGCATTTTTGATACCTGATAAAAATGCTCCATCAGCGCGGTAAGATACACCCACTGCAGCTGCAAAAATGCTTCCTGTAATTGTTCCTTTTCCAGAAAAACAAGCTGTTCTTTCAAAGCGCTCAGCGCATCCAGCCGCTGCATCCGGTACGCTGCATGTGTAATACTCTGGGGATTCTGATAGTAATTATAATACCCCGCATGGAGAAATGCGATTTTTTTCGATCGAAAGATGAGCTTATAAGTCGTGAATTCATCCTCATGCAAGCGGCCTGTCGGGTATTCTATCCCCTCAAACAACTCTTTATAATAGAGTTTGGCACATGCAACCACAGAAAAAGCATGCGCAGGGCTGTACATCTTTTCCAGAGCCTCTTCCCGGCTGAGAAACTCGCAGAGGGCGTCGGACTGGTCTTCCGGGCGGTATTCCCAGTATCTTTCCTGAGTTTTGCGAAACTCGCAACTGACGATATCGCAGCTTTCCCTTTTTGCGATCCCATACAGCGTCTCTAGTGTTTTGGGGTGAAGATAATCGTCGCTGTCCAGGAAAAACAGGTATTTCCCGGATGCAATTTTCATTCCGGCATTACGTGCCGAACTGAGCCCTCCGTTTTCCTTGTGGATAACATGAATTCTGTCGTCCTTCTCTGCCATTTCCTCGCAGAGTTGAGGACAGCGGTCCGGAGAACCATCATCCACTAAAATCAGTTCAAAATCTAAAAACGTCTGCTTTAAAACAGACGTGACGCATTCCTCTATAAATCCTTCCACCCGATATACGGGGACAATCACACTGATTTCTGGCCTGTTTTTCATCGGCATCCATTTCCCCTTTCACAGTCCCGGGTTCATCCCTTGATTTTAAAAAGCAGGGAAATGATACGGTATCGTTTCCTCAGCAAGAGCCGGTAGACTATTTTTTTATTGCGCTCAAGCGTTTTCAAATAGGGATTCTCCCGATATTTGGGAAATGTTTTCTCGACGTATTCCCGAATCGTGGAGAGCAGAGAGCTTAACGGGTCGATTCTGAGGATCCGGACGCTTGCCGCAATCAGCACATGATAAATCGCCAAAAACTCCAGTTCCTCACGAAAGTGCTCGAAAGCGCCCTGTTCTTGATAATAAGACAGGATGTCTTCCATGGCGTCCAGGATTTCCAGATTCCTCTGCAAATTGGAATTGCGCATGGTGGAGACGGGACGTTGATAATAGTGGTAATAGCAGCGCTCTGTTACACCGATTCCATCCGCCGCCAAATACAGTTTGGTTACTGTCCGAAAGTCCTCATACCACACCCGGGCGGGAAACCGGATTCCCGTTTTTACAAACAAATCCCGATGAAACAGTTTATTGCAGGGAGATGGCCAACCATTTAGAATATCTCTATTCTCTTTAAAATCTAGCCTCCGATGCTTCTCTTGCGCTTCCATTCCCTGTGATAAAAGCTTTCCATTTTCGCCGACAATGTCCCATCCACAGATTACCATCTCCACATTGAGAGCCTGCGCCTCCTTCCATAGCCCTGACAGCATGTCCGGCGCTATGGTATCGTCACTGTCGACAAAGACAAAATACCGCCCCCGTGCGCACTCCATCCCCGTATTACGCGCAACGCCCTGGCCCTGGTTTTCCTGATGTATGACCCTGATAACATCCGGATAGCGCAGGGCATATTCTTCAGCCATTTCTCCGCTGGAATCCGTCGAGCCGTCGTCTACCAGAATTACTTCGTAGGCATCAAAATCTTGTTGCATAATGGAATCCAAGCAGGCATTAAGATATTCTTTCACATTGTAAACCGGCACAATTACACTGATTTCAGGCATTTTATCACCCTTTTTCATTTTGCCATTTCTGAATCTGTTTTTCTGAAAGGACCAGGAAAACAGCAACATAAAGACTCACAGCCGGCGCCGTGAACACATGCCCGGCAAAAAATGCAATTCCAATGCCCAAGATCAGGCCGTATAGATAGGTACAATACCAAATGGAACCCCAGACTTTTCGAAATCTGACAAAAACCTGCTTTAATACCCGGAAAAGGAAATACAAAAGAGGAATCAAATACAAAACCAGGCCAACAATACCATGACGGAACAGCAGCGTCATAAAGTCCATTTCCATGGCCCTCTCTATTGATGCAGGCGCCCCTTCGTAACTCACATACCCAATCCCAAACAATTTTCCCGCCATATCGCTTTGGACATAGGTCTTTATCGTGGGAAGCGAATGATTTAAACGGTTGCTCAAAAGCCAGTTTGCGGTGCGGTATAAACGGGATGTTTCAAACCCGGAAACAGCGCTTGAGGAAGGCTTGGAAGCCTGAGAATCAGCAGAGGAATTCCCGCTTATCTCACTGTCCGTTTTCGAGCTGCTGCTTTGGCTGGAGGCAGGCGCACTGCTCGAGGAGGTTTCCACCTGTTTGTGGTAGAAAAACGTCATACGGCCTTCCACATTTTCTCTCAATGGGGAAACCAGATATAACAGGCCCATTGCGATGCACATAGCAAAAGCCATCAGCGCCTGTTTTCGGTTTCCAGACTGACGACGGCGTACAAATTCAATGATATGCCAGATTAAAAAGCACAAAACATAACCTGCGACGCTCAAAAAGACTGCTTTCGTCCCGATGAAAAGGCTACAAAATACTACTAGCCCGAGGCCGATCACTCCCCCTGCCAAAGTAATCCATGTTCTTTTGCTGCCGGTCAGGTTTGCCATACGGGAGCTAAAATAACAAACCACAACGGGAGCAAGCATTCCAATCACAACGCCTACCTCATTTGCCGCATGGAACCAGCCCTTGTTCCCTGCACCTCCGGACCAATAGGTGTCAAATCCGGTCCCCGTCACAAAACCGATAAAGATCACGCTCATATAGATGACCCCGGTATAGGCCAGAATTATTCGATCAATCAAATGTCCTACATCCAGATAAAACAGGTAAAATGCCAGTAGGACAAAGGGAAAATAATACAGTTTGATAATCTCTTTGATATTTCCGGCGGCACAGGAAAACCCGCCCCTTTTATAGCAGAGGAACAGGAATATCAGACAATAGAAAGCCATGGACAGGCAGATTATCAGCGAAAACCATTTCTTTCGCCTTCCCGCCGCCAATACCGTGTACACAAAACAGGCTACCATGAATAAAGCTCTCACGATAGTGCCAATCGTATAAAACTGTCCGGCTTCCACTTGAAACGCCGTGATGACATCGAGGATAGGCTGGCACAGCACAAAAATGGAAAGTGCTAACAGGATATACCCTGTTTTCTTTTCGTCCGTTTTTTTGATTATTGACTGTTTGATGTTATTCCCTCCCGTCCGGCCGCTTACAAAAACAGTTTCCTGAGCTGCTCCAGAATATTTCGATTATATTCCTCAAGAGTTTCTGTCTGTAAAGCCCTTTTTTCAGCCATACTCATCGACTGGACAAGGTTCTCCCGCCCTTTTAATCCATCATTATACGGTTCGAGTCGGGTTGGAAAAAACAACTCCAACCCTACTGCTTTTGCCTCCCAAAGAACCATACCTTGTCCTTCATAGCGGGAATCTAAGACAAACCCGTCCATCTGCTTTAAATAGGGAAAAGGATTTGCCTGATTACCTAAAAACGTGACATATGGCGCGATTCCCAATTCCCGGCACTGAGTCTCCAATTGATTCCGGTCAGGTCCATCCCCTATGATATAGAGATGAGTGTCTTTCCGCTTGTTCAGAACTTGCGAATATTCGTTGAACAGGATATCAAATCCCTTTTGGTGACAAAGGCGCCCCATCGATACAAAGTTATATTTTGACGAATCCACTTTGAAATTTACGTCCAAAGACATTTTCTCATGGATTTCTTTTGAATTGATAAAGTTCGGAATCACATGGATAGGTTTATCTTCAATTTTAGCCATTCGTTTGAAAGAAGGTATCACTCCCGCAGAGACAGCAGCAAATTCATCAAAATATCGGAATTTCTTCCGAAAAAAATGCCATAATATCCGATATTTCGGCTCTTCTTTTCTCTTAATTTCCACATCATTGTGAATCCACATAACTCGCTTTTTTGCATCTACCTGCAACGCACCAATTGCGCATTCGTTGCGGTAGCTGCTAAAATCGATTGCAACATCATATGTTGTCTTTGGAAAATTCCCCTTATAAAATCCTTTTATTATGTTGAAATAAAGGAAGCGATTCAAAAAAGGAAGGGACTGTATCTGATAAAAATGAACGTTTTCATCCAATCCCGATAAATCATAAAATGAATTCAAATCACACAGGAATACATCAAGATCAAATTCATCTTTTGGAAGCATCATCAGGAAATTCACCAAAGATTTTTGAATCCCCCCTACATGTAAATCACTTTGGAAAATTGCAATTTTTTTCATTGGAATGGTACTCCATCTATTTAAATCGCTTGTATTCTTAGGTTCATCTTCTACCTGACGTAATCATATCGTCCTGTGTTTCCAAGGAATTCTGTTCGTTTTTCGAGATATCATTTTGAAGACTCCCAAATTAGTAAATGGGAAACAGGGAAGGGTTTGGGAAACGGACAGGGCTCGATTCTTTGGTATTTTCAGTAAGCTTCTAACGATTATACCTTATTACACAATTCTTTTCAATACAGCCTTCTAGACTCCTATTTATCCCTATAGGATTGGCCGATAATCCCAGATTCGGCAAAAGGCGCGTTCCTCTATTTGGGAATGCGCTTTTTGTAAAATATAAGCTTTTCTGTAACAGAAAACCTCCACCGCAGCCGAAACGCCGGAAGTGTGACCAAACCCGTTTAAGATCAGCTGCTTTTTACTTTGATGCTTTGAGGATGCTTGACCCGGATAAATAAGTCGGAATGCTTTTCACTGGTAAGAACAATAAAACGGGCCAACAGGGAATTCAAAAAGACACTTCGTGTTTTCATGACCAATACTGAGAGATTCATCACCAAATCATGTGGGCGGTATTCCTTGAGTTTCCGTTTTAATTTTGGATCTTTGAGTACTTTTTCCAGCTTCTTTTTCTTTTCCTGCGGTGACAAGGGGCAGTTTCTCAAGAATAAGTTCGTTTCACAGGATAGAATACTCTTGAGATACATGTAATTAATTTTGGCATTGGTCGGATCGCTGAACTGGATTTCCGCCTGAAGTTCTTCAATATAGTCGTCGATCAAGTTGCAGATGTCAAACTTATTGTCGCAATATTTTGTGACAAGGCTTTCCTTTTCCCGGATATGATAGTAATACAGGCATTCTGGGATTACATCAACCCTCCGGCAGCGTTTGAGTACATCGAAGACAAACAACCGATCCTCTCCATAATGAAAATCCGGGAATGTAATGCCCCAGCGCTTCAAAAGATCGCGGCGGTATGCCTTATTCCAAATCTGATTCAGCAGATTATTTTCATACAATTCCCCAAAATTGCGTACCAACTGCTTCGGATTATCGATACTTATCGGCCGGCAAACATTCAAAAAATCGGAATTTTCCCGGATATTACGCATAATAAATCCCCAGACAAGCATGTCCGGTTTATTTGCAAGATGATTTTGAACGCTCTTGAGCATACCTGCCTTCCACTCATCATCCGCATCCAGAAAGAGAACATATTCCCCTCTGGCAAGGGTCAATCCCACATTCCTGGCCACCGCCGGGCCAGAGTTTTCAATCTTCCGGTAGACAATCCGGTTATCTTCCCTCATAAATCGGCGGATGATGTCCTCTGTATGGTCGGTGGAGCCGTCATTAATAATAATCAGTTCATAATCTTCCACGGGTTGTCCCAGTACACTTTGAATAGAAGCATCAATGACATCTTGAGCGTTATATACAGGCATGATAACACTAAAAAAAGGATGCAAGACTACCCCTCCATTACAAAGATAAAAATATGCCCTGCGTAAACGCAGGGCATATACGCAGTCTTTTTTTTATTATATCATATAAAAAAACGGAAAACAAGTTTATTAATATTCATGAAAATTCTAAATAAGGTATTATATGTAAAAATGCTTCTAAAAAATCACTTTTATATCAAAAGCCATGATCTGTGTTAACGGAAGCTTTTTTGCCTACTATCTGTCTTTCAGACGTGAAAGAACTGGATCTCTCGGTGGAATATTATGATTTCATATGGGCTCATCTCCATTTCCTTCCCTGCTTATCCCGCTTTGGGATTTTGTTGATCATTTGGTGACATTTTAGATAAAAAAATATTTACAATTTCTTCTATAGGCCTATTTAAGCCTCTTGCCAATTGATTCAGTTCATCTACATCTGGAATTTTTACTCCATTAGTTATCTTACTCAATCTCTGACGCTCCCACCCGATAGAACGTGCAAAATCCGCTTCTGTATCAAAGCTACCATAAATCAAGCTGCGTAACTGACGTACTTTTTTTCCCATGTTGTCACCTCCTTTTTTCTGTCAACCAATTGGTTACAAACAAATATTAGCATTTTTTATCGTGATAGTCAACTGCTTGGTGACATTTTTTTATTTTGTCTTGATTTTGGTGACAATCTGTGTTTTAATATAAACATAAGAAGGTGAATAAATGAAATTTGGAGATAAGCTAAAAGAAATAAGGATTCAGAGGGGAATGTCTCAAGAGGATTTTGCGAAACTTCTTCACACCTCTAAGCAAGTAATAAGTCGATATGAAACAAATCAGAGAACGCCAAAAATAACTATTGTACAGCAATATGCAAATATGCTTCATGTTCCCTTGATGTATTTAATTGATGATGATAGAAAAGATTTTAATAAAAACTATACTTCGGATCGCTCGCAAAAAGAAAAGCCCGCCGTTGATAGCGACGAGCTTGAGCTTGAAAGATTACTTCAAGATCCTCTTGGCAGAGAATTCTACGAAAAATTCCAAAGACTTACTGATGAACAAAAGGAAATGATGATAGCCCAGATGCAGGCTCTTTTAAAACGTCGTTCAAATAATTAATAATTTCGTTGCGTTCATGGTTTGTAAGTTTTGAGAAAAGACGTATAGCTAGTTTAGTTGGTTCCATGGAGTAATAAATAAATTTTTTCATGACAAATAACTCCTCTGTTTTGTATTCAAGGAGCTCCCATATTTTATAACCGGCTTAGAATATCTTACCAAATTTTATTCATAATTTCCAGCGCATTTCAGTACCAATGTTCTCCATTCGTGAACTTATCAATTTTAAATTGGCTAAAAATCAGCTCGTAATAATATTCCGTAATTAAAACAGTTCACCTACAGAAAACCAAAGATAAAATAACCGCCCCGGTGCTGGCACACCAGGACGGCCTATCACTTGAGTGGCTTCGTTTCAGCTCCGCCCCTCGACAAGATTATAACAGATTTGTCATACATTTGTCTGTCGGATTTAGAATCTGCCCCCACTAATTTGGACGGGATTTTCGGACAAATATTAGAACAAGAAAAATAAGTGGGTTACAAGCAAAATGAAAAACTCTGTAGGACGGCCTTTCAAGCCATTCTACAGAGTTTTTTTGTGGTTGGGATGGCTGGACTCGAACCAGCGGAATGACGGAGTCAAAGTCCGTTGCCTTACCACTTGGCTACATCCCAAAATATAGGAAAAATGGGCATCCACAAAATATAGGAAAAATGGGCATCCACCCGCGCTGTGCGGACGGGTGCCCCGTATTTGCCCCGCCACAGAAGGCGGATAAAAAATGGGGTGGATAGTCGGAGTCGAACCGACGGCCTCTAGAGCCACAATCTAGCGCTCTAACCAACTGAGCTATATCCACCAAATCACTGGTGCGCCAAGAGGGACTCGAACCCCCGGCCTACTGCTTAGAAGGCAGTTGCTCTATCCAGCTGAGCTATTGGCGCTTATTCCTTTTATTCTGTTAAATGTCTCATAAGAATAAAAAAATGGAGCGGGTGATGGGAATCGAACCCACACAACCAGCTTGGAAGGCTGGGATTCT
>ERZ781272.1027-NODE-1027-length-12244-cov-3.741406_pt1 | contig 12244 bp, 8 predicted proteins | sample MGYA00375850_ERZ781272 | MGnify/ENA primary metagenome ERZ781272 (study PRJEB29790, sample SAMN06051246) | human gut metagenome | host: Homo sapiens | place: USA: Cincinnati, Ohio | collected 2013-06-21 | study: EMG produced TPA metagenomics assembly of the Gut...
CACGGGCGCGTACCTGCGCGAGAAGCTGGCGGCGCTGCCGCAAGTGGAAGAGGTGCGCGGCCTAGGGCTCATGGTGGCCTGCGACCTCGCCGAGGGCGTGAGCGCCCCCGACGTGGTGCTGGCCGGCCTGGACGAGGGCCTCCTGCTCAACTTCACCGGCCCGCGCACGCTGCGCTTCCTGCCTCCGCTGGTGTGTTCGAAGGAGGACGTGGACGTGCTGGTGCAGAAGCTTGCGGCGCTGTTGTCCTGAAAGGGCAGCTGTCATCCTGAGCGAGGCGCCATAGACTGTCATCCTGAGCGAGGCGCGAAGCGCGGAGTCGAAGGATCCCGAGCGGCGACAGCAGGAAGTCTCACGGTTGGCACCTTGCGGATCCTTCGACTTGCTCAGGATGACAGGGCCGCTGCGCTCGTTTAGGATAACGACTGCAAGGACGTTCGTCGAAAATCTTTCTGCACTTTTTGAAATTCTGGGGTCGGAACGCTCACGGATAGGGTACTATTTAATGCATATTTTCGTCGGGTCTTGCGCAATTCTGCATACCCCGCGAAGGTACTTGTGATCGGAACCGTATGTGATCGTTCTTGAACGGGAACAGAGAGTATCGAGGGCATGAGAAAACGTCAACAACGGCACGACATCATTCGCGACATCATTCGCGAACATAATGTCAAGACGCAGCGCGATCTCGCCAATCAGCTGCAGGCCGCTGGCTACGAATGCACTCAAGCCACGATCTCCCGCGACATCATGGACATGGGCCTGGTGAAGTCTCGTGAGGGCTATTACGTTCTCCCTGAGGAAATGCGGCTCCAGCGCATGGTATCCGAATTGGTTGAAGAGGTGCACGTGGCAGGCAACATGGTCGTAGTGAAGACGTTCTCCGGCGGAGCAGCCGGCGTCTCTGCTGCGCTCGACAAAGCCAGCCTGCGCGGAGCACTCGGCACGGTGGCCGGCGACAACACGATCATGATCGCGGCGGAGAGCCCTGAGGCTGCCGTCGAAGTCGAGCGCGCCATCGACCGACTGCGACGACGCTAGTCGTCGACTACATTTCTTGGCGGGGACGCTTTTCTCCCTGCACTCATCCCCACGCTTAGTACAAGCAACAGCGTCCGAGCCGCCCGGCTCTGATGCCTGTCACCACGAAAAGCCGTGGTGCGCGCGGCGACAGCCTTGCGCGGTGAGAACCGCGATGGGCGCGCGCATACCCCTACCGTCCGGCGAGCGCTGGGGGAGGCGCCTTCGCAGCCGCACCATGACCGGGCATCCCGACGACAACCGAACACGGGGGAAGGACCCTACCATGGCTCAGCAGCAGACTCAGCAAACCCAGCAGAAGGACAAAGCGGTGCTGGCGTATTCCGGCGGACTGGATACGTCCGTGTGCATCAAGTGGCTCCAGGAGGAGAAGAACCTCGACGTTATCGCCGTGGTCGGCGACGTGGGACAGGAGCATGAGGGCCTTGAGAAGATCAAGCAGAAGGCGTTGAAAACCGGCGCCGTGGAATGCCTGGTCGTGGACATGCGCGACGTGTTCGCCCAGGACTTCCTGTCCAAGGCGCTGGCCGCCAACGCCCTGTACGAGAACAAGTACCCGCTCGTGTCCGCGCTGTCCCGGCCGCTGATCTCCAAGCACCTTGTGGACGCGGCGCACAAGTTCGGCGCGAAGTACATCGCGCACGGCTGCACGGGCAAGGGCAACGACCAGGTGCGCTTCGAGGCGAGCATCCTCATGCTTGATCCGGACATCGAGATTATCGCCCCGGTGCGCGAATGGGATCTGCACACCCGCTCCGAGGAGATGGAATGGGCTCAGGCGCACGGCATCGAGGTTCCCACCACGAAGAAGTCGCCGTACTCCATCGACGATAACCTGTGGGGCCGGGCCATCGAGTGCGGCGTCCTGGAGGTTCCTTGGAGGGATCCGCCGCGGAACATCTACACCACGCCGTTCGACCCCACCGAAGCTCCCGACGAGCCGCAGTACGTGGAGCTCGAGTTCGCGCGCGGTCTGCCGTACGCCATCGACGGGAGCCAGAAGAGCTTCCTCGGTATCATCTACGCGCTGAACGAGATCGCCGGCAAGCACGGCTACGGCCGCATCGACATGATCGAGAACCGGCTGGTGGGCGTGAAGAGCCGCGAGTGCTACGAGGTGCCGGGCGCGCTGTCGCTCATTCAGGCTCACAAGGCGCTGGAAGACCTGGTGCTGGAGCGCGAGGTGCTGCACTTCAAGCTGGGCATGGAGCAGGAGTGGGCGAAGTGCGTGTACAACGGCCAGTGGTTCTCGCCGCTCAAGGAAGCCGTCGACGCGTTCCTCGCCTCCACGCAGCGCTGCGTGGCCGGCACCGTGAAGCTCAAGTTCTACAAGGGATCCTGCACCGTGGTGGGCCGCAAGAGCGCCTACTCGCTGTACGATTACGCGCTGGCCACCTACGACAAGGACGACTCGTTCGACCACGCGGCGGCCAAGGGCTTCATCCAGCTGCAAACGCTCTCTGCCAAGACGTGGGCCTCGAACCGTCGGCAGGAGGGCGCACCGGCCGAGCTGTTCGACGCGCAGAAGAAGGTCGGCCCGTTGACGAAGGGTGCGTACGAGGACGTGACGCCGGTGTGGAAGCAGGTGGCCGAGGCTGAGAACGCGGCGGTCGTCGAAGAAGCGGAAGCGGCCCTGCAGGGCGCTGCCGAGAAGGCTTAAGGGGGACGCTATGGCTTTGTGGTCGGGCAGATTCACCGAGAACGTGAGCGAGTTCACCCAACGCTTCGGCGCATCGCTGCCGGTTGACAAGGCGCTGTATGCGCAGGACATAGCCGGGTCGCAGGCGCACGCGCGCATGCTGGCGTCGGCGGGCGTCATCGAGCCCGCCGATGCGGAGGCCATCGTCGAGGGGCTCGACCGCGTGAAGGCGCGCATCGAGGCGGGCGACTTCGCGTTCGACATCAACGACGAGGACATCCACATGTCGGTGGAGCGCGCGCTCATCGCCGACATCGGCGACGCGGGAGCGCGCCTGCACACCGGCCGCAGTCGCAACGACCAGGTGGCCACCGACACGCGCCTGTTCGCCAAGCAGCGCTGCGAGGACCTCATGGCGGCGAACGTGGCGCTGCGCCAGGCGCTCGTCCGGCAGGCCGAGGCGCACTTCGACGTCGTCCTGCCCGGCTACACGCACATGCAGCACGCCCAGCCGGTGCTGTTCTCGCACCATATGCTGGCCTACGTGTGGATGCTCGCGCGCGACTTCGAGCGCCTGGCGGCCGCGCGCACGGCGGCCGACGCGAGCCCGCTGGGTTCGGCGGCGCTCGCGGGCACCACGTACCCGCTCGATCGGCAGATGACGGCGGCCGAGCTGGGCTTCTCGCGGGTGATCCCGAACTCGCTGGACGCCGTGTCCGACCGCGACTTCCTGCTGGACCTGTCGTACGCGTGCAGCGTGTCGTGCATACACCTGTCGCGGCTGTGCGAGGAGATCGTGCTGTGGTCCAGCTCGGAGTTCGGGTTCATCGAGCTGTCCGACGCGTTTTCCACGGGATCGTCCATCATGCCGCAGAAGAAGAACCCCGATTTCGCCGAACTCATCCGCGGCAAGACGGGCCGCGTGGTAGGCGACCTCGTGGCGCTGCTGGTCACCCTGAAAGCGCTGCCGCTGGCCTACAACAAGGACTTGCAAGAGGACAAGGAAGGCGCCATCGACGCGGCCAAGACGCTGGAGGACTGCCTCGTGTGCGCGGCCGGCATGATCGAGACGATGCGCGTGGTGCCCGAGGCCATGACGGCGCAGGCGAAGAGGGGCTACCTGGCGGCCACCGACGTGGCCGACTACCTGGCTAAGAAGGGGATGCCGTTCAGGCGCGCCCACGAGGTGGTGGGGCACCTCGTGCTGGTATGCGAGCAGCGCGGCTGCGACTTGGACGACTTGACGCTGGCCGACTTCAAAGCCGAAAGCGACCTGTTCGAGGAGGACATCACGGCCTCGCTCGATCTGGAGAGCATCGTTGCGGCCCGCACCACCGAGGGCGGCACCGGGCACGCGGCCGTGCGCGCGCAGCTGGCGCTTGCGAAAGACGCCCTCGCGGCCGACGAGGCGGTGCTTGCGGGATAAGCGCAGCGCCTTTTGGCGCGGGGGCACCGCCTGAGGCCCGAGCGTCCTTCGCCGCGCCGATCGCACGCTGCGAGCGTCTCGAATCGGCGCGGCGCGCGCGCAACGGACCGCAAGCGGGCTCCCGCGCCCGAGAAAAAAGCGCTGCACCCTGCTTGCATCAACCACGTTTTGAGCTCCCGACCGGGCGTTTTCCCGTGTGACTTTTTTCCAACGAACTTGTGTTGATTCATGGGGGCCTGTGCCCCGATGTTACAATGGGCGGAGTTTTTTGGAGGTGACACGTGGCTTCACGTTCTATAAAGAATAGGCCGGGGATCAAGAAAAAACATCCTTCCATCGGCTTCCTTGCGGTGTTCACGGTCTTTTTGGCCGTGATCGTCGCCGGCTTCTCAGGCGTCTACGCCCTCGGTTCGTCGTGGATCGGCGACCTTGAGGACTACGACGTGTCCGATGCCGGCCAGCTCAACTCGTCGCTGCCGTCGATCATGCTGGCGTCGGACGGTACGGAGCTCGCCCGCTTCCAGGTCGAGTACCGCGACCCCGTCGAGCTCGACCAGATCAGCGAGTACGTGCGCGAGGGCACCGTGGCCACCGAGGACGAGCGCTTCTACGAACACGGCGGTTTCGACCTCGCGGGCATCGCGCGCGCGGTGTACGTGAACCTCACCGGTTCCGGCAAGGAGGGCGCGTCCACCATCACGCAGCAGCTCGTGCGCAACACTATCCTGGCCGACGAGATGAACGATATCTCGTTCAAGCGCAAGGTGCGCGAGATGTATCTCTCCGTCAAGTTGGAGGAACAGTACTCCAAAGACGAGATCCTGCTCATGTACCTCAATACCATCAACTACGGTTCCGGCGCCTACGGCATCGAAGCCGCGTCGCAGCGCTACTTCTCGAAGCATGCAAGCGAGCTCACGCTGGCCGAAGCGGCCGCGCTCATCGGCATTCCGCAGTCGCCGACGTACAACAATCCCATCGACCATGAGGACAACTGCCTCGCGCGTCGCAACCTCGTGCTGGATCGCATGCTGACGAACGGCTACATCACCCAGGAAGAGCACGATGCCGCCCAAGCGGAGGGCATCGTGCTCAACACGACCGAGACCACGGTGGATGGCCTGGAGAAGTATCCTTACTTCAGCAGCTACGTGCGCGACCTGCTCATGGATCCCGACGGCGACTACCGCTACTCCGAGGACGAGATCTTCAAGGGCGGCCTGACCATCCAGACCACGCTGGACGTCGACTCCCAGGAGGCCGCCGAGGCCGCCATCAAGGAGAAGCGGGAGAGCCTCGATCCGGCCATCAACGGCGCGCTCGTGGCCATCGAGCCCGAAACCGGCTTTATTAAGGCGATGGTGGGCGGCGACGACTGGGAGAACAACAAGCTGAACCTGGCCACGGGCGAGCGCGGCGTTCCCAATCCGGGCCGTCCGTCCGGCTCCTCGTTCAAGGTGTTCACGCTCATCGCAGCGCTCGAAGCGGGCATCAGCCCGCAGACGATGGTGGACTGCTCGTCGCCGGCCACTATTCCCAATACGGGATACACGGGAGCCAACGCCCTGCAGAACATCGACAACAACAACTACGGGACCATCAGCATCCAGCGGGCGTTCGCGAAGTCGTCGAACACGGGCTTCGTGCGCCTCGAGATGGCGCTCGGCATCGACAAGGTGATCGCGACGGCCAAGAAGATGGGAATCACCTCGACGCTTGAGGCGAACCCCTCGCTCACGCTGGGCCAGTCGAACGTGACGATGCTCGACATGGCCAGCGCCTACGCCATCATCGCCAACGGTGGCGTGCGCGTCGATCCCACGCCCGTCCTCACCATCACCAACTCGAAGGGCGAGGTGATCGTCGACAACACCACGCCCGATACCTCGCTTTCCAAGACGCATAGCGAGCAGGTCATCTCGCCCGAGGTCGCCCATGCGGCCACCGAGGTCATGAAGACCGTCGTCAACACGTCCGAGGGCACGGGCCAGGAGGCGGCGCTGCCGAACGGCCAGGTGGTGGCTGCGAAGACGGGCACGTCCACCGAGTACAAGGACATCACGTTCTGCGGCATCACGCCGCAGATGGCGGTGGCCGTCTGGTTGGGCGATCCCGCGAATGTCAAAACGCTGCCGGCCCGTGTGGGTGCCGGCGACGTGTTCCGCACCTTCATGAGCGCGGTGCTCGACGGCCAGCCGACCGAGCAGTTCCCACAGGCGGCCGATCCCACGTACAAGAACTTCTCCGATCCGACCTACCATGTGGGAGGGTCCGCTAGCTCGTCGAACACCGACGACGAGAAGGATGACGAGAAGAAGAAGGACGCCGAGGACAAGGACGCCGACAAGGGCAAGGACGATCCTGCGCCGACGCCGACGCCGACGCCTACTCCCACGCCGACGCCCACGCCCGATCCGACTCCTACTCCAACCCCCGATCCGACGCCGAAGCCGGATCCCGATCCGACGCCCACTCCCACGCCTACGCCCGACCCCGGAGGCACGACGGACAAGCCGGCAAGCTAGGTTGCGGACCCGGAAACCGTTCCGATACGAACGCGTCGCATCCCCGGCGCGACGGCGGGCGAACCGCTACGATAGTTCAACGATGATTCGATGCAAGAGAGCAGGTACGACATGAAACATACGAGATTCGCCAAGGTGCTGGTCGCCATGTTCGCAGGCGTCTTGATGGTGGCGGCTCTGGGCGGATGCGCGCAGCAGGATACGGCGGCCGCGCAACAGCAATCCGAGAACCGTCAGTACATGACTCAGGTCAACCAAACTATGGACGACCTGAAGAGCCGTCTGGAGAGCTTTACCGATGCGGTATCGCGCGGCGACGTGGTGGGCATGCGCACGCAGGCCGACAACGCGTTCAAGGCTATCGACGACCTGAACAACCTCAACGTCCCCGACGCCCTCAAGGATATCCAGAAGGAGTACGTCGACGGCACGGCCGATCTCAAGGACGCGCTGAACTCCTATATCGACCTGTATACGGAAATCGACAGCGCCACCGAGGAACAGCCCTTCGACTATTCCACGTACGATCAGCGCATCCAGGATATCAAGTCGAAGTACGACGAGGGCATCGGCAAGCTCCAGTCGGGCGACAACAAGGCCAGCGAGCTGCCGGAATAACCTCGACTGACACGCACACTGCTTTGAGCGGCGGCCCTTTCGGGCTGCCGCTTTCGCATTCGACCACGCTTGCGTCCGCTCAGTCGTATTGCCGGGTTTTCGGCTGCCGTCTATCGGTTTCGCTCATGTTAATTCTGCGCTTGCTGCGGGGGCGCTTGGCGGCCGAGGGTATAATGGAAAGGGAGAATACTATACATTTTCCCACATGAGGACGAGGAGCGAACGGTGAGCGAAAAGACGCAGGGAGCCAGGAACATCGCCGAAGAGGCATTCGGAAACGAACGCAAGTTCAAGCAGCTGGTGGGTGCGCTGTCGGGTCCGTCGTGGCGCGAGCGCCAGAACGCAGCAGCGGCGCTCTCCTTCTTTGCCAAGGATCATCCCGATTTGATGATCCCGTTCGGCGCTGCCGTCATCGACGCGCTGAATCGCCCCGAAGCCCAGACGCGCTGGGAGTGCCTCGATATCCTCACCACGATGGTCGACCACGATTCCCGCACGTGCGACAAAGCGGTTCCCGGAGCCGAAACCGCGTTGTTCGACGAGGAGAGCGGGCCGGTGCGTTTGGCGGCCATGCGGTTCCTCTGCAAGCTGGGCGCTACGACGGAGAACCGTTCTGAGCGTGTGTGGCCTCTCATCGACGAGGCTATCCAGTGCTACCATGGCGACCTGGAGTTCCAGGATATGCTGGTGTCGGTTATCGACTTCTCGGCGGGCAAGCTGGCACCTTCCGTAAAGAAAGAGCTGGGCGCGCGCATGGCCTTCGACGCCTCCAACGGCAAAGGGCCGCTCAAGCGCCGTGCGCAGCAAATCATCGACAACGTGCAGAACTAGCGCACGGCATTCCTACGAGCCTTCCGGGCTCGTTTCGTCGCGTCGGCCCAGAAGGCGGCGCAAAGGGGCATCGTTCGAACAATTGCAGAAGGAGAAAACATGGCATCGCATACCGTGGCCCTCGTACCCGGTGACGGCATCGGCCCGGAGACGTCGGCCGCCATGCAACGGGTGGTGGAGGCCAGCGGCGCCGATATCGTTTGGGATGTGGCCGAGGCGGGGGCGCATCTCGTGGAGGAGCACGGCACGCCGCTGCCTGCTTCTACCATCGAAGCGGTCAAGCGGAACAAGGTGGCCATCAAGGGACCCGTCGCCACGCCGGTGGGCACGGGATTCCGGAGCGTGAACGTGGCGTTGCGCCGGGAACTCGGTCTGTACGCGTGCCTGCGCCCCGTCCTGTCCATTCCGGGGGCGGGCGGGCGCTACGACGGCGTGGATATCGTCATCGTCCGCGAGAACTCCGAAGACCTGTACGCGGGCATCGAGTTCGAAGAGGGCTCCGAGGGCGCCCGCAAGCTGATCGCGCTGTGCGAGGAAGAGGGCGCGGGCGCTATCCGTCCCGATTCCGGCATCTCCGTCAAGCCGATCTCGAAGGCGGCGTCCGAACGGATCGTGCGTTTCGCGTTCGACTACGCGCGCAGGCACGGACGCCGCAAGGTGACCGCCGTGCACAAGGCGAACATCATGAAACATACCGACGGCTTGTTTTTGCGTGCGGCGCGCGAGGTTGCCGCAGAGCGCGCCGAAGATGCGGCGTTCGAAGAGCGCATCGTCGACGCGTTCTGCATGAACATGGTTATGGATCCTGCGCAGTTCGACGTGGTCGTGTTCCCGAACCTCTACGGAGATATCGCCAGCGACCTGGCCGCAGGTCTCGTGGGAGGCCTCGGCATCGCGCCGGGCGCGAACATCGGCGACGAGTACGCTGTGTTCGAAGCGGTGCACGGCTCGGCGCCCGACATCGCGGGGCAAGACAAGGCCAACCCCACCGCCCAGATACTGTCGGCGGCCATGATGCTCGACCATCTGGGCGAAGCGGAGGCGGCCGAGCGCATCCGCCGCGCGGTGCGCGCCGTGTACGCGGAGGGCGCGCACCTGACCGCCGACATTCGCAAGGCCACCGGCCCGTCCAAGCCGGTGGCAAGCTGCACGGAATTCACCGATGCCCTGATCGCGGCATTCTAAAACGTTGGAGTAAGGAGAACCTATGAGCCAAGAGAACAGCCGATTCGCTTCGATGCTGAACGTGAACGGCACGACGTACGCCTACTATCCGGTCTCGGCCGTCGCCGGCTCGGAGCAGCTGCCGTACTCGCTGACGGTGCTGCTGGAGAACGTGCTGCGCAACGCCGAAACGCCGGAGGCGGCCGAGGAGCTGGCCGCGCGCATCGTGGAAGCGGGGCGTGCGGGCGTCGTGGGCAGCGAGATCGAGTTCTCACCGGCGCGCGTGCTGTTCCAGGATTTCACGGGCGTGCCCGTGTTCGTGGACTTCGCCGTGATGCGCGAGGCCTGCGCTCAGCTGGGCGGCGACCCGACGAAGATCAACCCGCAGATTCCCTGCGACCTTGTGATCGACCATTCGGTCATCGCCGACGTCGCCGGCTGCGCGGGCGCGCTCGCGCAGAACATGGAGCTGGAGTTCTCGCGCAACAAGGAGCGCTACGACTTCTTGAAGTGGTCGCGGGAATCGTTCGAGAACGTGCGCATCGTGCCCCCCGGAGCGGGCATCTGCCACCAGCTGAACATCGAGCAGTTCGCCCACGTGACCATGACCGCCGACGGCGCGCCCGGCGAGCAGCCAACGGCGTACTTCGACACGCTCGTGGGCACCGACAGCCACACGCCCACGGCCAACGGCATCGGCGTGCTGGGCTGGGGCGTGGGCGGCATCGAGGCCGAAGCGGCCGCGCTGGGCCAGCCTATCACCACGCTCGTGCCGAAGGTGGTGGGCGTGCGCCTGAGCGGCGAGCTGGGCGAGGGCGTGGCAGCCATGGACGTGGCGCTGTCGTTCGCGCAGATGCTGCGCGCGAAGGGCGTGGTGGGCTGCTTCGTGGAGTGCTTCGGCCCGGGCCTCGACGCGCTCAGCGCCACGCAGCGCACGTGCATCTCCAACATGACGCCCGAGTACGGCAGCACCTGCACGCTGTTTCCGGTGGACGAGCAGACGCTGACGTATCTGCGCCTGACCGGCCGCAGCGAGCAGCAGGTGGCGCTCGTGGAAGCTTACGCCAAGGCGCAGGGCTTCTGGAACGACGCGGACGCGCCCGCGCGCACGTACGCCGAGGTGATCGAGTTCGACCTGGGCGCCGTGGAGCGCTCGCTGGCCGGCCCGTCGCGCCCGCACGACCGCATCCCGCTGTCGGCGGTGCAGGAGCGCTTCCGCGCCGTGTGCGACGAGCGCGGCCTCGACCTGTCCAAGCGCGTGGCGGTCGATCTCGACGGCGAAGCGTGCGAGCTGACCCACGGCGCGCTGGCCATCGCGGCGGTGACCAGCTGCACGACGGCCACCGACCCCTCGATGATGCTGGCCGCGGGCCTCGTCGCGAAGAAGGCCGCCGACGCCGGCCTCAAGCCCCAGCCTTGGGTGAAGTGCGTGCTGGCTCCGGGCAGCAAGGCCACCGAGCTTCTGCTGGAGCGCGCCGGGCTGCTGGACGGGCTGCGGGCGCTGGGCTTCTACACGTGCGGCTTCGGCTGCATGAGCTGCATCGGCAACTCGGGTCCCATCCTGGACGAGCTGCACGAGGTGGCCGAGGACATCGAGCTGGCCAGCGTGCTGTCGGGCAACCGCAACTTCGAGGGTCGCATCTCGCCCGATGTGTCTCAGAACTACCTGGCGGCTCCCGCCGCGGTCATCGCCTACGCGCTGGCGGGCACCATGGACGCGGACCTCGAGCACGACGCGCTGGGAACGCGCCCCGACGGCACCCCGGTGCTCTTGGCCGACATCTGGCCCAGCGACGAGGAGATCGCCGCGCTGGTGGCCCAGCATGTGGACTGCTCCCTGTACGAGGAGGGCACGCGCGGCCTGTACGACGGCGATGCGGCCTGGGCCGCGCTGGGCAGCGAACCCAGCGACACGTTCAGCTGGGACGACGCGTCCACCTACGTGCGCCGCGCCCCGTACTTCGACGGCATGGAGCGCGAGCCCTCCGCGCCGAAGCCCGTTGAGGCCGCTCGCGCGCTGGCGCTGCTGGGCGACTTCATCACCACCGACCACATCTCGCCGGCGGGTTCCATTGCCGCCGACTCGCCCGCGGCCCGCTACCTGGAGGAGCGCGGCGTGGCTCCGGCCGACTTCAACACCTACGGCGCGCGCCGCGGCAACCACGAGGTGATGATGCGCGGCACCTTCGCCAACGTGAAGCTGCAGAACAAGCTGGCCGAGGGGAAGAAGGGCGGCTGGACGCGCGACTTCGCCACCGGCGAGGTGCGCCCGCTGTTCGACGCGGCTATGGACTATGAGGCTGCGGAAACGCCGCTCGTGGTGGTGGCCGGCAAGATGTACGGCAGCGGCTCGTCGCGCGACTGGGCGGCGAAGGGCCCGGCGCTTCTGGGCATCCGCGCCGCGTTCGCCGAGAGCTTCGAGCGTATCCATCGGTCGAACCTCATCGGCATGGGCATCCTGCCGCTGCAGTTCCAAGAGGGAGAGAGCGCCGAGAGCCTGGGACTGGACGGTTCGGAGCTGTACACGGTGGCGCCCATCGACTTCTCGCAGGGGCTGCCCGAGCCGCGCGTGGTGGACGTGACCGCCGAGCGCGCGGACGGCCAGACGACGACGTTCCGGGCGACCGTCCGCGTGGACACGCCCACCGAGGGCCGCTACTACCAGCACGGCGGCATCCTGCCGTTCGTGCTGCGCAGCCTTTTGTAAAGAAGAGGTAACGTCGGCGCCCGATTGCGAAGAGCGGTCGGGCGCTTTGTCGTATACTGGATACTTTAACTATCGGTACGCTTGGGAAGGGATGCCGTGAAACAGACATCCGGATTCGATGCGCTGATCGAAGCGCTCAAACAATCAGGGGTAAACGTGGACGGTCGGTTCGATGCCGACCATGAAGCGCCGTCGGGCGGGGCAGGACGCGCCGGAGGCGGGGGCGGCGGCGCCCAGCCCCCCCCCCCGGACGTGGGGAGACCCTTCGCCCACCCCACCGGCCCGCGGGGGAAAA
>ERZ781272.1028-NODE-1028-length-12219-cov-5.267757_pt1 | contig 12219 bp, 11 predicted proteins | sample MGYA00375850_ERZ781272 | MGnify/ENA primary metagenome ERZ781272 (study PRJEB29790, sample SAMN06051246) | human gut metagenome | host: Homo sapiens | place: USA: Cincinnati, Ohio | collected 2013-06-21 | study: EMG produced TPA metagenomics assembly of the Gut...
CGCCACGGGAGTTTCACCCCAACTGTCGGTCTGACAGAGCCGCCCTCATTGCGTGTGACGGATTGGTTACCGTTCGGGCTGTGACTGGACGGGAGTACCATTATTCTCTTTGTGGGTTATGGCGAAATCGGGAGCTGCCCGATATTTTCAGTCGGTTACGAATGGCTCACCACCTTTCATCGCTCGCTGCTTCTTAGCAGGTCTTGGCGTACCGCTGCACACGCTTATGCTCATCACAATCACAAAGAGGAAGTATTTGGCGAATGGGTATTTAGTTGTCAAGGAACAGCCCCGTTTTCGCCACACAAATGAAAACAGGTGAAAGAGTTTTTAAACCCTCTCACCTGTTTGCTCACTGAAACCTCATAACACAAGGCACTATTTCAAATATTTTTTTAAAGTTTTTATCGCCGCATAGATGGAGCTTTGAATGGCTTGATACTTACAGCCCTCCAATTTGGCGATTTGCTCATAAGTCATCTCCCCGAAGAAGTGCAACAGCAATCTGCGTCTTTGGGTTTCGGGCAGTTTTGAAATTGCCTTATGTAGCAGTTCGTATTCGATACTCCTTGAAACACTTTCCTCAAGGCTTTCCGCCTTATGAAATGCTCGGTCATTCAAGGATGCTTCGGTCAGCTCAGAGTGTTCAATGTGCCTGCTCACTCGGTTGAGATGAGAAATGTCCTCAAGCTCAAAGCGGTTGAACAGTTCATACAGCACCTTGTCTATTTCAATATTCTGCATTATACCTCGTGCGTCTTTGAAAGAGAGATAGTATCTGCCCTCCACAATCATCAGCGTATAAGGGTTATGCTTGTCCTTTTTTCGATTTGGATGCTTTTCATCCATTGTCCGTTCCTCCAATCAATCTGAATTTTTTAAAAATTCAGATTGGTCGGCGGAGAACGACAGCCTGCACCAGAAACAGGCTTACGCCATATTCTGATAAAAAACGACAAAAGAAAAACCGCAAAGGTTGTCCGACCCTTGCGGTTATAGGAAATTAAAACACTGTTATATAGATATTTGACTTCTATTTTTAGGGCAGAATATTCACAAAAACAAGTAATGATTTTTTTAACAGATTATCCTCACTAATCTGTGTTGATATGTAGATAGCTGCTGCTTCTAATAAGCAGCAGAATGGTGGTGCTTGACCAACACATAAAAATCCCTCCAAACTCAAACGGGTCTGAAGGGCGTAGAGAAACAGCCCACCAAAGTTCCGTTTTTTTTATTCGGTGGGCTTGTCAAACTTATACTATATGAAGAAACAGAGCCGATGAGTTACGAGATTATCTCGCAAGTTCATCGGCTCTGCGTCTATGCGTCTGGCTCTTTGATGACCGATATTTTAAAATCTTTTATATCAATTAAAACTTCTTCTCTGCATTTAGGACAAAAGAGCGGCAGGTTTTTTATTTCGGTATCTTCCCGAATTTTCAGTCTTGTTTTATTTTTACATTTAGGACATAAAAGCCACTGTTCTTTTTTCATCACATTACCTCGCTTGAAGAACAGCATTAAAGAGTTCTTATTCTCTCAACCAGAGAACTTTTGCTTTGAATTTTCAAGCACAGCGATGAAATAACGACAGGAAGTACAACCATACTCACGATATAGAGAAGTAATGGAATCGTAGGGAAAACATATTGGAAATAACTCAAGCCATTTGTATTTAAAATAGTGACCAATACATATCCTAACAATGTTCCTAAAACTCCTGTAATTAAGATATTTGGTATCGCAAGGAATGTGCTTTCAAAAAACAGCATTTTTTTAATCTGTTTCTGTTCCATACCGATTGACTCTAACATTGCAAGCTCTTTTCGTCGGGTACTGATGCGGCTGATTAAAGTATTTATGAGGTTAAGTACACTGAATAAGATAACAAATGCGGATAGTCCGTAAACCTGCATACGGGTATTTTCAATGGTATTTGACGCTGTAAGCTGCGTTTCCCGCAAAGTTTCCATAGCCAATTCAGAATGCTCACTCAAAATATCTATCAGATTATCTTCAATGCGTGTACCTGTATTCTTATAATCGGATGTTTTCACACTCAGCGACGCTGTTAAATCCATATCACCCCAGAACTTTTTAATTGTTTCAGGCGTAAGATAATACCCTTCGCTCATACTCTTTTTGGAACTGCCCGCAATCATGAGCGTTGTCGTATGCTCTGTACCGTCAAACCAATGAAAAGTAATGTTTTCCCCTACTTTAGGACAGGTATGATAAACTTCGGTCTGCGTATCTGTTCCTAAAATAATCATTGCGTCGTTTTCAACTAATTTCTCGTATGTCCACTCTGAGCCAAGCGTATCCATAACTTCTTCTTTGTTTTCTTCTGAAATTGGAATAATGGGGATTTCCATTTCAGAATCGCCATACTCTATAATACCTGCTGTCCGATATTCTTTATAGACAGCAGATACACCGTCTATATTTTCAATCTCCGATAAAAGCGCATCGGAAAAAGGCTGATTTATCTGATACTCAGATACACCATACGGTTTCGGATTTACTAATGTGTCATGGTCAAATGCAATATAAAATTCGCCTTGCTCCAGATTACCATTTCTTGCAAATGCTTCTGTATTCCAAGAAGATATAAAAGTCGTTCCTACAATAAACAATAGACCGCCAATCGCTAAAGAGGAAATCGTTAAAATCTGTTTTAAACGGTCTTTTTCTCCATTCTCCTTTGCTAACACAAACGGAGATAAGCGTTTATGTTTTTTCTGTTTTTCTTTCTGTTTCTTCTTGCTCCCCTCAGAATATCGAGCCGCTTCAATAGGAGAAATGCGTGAAGCAATCTTCCCCGGCTTACGGATGGAAAACTGCACAATCAGAACACCGACAACAGCAACTGCGATACAGGTAATCACTATGTTTAACAGTGTCATTCCCTGCGGCTCAATAAAATATGCAAAAAGCACACCAATAAACAGACCTATGGGAATACCGACAGCACTTAAGTATCCGCCTTCCAATCGTATCATCTTTTTCAACTGTTTTTCTGTCATTCCGATGGTTTGGAACTGCCCAATCTGAGATACACGGTTTGAGACGGAAAGGTAAAAGATGCTGTATATCACAACTGCACTTGCTGCTGCAATGAAAAGTGCCGCTAACAGAATACCTCCAATGCCAGAGCCTTTAATTAAGGAACTTGTAAAATGACTGTTAAAGTAGATATGACTCCTGCTTATTTCATAATCTGACGCTAATTGATATACCACACTTTCAAAATCAGGTAAACCCATTTCATCCGCATGATTGATTCTGACCATTGCGGCAAACGGAATATCTGCAAATAAGCTGCCTTTTTCTGCATATTCCCTTGATACATAGAAATAGTATGTTCCCGATTCAGCGTTATCAACAAAGCCGACAATCTTAAATTCTTCCTGCTTATTTTCAGGCAATTCAAAGGTTATGTTATCTCCGAGCTTTAAAGAAAGTCCTAATGCAGACTGCATATTTTTATCAATTACAATTTCATTATATTTCGTTGGTATATTTCCATCTGTTAATTGATAAGTCGTTATCTGTTCGGAAGGCTCATAGTAAGCTGCTTCGATTTTCGTATTGCCCATCATAAAGCTGTTGCTGTTCTTATAGGGCAGCACACATTCTGTGGAGGCATCCTTTTCTAACGAGGAAATCTGTTCCATATTTAGATTACCAATCGTAACCTGCTGCATATTTTCAAGGATTTTCTGCTCTTTCACTTCTTTCCCTTGCTGTACCAATGTGATGCCTGTGGTTAGACTAATCGCGAGAAGAATCGTTAAAACAGTAAACAAACTGTATAAGCGGTTGCCCGCTACATTACTTTTTGCAACCTTTCGGATACAGGAGGCATTATTATTTCTTTCCAACTTCATCATTACCACCTGCTTTCCACAATTTTTCCATCTTCAATACGGATAGTACGATCAGCCGATTGTGCAATTTCCTCATTATGAGTAATCATAACAATCGTTTGATGAAATTTCTCACTTGTTATTTTCAATAAGCCAATGACTTCTTGACTTGTATGACTGTCCAGATTTCCCGTTGGCTCATCAGCCAAAATAATCGCAGGTTTTGCTACCAAAGCTCTCGCAATAGCGACTCTTTGCTGCTGTCCACCAGACAGTTTATTGGGTTTTCGGTTTAACTTATCCTCTAATCCCAAAGTTTTTGCGATTGTGGCTAAATATTCTTTATCAACACTTCTCCCATCCAACTCCACGGGAAGAACAATATTATCATATACCGTAAGGTTAGGCATAAGATTATAATTCTGAAAAATAAAACCTATCTTTCTTCTCCGAAAAATGGCAAGTTCATTTTTTCCCATGCCACTCAATTCCTGTCCATCAACACATACGCTTCCGCCAGTCGGGGTGTCTAATCCTCCAAGCATATGGAGCAAGGTACTTTTGCCTGAGCCAGAAGCTCCCACGATTGCGGTAAAACTCCCTTGTTCAATTTCTAAAGTGATTCCGTCAAGTGCTTTTACCAATAACGGCTCTGCACCATAATATTTTATCAGATTGTTTGTGCTTATAATGTTCATCCGTTTTCCGTTCCTTTCTACTTGATGCTTTTATCATAAAAAAGAATTTTATCAATCCTGTTTCAATTTTCAAATAGAAAGTATCAATATAGAAACAATTTATTTAAGAGTACGATTTGGCAGGCATACAGAAAAATTACTGCCTTTTCCCAAAGAGGACTGAACAGAAATATATCCACCTTGTAAGTTTATAATGTTCCTTGCAAGATATAGTCCCAAACCTAATCCCTCATCTTTAGATGATGACTTTTCCCTATAAAACCTCTTGAAAATATCATTGATATGTGTAGCTTCAATTCCTTTTCCTGTATCTTTAATTTTAATTACAGTATACATTTCTCCAACTTCTACGAAAACCAAGACTTTTCCATTTTCGGGAGTATATTTAATTGCATTATCCAAAATATTTCCTATTGCTTCCGCAGTCCATTTCATATCGTGATAAACTTGAATAGCAGGTCTACATGAAACAGAAATGTCTATCTTTTTATGTTCAGCTTTCTTCATCACACTATTCACTGCAACAGCTAATGTTTCAATAATTCTGCTGTTTTCCATTTGGAGCTTTATCATATCATTTTCAAGTCGTGAAGATTTTACAAGCACATCAAGTAAAAACTCCAATTTCCCTAATTGCTGCTTGATAACCATTACAAATTGTTTTGCTTCCTCTGAAGAAATATCTGGGTCGGAAAACATTTCACAATACATTTGAATATTGGAAGCAGGGGTCTTAATTTGGTGTGTAAGTTCAGAAATCATTTCCTGTAACTCTCTTTTTTCATTCTGGCTCTCCGCAAGTTGAAAAGAGAAAATATCCTCCACTTTCTCTAATTCCATTACCATTTTAGAGGTAAGCGTTTCCTTATTTTGTTGTTCTTTGATTGAATGACCATGCAATATTTCTTCTGTATTCCGACACATTTCATTTGAAAAGCCAATAAATCTCCTACGAAAATAGAAATAACTTCCCAAATTTGTCAGCACTAAAGATAGGATTATAAATATAAGCATATATTGTACCGTAGTATCTTCCACCATTGTCAGCACTATGTACATACCTGTGAAAAGCAACAATACATCCATGACAATTAACATATATTTACATATTTTCATCTAATCTTCACTCCATTTATAACCTAACCCATATATGGTCTTGATATAATCAAATTCATCATCAGCTATTTTATTTCGTAATCTGCTTACGTTCAAAGACAGGGTATGCTCATTCACAAAATTGCCTTTTCTATCCCATATCTTTTCTAACAGCAAATCCTTTGTTAAAATCTGTTCCCTGTTTTCTACAAAAACCTCTAAAAGTTCAAACTCTGTCGGTGTTAAGGACAGTCTTTCATCCTTTTTCATCACAATATGATTTTTCATATCAATAAGCAGATTTCCACAAGAGTAGTTTTCCACCTTTCGCCCACTATAACATCGCCTTAAAACCACTTGGATTTTTTCCATAACAACCTTAATACTAAAAGGCTTTACAATGTAATCATCTGCCCCTAACTGTAAGCCTTTAATAATTTCTTCTTCCAAATTATGGGCTGTTAAAAAAATAAAGGGCGTACTATATTTCGGCATTGCCTCTTTCGCAAAATCAAACCCATTTCCATCGGGAAGGTTTACATCAAGCAATATTAAATCAAAACTTGCTTCTTTCAGTTTTTCTTTTGCATCCTTGATACTATAAACGGGTACAGGTAGCATCTCCTTTTTTTGAATGTTATAGCATAAACCTGCATTCAAGATTTCATCATCTTCCATTACTAATATCTTTTTCACAATGTTTCAACTCCGTTCTTTTGTCTATTCAACTTATATCGTCGATCAACAGGCTTTTTCGCATCTTGGGGAATGAGCCACACACGGTTAATATTCATTGCACCTTCTATACGATTTCCTTTACAAAGCCGTTGTACCCACCTTAACGATACATTCCACTTTTCAGCGGCTTCCTGCGCCGTCATATACTCAAACATATCCGACCTCCCAAACATAATACATATATTATAGCCGCTTGAACGAACAGTATCAAGTATGCAAATATGAGTTTTCCCCTCTTGTTATAGGAGATTAAATATCTATACAGCAGAGATTATACATCGTTTCATAAGAACTGACACATCTGTACAATATAGGAGTGAAGAAGATAGGTACAAGGTGGTGAGCTTATGGACGAAAGAAACAACGGTTTTGACTTCGACTTTATGCCGATCGGACAGGCGATTAAGAAAGCCCGTGAAGCCAGAGGTATGACAAGGGAACAGCTTTCTGGGATCATCGGTTTTGCTCCCAGACATCTTCAAGCAATCGAAAATGAGGGACAGTATCCGAGCATTGAGCTGTTCATTCAGCTTATCACGATGTTTGATGTTTCGGTTGACGAGTATATATTCCCAAACAAGGAAGTCAAGAAAAGTTCCGTCCGCAGACGCTTAGACGCACGGCTCGACGAATTGGATGATAGAGAACTGTCGGTTGTAGAAGCAACTGTAAACGGACTATGTAAGGCAAAAGAGCCAGAGGAATAAAACCTCTGGTTTTTCTTTTGCCTTTTCTTAATAAGCAGGGATACCGTAACCGTAGATAACACCGCTGCCGACCGCATAGCTTCTCTGTCGGCAGGCATCGCCAGAGTTGCCCTCAACGGTATAAACGGTTCCGTTTTCGCATTTTTCCACAATGCCTGTATGGTCGATTGTACCGTCATTATCCCAGTCGAAAAAGATAATGTTTCCTGCCGTTGGCTCATAATCCCGACCTTGCCATTGCCCATTGCTCTGAAACCAATTCACACCGTCCGAACAAAGAGAATACTTCGGTATGATTCCACTTTCCAGATAGCCGCACTGGTCGGCACACCAAGATACAAAACAGGCGCACCATTCCACACGGCTGTCAAAGCCGTACCACGACCAATAGGGCTGACCGCCCTCATTGCCGAGCTGCGTTAGGGCAACCTCCACAATGGCTTGATTCCCTCCGCTTGTAAACGCCCGTCCGTATGGATAGTACCGCAAGACGTGGGAAACATACTGCGTATCGCCGTAGCTGTCCCATCCTAAGCGTTCCGCCTGTGTGGTAGAAAACTCTACCGCATTGGCATAGGAATATCCGCCATAGTTGGTTTTCGCCCACGAAATATAGCCGTTGCCGAAATTGTAGCCCTGCAAAGCAAGTTTGATGCGCTCCATATCAATCGGGTTTTCCACCTCCGCCTCGTTTAAGCAGGCGGCTAAGTTCTGGATACCTACATTGATGGAATACTCTGGATCGGTAATGCCGTTTGGCGTATTCGGGTAACGGGTATTGTACCCACACTCGGAAGCCTGCATCGGGTCATTCCCACATCCTCCAGATTCCTGCATCATTACCGCTTTAATCAGCTCCACATATTCGGAAATCCCGTGCTGCTTTGCGTATTGCTGTATCAATGGCTCATAGGCTTCCACCTCGGCACTGACTGGCGTATAAGAGTTGCTGTTGCCTCCGCCGCCAAACAGGGACACCGCACATCCAAGCAGCACGATAATGAGGATAATCAGAACGGCAACCCAACCGCCTGCGATAATGGCAGAAATCAGAGCCTTTGTACTTGCGATAATGGCTTTGACCGCAGAAATTGTGGCTTTAACCGCAGCCTTTGTCGCTTGGGCGGTTGCCTTTGCCGTCGCTTTTGCCGCCTGCGCCGCTTTCTGGGCTGCCTTGACCGAAGCCTGTGCGGTTTTCTGCGCCGCCTTTGCGGTATGATCGGTTGTCTTTATCGCAGCCTTTGCGGTTGACTGAGCTGTTTTCACGCTTTTCTCGGCAGATTTGACCGTACCTTTGGCGGTGGATTTTATGGTTTTGCCTGTGCTTCGGGCAGACTGTTTTATTGTCTTTTCCGTCTGCCTTTTTGTCCTTATGGTCTGGGCAGGGGTATCGGGAACGGCGGCACGGTCAGCCCCACGATGGCGGACGGCAGAGCCGCCACGCCCAGAAGCCGCCTGCGCCTGTTTCTGCTCGGCAGCTTTCATCGCCCGTTTCGTCTTAAAATCGGCAATCTTATCCTTTGCCTTGCCGATATTTTCCTTTGTGGTCTGAACACTTTTCTGACCTTGTTTATTAAATTGATGGATACCCTCGTCCTTTATGCGGTCTGCCGCATAGGACATTTTATCGGCGGCGTACTCGGTGGCAGAGTTTTCCTCCGCATAATAGCCTTGTTCCGCCTTATCCTTTGTCTTAGCATAGGCGGATTTCATACGTTCCGAAGCAATCGCCGCCTTGTCAATGGTCTTAATCGTACCTTTGACCGCATCTCTGGTCTTTATATCCGCCATACAAAACCTCCTTTCCCAGAAGTTTTGCGGTCATATCAAGATACTTTTTTCGCCACAACTACCAGTCTGCCGTTCTGGGCGGAGTATTCGCAGGTGGAGAGGGTAATGAGCCTGTCGCCGTACTCTGCGCTGACGCCTGTATCATACAGGGCAAGCTCCTTGCACTTGGCAATATAATCGTCAAAGGCTTCTTCCTTTTCCGCATTGACAAAATCATAGTAGCGGAAGCCCTCTGCACTGTACGCAATGGTCTTGAATACTGCCACGATCTCATGTTCCGCCTGCTCGGTCAGCGTATCAAACTGGATGGTCTTGTGTTCCTCATAAAAGCTCTTGGATTTATAATCCTCCAACGCCCCGAACATCTTTCCGCCCTTGATATGATGACCGTAAATCACAAGGTTGTCGCTCTCTGTGATATTGCAGTTTTCTTGGATATACGGCGTTCCCAAATCGCTGTACGTCTTTTCAAAATTATGCTTCAGATAGAAGTTCGGCTCATTGGGGGTCTGCATTACGGGATAGTTAATCGTCGTGCCGGCAATGGAAAGCCAACCCACCATATCCTCATTTTGCAGATACAGCTCCTTATATTTTGCAAGCACATCCTCGCCCTCACTCACGGGCGTATCTTCTGGGATAGTTTCTTCGGGAGCATTCTCCACCACCTCGGCAATCTGTTCAAAGGCTTCGGTCTGTTCCTCCACCTGTGCGTTGTGGTAGTAAATCTGAAAGCCGCAAAAAGCCGCCGCACCTAAAAGGCATACGGCGGCAGCGATACAAATCTGCGATACATATTTTTTCATAGTTTTGTCCTTTCTCATCTTGAATGTTCCGTCTGCTGTTTCGGCGCAGGAAGCTCCCTGCAATATTCGGGATACCTTACCTTGATACCCTCCATAAAATACGGGGCGAACTCGCAGCAGAATAGATCTTCTGGTGTGAAGCTCTTTTCCCGTCCCTCCTCCAAATAGTTGTTCCAGAGGTTAAAGGCAAGATGGCAGACCTTGACCGTGCCGCTTGTCTGCCAGCCGCCGTGCATACCCTCTGGCACAATGCAGTCTGTCTTAAAGTCAAACATCTGGCTGATGTTTGCCCTCGTTTCAGCGGCAATGCCCATCACATAGAAAAAGGCTCTGTGATAACAGTCGTTTACTCTGCTCTTGTTCATCATTTCCAGAAAGAAATCCCGATGAGCCGCAGAGCGAAATCGGATATTAGGCATTGAAAATCCTCCTTTCCTAAACCTCTCCGAACTTGGTTGTCATCAGCTTATAAAGCTCGGTGTTTCTTGGGAACTGGTTTACAAACGGCACAAGGGAACTGCCCACTTTGAGTAATCCCTGCCCTGCGCCCACATTCGTGATATAGCTCATCTGAAGGTCGGAGATGTTAAGGAGCTTGGCAAGCTCAATTCTGTCGGTGGACGCTTGGTTCAGCATAATGATAAACTCAGAGTTGGCAAGCATTGTCCTTGCCGTATGGCTCTGCAAGAGGTCGTCCACATTCTGGGTAATACCCGTACAGTAAGCACCGTATTTCCGCACACGTTTCCAAAGGGTAAAGAGGAAGTTTGCGGAGTATTCGTGCTGAAAGAGCAGATAGATCTCATCAATAAAAATGAAGGTGTTCCTGCCTTTTGCCCTGTTCTGGGTAATGCGGTTTAAGATACTGTCAAGGACAACAAGCATACCGATGGGCTGTAACTGTTTGCCTAAATCCAGAATGTCATAACAGATCAGACGGCTGTGGGTATCCACATTGGTATGCTTCGCAAAGGTGTTAAGCGACCCGTCCGTGAACAGCTCAATGGCAAGGGCGATTTCCTGCGCTTCTGGCTCGTTCTGTTTCAGAAGTTCCTCACGGAAGTCCTGTAAGGTGGGCGGCGTTCCCATATAGTTGCCCTGCTGATAGTAGCGGTACACACTCGCCGTACAGCGGTCAATGATGGACTTTTGCTTTGCCCCCAGAGTGCTGCCGCCGATGAGCTGCTCGCAGAGGGATAAAATAAACTCCGATTTCAGAATGACGGGGTTTGCGCCGTCACCGTAATCGGAGTTCATATCCATAGCGTTGATATGGTTTGCGCTTGTGGCGGAGATGTGGATGACCTCGCCCTGCATTGCCTTGACAAGCGGCGAATATTCCCGTTCGGGGTCTATGATAATCACATCGGCGTTCGGGTCTGTGAGGATGATGTTCGTCATTTCCTCCTTTGCCGTAAAGGATTTTCCTGCGCCAGACACACCGAGGATAAAGGAATTTCCGTTCAAGAGGTGGCGGCGGTTGGCGATAATCATATTTTTGCTGATGACATTCTGCCCGTAATACACGCCGTCCTTGTGGTAGATTTCCTGCACACGGAACGGGATAAACACCGCAAGGCTCTCCGTGGTAAGGGTACGCAGGGCGTCAATCCTGCGGACGCCAAAGGGCAGGGCTGTGTTTAGTCCGTCCATCTGCTGAAATTTAAGCACGGCGAACTGACAGAGGTGCTTCCTTGCTGTGGTCAGCAGTGCTTCGGTGTCATTGTCAAGCTGTTCCTTTGTTTCCGCCGTATGCACCATCGTTAAAACCGCAAACATCATTCTCTGGTCACGGGTGGTAAGGTCGTCCAGAAATTCCTTGCTTTCTTTCCTCTGCTGTTCAAGGTCATAGGGGATAACCGCCGAAAAGTTGTTATTCTGGTTTTGCTTCCTCTGCCAGTTCGTGATGTTGGTTTCCACACCTAAAAGGCGGTTTTCCACCTCACGCACGGCTTCGTCCGTAGGAACGGGAACGACATCAACGGACAGCATCATATTCCTGTTCAGCTCGCAAAGCTCGGCTACCATACTGTCCTTGATATAGGCGGCATACTCTCTAAGGAAAATCACACGCCCGTATCGGTTTCCAATCTTAAAACAGTCCTTTTCAAACTCAAAAGTATCTGGGCAGATATAGTCCTTAAAGTCGTGACCTTTCCGCATACTCTGTACCATATCGAAAGAAAACGCCGTTTCTTCGCCTGTGCGGTAAAAATCGTGGAAGATACGCAGCTTTTCTCCTGCGTCAAGCTCGGTGCATTTCGAGCCGAGCCGTGAGAAATGCCCGATAAGGTCAGCCCCTACACGGGCAAAATAGCTCCTTGCTTCCTCGATGTTCTTCTTGCAGACGGACACCGTCACATACTTATCCTGCACAATGGAATTTGCCCCTGTCGCCTTGTCAAGCAGCATTTTGTTGTATTCCTTACGGTACTTATCCAGACCGTCCTCCGCCATCGGGATTAAAATGGTCTGTTCAAAATCCGCCTTGTTCAAACGTCGGTTGATGATT
>ERZ781272.1030-NODE-1030-length-12158-cov-3.921424_pt1 | contig 12158 bp, 13 predicted proteins | sample MGYA00375850_ERZ781272 | MGnify/ENA primary metagenome ERZ781272 (study PRJEB29790, sample SAMN06051246) | human gut metagenome | host: Homo sapiens | place: USA: Cincinnati, Ohio | collected 2013-06-21 | study: EMG produced TPA metagenomics assembly of the Gut...
TCAAAAAGGGCAACGAGTGGATGATCGAGGAAGTCCAGAAGGAAGTCGATAAGAATTGGGAGGAGCTTTTGTTCCTCTGCGGCGAATAATTTATTTCATACACTTACCTCTTGCATATATACTTTCCCGTTTTGGCCGGAGGGCGGACGCATCACTGCGTCCGCCCTCCGGCCATCTGGCTTGCTCTGCTGGGATGGTTTTTGCGTCGTGGCAGATAAAGAGGTCGGTGCGATAAGACATGACCGCAACATAAAAGTCTTATGCTGTTAAATTTACTTTTCCCGAAAGAATCAGCGCCAGCTTATAACAGATATGGCCGTATACGGCTTCAATATATGAAGGGATACCGCATGGCAACCTCCCTACTCTTCCGGTCTGTATTAGTATGCAATAAAGCGATAGCGCCTAGAAAGCAGCCATAAAATGCAGGTCTAATCAATAAATTTCGCGTCAACTAAATGACAACAGGTATAGCCATTATCCTCATAGGTCTGAAAGACACCTGTGACGGTAATCTGCGAACCCAGCTCCGGATAATCATCCGGGTAAGTAAAATCACCATCCAACACAAATTCCAGTCCCTGCTGGCAGCAGGCAGTCGCGTCGGCAATGACACAGGCATAGTATACCGGTTTGGGGTCTAGTTGTCCGTTTTCATCCACGTATTGACCGACCGCAAACTGACCGCGCATTTTGACCGTCTTGTCAATGTAATCCTCCGGCGTAAACATCATGTTGTAGACCTCGGCGTAGACCATCGTACTGCTGAGAACCGTTAAATCGACCACATCACTTTCAACGGACGCAGGCGCGGAACCCTCTGTCTGCTGGGAGAATCCGTTTTGATTGGAAGCTGCGGGGCTTGAGTCCCCACCCGCAGACCTGCCTGATTGCGTGCCGCACCCGCACAGGCTGTAGCACAGAATGCATACGGCGAAAAATAAGCAGACTGTCGTTTTCATTTTGCAATGCCCCCCATCACAGCTCCTGCAAGCCAAAACAGGATAAATCCTCCAATGTCAATGGCGACAATGGTTGATCCTACCGGTGTACCGGCAAGAATCGAAATCAGTATCCCAATAGCGGCACAAACAACCGAAAAGATGGCAGAGCAGATAATAACCGAACCAAAACTCTTGAAAATCCGCATAGAGGACAGCGCCGGGAAAATCACCAGTGCGGAGATCAGCAAAGAGCCCACAAGGTTCATAGCAAGAACGATGACAAGCGCAATGACGATGGCAATTATTAAATTATAGAAATTTGCTTTTGTTCCTGTGGCCTGAGCAAAGTTTTCATCAAAGGTAACGGCAAAGATTTTATGATAGAGCAGCAAAAATACCGCAATCACAAGCACGGATATTGCCACGCAGAGCCAGACATCTTCTTTGGACAGCGTCAAAATCGAGGTTGAGCCAAACAGAGTGGAGCAGACATCGCCGGTCAAATTGGCCGAGGTGGAAAAGAGATTCATCAGGAGATAGCCAAGCGCCAGCGCGCCCACAGAAATCATAGCGACGGCTGCGTCTCCTTTGATTTTTGTGTTCTGGCCCGTGCGGAGCAGCAGAATTGCACAAATTACCGTAACAGGAAGGATTATCAGCATATTGCTGGTCAAATTCAGCACCGTTGCAACCGCCATGGCCCCGAATGCCACATGGGAAAGACCGTCTCCGATAAAGGAAAAACGCTTCAACACCAGTGTAACCCCCAGAAGAGAGGAACAAAATGCAATCAGGATACCCACCACCAACGCATAACGCACAAACGGGTACTGAAAATAGAACATCAGTTTATCGAGCATCCTGAGCGCCTCCTTCCATCATCACAAAAGCCTTGCCAATGGGGGTTTGCAGATAATCGGCAGTTGTTCCGTAAAAGAGCGGCTTGCTGCTGATGTGCAGAATATGACTGGCGTACCGGGTTGCGGCCGCAATGTCGTGAGAGATCATAACGACGGTGATTCCCTCATCACGATTTAGCTTTTCAATCAAAGCATACATTTCCGCTGTAACCTTGGGATCAAGCCCCGCAACCGGCTCATCCAAAAGCAGCAGCTTTCGGGTTGCGCAGAGTGCACGCGCCAGCAGCACACCCTCCTACTGACCGCCGGAAAGCTCTCGGTAACAGCGCTTTGCCAGACTCGCAATCCCCATTTTTCCCATATTCATTTCCGCAAGGGCCTTTTCCTCTCGGGAGTAGTAAGGTCTGAATCCGCAGCGATTCAGACAGCCGGACAAAACAATTTCTCGAACAGATGCAGGAAAATCTTTTTGAACCACGGTCTGCTGTGGCAAATAGCCGATCTCCGTCTGCTTTAGGCCGTCACCTGTCGAGATCTGACCGGACAGCGGCGCTTTCAGCCGGAGTATTGTTTTCATGAGTGTGCTTTTTCCCGACCCGTTTTCGCCTACAATGCACAGATACTCTCCGGACTCCACTGTGAAGGTCAACCCTTCAACCACTTTTTTGCCCTCATAGCCCAGCTTCAAATCTCGACAGGTGAGTATTGCCATGTTTATTCCTCCTGCTGTTTGAACTGCTCGTCAAACCATTTTTCAAACTCGTCCATCACAGCGTCCAAAATATCTTCTGATTCGATATTCAACAGTTCAATGTCATTTTCCCCATGTTCAATGAACCGGTAAAAGTACACATCTTCGGATTCCTCCCCGGGCGGCGTCAGGGCAAGGTATTCAAGACCGTCGATTTCGATTGTGACAAGGGGCTGGAGCTGGAGGACGGAATCGTCCTCCAGCGTGAGCGTAATCAACCCGTGACCGGGATTGCCGTCATGTGTGTGGTGTTCCGTCATCCGTTCAGCGCCTCCGTCAAAACATGAAGATTTTCTTCCATAATCGAGAGATAGGTCGTTCCGCTGCCGACATCCGCAGAAGTCGTGGACTGCATCGAATTCATTACCAGTACAGACTGGTTTTTCTCTGCCGTATTCTCAATAATGGTTTCCGCGATTTTATGCTGGGCGCCTTCGATGGTCATCACGCTTGTAAGGCCAAGTTCATCAACCTTCCTTGCCAGAAATGCAATTGTTTCAAAACTGGCCTCTGTTTCTGCGGAGCAGCCCACAAAGGCGGCATAATAATCAAGGTCGTAATCGTCCACCAGATAGCGGAAGGGGAAGCGGTCGCCAAACAGCACCGTATGGAATTGAGCGCGGTCAACGACAGACTGATATTGCTCGTCAAGAGAATCCAGCTGGGCGAGATAGGCCTTTGCATTGGCGGCATAAATGTCTGCATTTGCGGCGTCAATCGTCTCAAGCTGCTTGGCAATATAATTGCAGAGAATCTCCGCGTTTTTCAGAGACAACCACACATGCTCATCGTACTCCGGCTCCGCCTCCGCTTCTTCGCTCTCTTCTTCCGCCTCGGCCTCCATGCCCTCAACGACTTCTTCTTCCTTCACGGTGTCGCCAAGTACATCCAACAGGTTAATTACCACCATGTCTTTGTTGGTTGCTTCTTTCAGGGCATCCTCAACCCACGCGTCGGACTCTCCTCCCACATAAATAAACAAGTCGCAGGTGGAAAGTTTGATAATATCGTCAGCTGTGGGCTGGTAGCTGTGCAGATCCACACCGTTATCCAGCAGCATCGTGATCTCTGCATTCTCAGCCTTGTCGCCAAGGATTTGCTTTACCCAGTCGTATTCCGGGAAAATTGTGCAGACCACGCTCAGTTTCTCCTTGTTTTCGCTGCTTGCAGAAGAAGCGGACGGGGTAGACGCATTGGAACAACCCGCAAGAATGCCGACCAGAAGGACAAGGGACCATACGAGTGCAATACCTTTTTTCATAATAAGAGCCTCCAAATTTTAGTTGTATTTTGAAAAATGGGCGCAAAAATCCAAGGAGTTTCTATTCCCCAAAAGGGTATAGAAATCCCTTGTTCAAAACACAGCTTAATTCAGAAGCAAGACCTTTAAGGAAACAAGCGTATTCAAATAGCGCTTGACTTCATAATTGCCAAGCGTCGGCTCAACAGCAAACCGAGAAAGCTGAATCGTGGCAGTAATGGCAGCCGCAACAGATGTGGTCTGAAGCAGCGTAATACACATTGCGATTTCAGCGCAAATGGGGCAATCTGCCCCAGTGCAGTCGTGGTCGGCTTCGGCGACAATAAAGAAGACGGAAAAAGCCATCACAAAACAAAAAAATGCGGAAAGAAGCAGCGCGGCCAGCTTTATTTTTCTGCTATGTGTCATGCTTTTTCATCTCCTTCCTTATTTGCATTCTTTACAAACACCGACTAACACGGTGGCGTGCTCATCCAGTACAAAGCCGTTTTTCGCCAAAAGCGCCGTCAAATCCGATTCTGCCGATTCGTTTTCCAAATGCATGATCTTCCCGCATTTCTCACAGCGCAGATGGAGTCTGTCACAGCAGGTTTTGCATGGCGCATATTGATATAAGCTCTTTCGCCCCGTGGACTCTATGGTCTTTTTAAGCAGATCGTCGCGCACCATTTTATCAAGATTGCGGTAAATGGCGCTGCGGCTGATGGGGGCCTCCGGCGGTAAGCCACGAATTATATCATCAATTGAGAATGTGTGTTCTTGATTCTCTTGGAAAAACCGCAGCAGTGTCTTGCGCTGCTCCGTTTGATATTCCTTCACAAGCCTGCCTCCCAATATTTGCGATTTAGTCGCAAATTTTATTATAATTTAGAGAAGCACGAAAGTCAATGTTTTTGCGGACATTTCTCAAGCAATTCAGCATATCTACGGCATAGGGTTTCCAATACGAAAGCAAGCCCCATCACGGACAAGAGCCTCCCTCTTGCAGAAGAATAGCAGCAGCGGCCGCTGAAAGCCGTCTATACGATGGTATTATTTTTTTTGAATTATGTCCGATATAGAGTTAGATGTAACTTTTACAATAAAATTTGGGCACAGCGTGAGCGCAACTCAATCCGCTCGCTGCTGCGGCCTGCCGAGGAGGAATACGGTGAGCAGTAAATATATTGTACGGCAGCCAATCAAGGACCGGGACAGCGCCGTCATCGGTTATGAGCTTCTCTACCACGGGGAAAATCAGGCGTTTGGCGGCGACACGTCCGCAGCGGAAGAGGGGAGCGTCGCCGGCGCGCCCACTGCTGCGTCCAGCGGCACATCGACGAGCAATGATTTTGCCGCAGCAAACGCGATCTATAACTTTTTAACGCTGAATACAGACAAGGCTTTGGCAGGCACGCTGAATTTTATGACCTTCACGCCTACCCTGCTGATGAAAAAAGCGCCCCGGCTCTTTAAGCAGTCCGAACTGGTCATTCAGATTGATGACAATGTGATTATCCATCCGCTGGCGATGCACTTTATCCGCCAGTTCATCAAGGAGGGGTATCAGATTGCTGTGAACGAATTTCAATTTGCCCCCCGTTATCTTTCTTTGATAGGTGAAATTCATTACATTAAACTGAATTTTGCCACTGCGCCGGTTCCGACCCTGACCAACGTCATAGAGCTTGCACACAGCATGGGAAAGCGGTGTATTGCCACAAACATTACCAGCAGTGAACTTTACGATTGTGCCGTCAAGCTGCATGCAGATGCGCTGGAGGGTCCTTTTGTAGCGGAGAAGCTCTCTTCCAAGGCACATGCCGTGGGGTATCTGCAAAGCAACTTTTTCCGATTGATGGTTGCCGTCACGAGAGACGAGCCGGACATCGATGAGATTGAGCAAATGGTTTCTCAGGATGCCTCTCTGGTTTTGGGGCTTCTGCGTATGGCCAACTCCGTTTATTTTTCCTCAATGCACCGTTCCACAACGATCCGTCAGGCGATTATGACGCTGGGACTGGGACAGCTGCGCCAATGGATTTATCTGCTCAGCGCAAGCAATGCGGAAAACGAAATTGACCCGTCTTCTGAAGAATTCTTGAAGCTGTCTTTCCAGCGGGCCAATTTTTGCAGTGATCTGGTCGAATATATCCGGGATTCACTCTCCATCTCCAAGGGAGACGCCTATTTGCTCGGTATGTTTTCTACGCTTGGATACTTGGTAGACGCACCCATGGAAGAGATTTTGACCGAGGTCCCCGTTGCGGACGAGGTGAAAAACGCTCTGCTTCACCAAGAGGGCACAGCCGGAAAGTTGTATGCGCTGCTGCTCAGCTATGAGCGGGCGGACTGGGATCAGATCAGTGCTCTGGCAAACGAACTCCATATTCCCACCAATCTGCTCACCAGTCTGTATTTTGACTCGGTGGACCGTGCCAATATTACTTGGGCACGGATTACCGCTCCGGACGATGTTCCTCAGCCCGATGAGGAAGCGTAACGCCAACGCTGAACCGGCAATTGCGGAAAACCCATCCGCCAAGGCGAAAGGTCGTCTGAACGCGCGAACCGAAAAGAACTTGAGGATATGTGCCGAGATTTGTGGAGATGGTGACGGAGTGGTTGCAGCGACGCGGTTACATAGCTATTGTTTCTATTCAGGAAAGCAGGCATTTTTTCGTTGGTTTTGGAAGTTTCATTTTCTCGGTTCCTTCTTCTATCGTAAAAACATTGCTTTTAGTTTTCTCGGCTGATGGGTCTTGTCCACTCGCCGCGCTGTTCTTCCCCGGGTTCGTCCCTCGGTTCATACAAAATTACGGTCTTTAGCTTGGAGGCGTTGGTCATCATCAACTTTTGCAGCAGCGCCCCGTCCGCAGGACGCATGACCTTTCCGTCAAAACGCCATCCACCTCGTGGTTAAGAAAGTATTTCACGGATAGCATTGGGTCGGTGAACTCCGTTACAGTGCAGTTTAGAAAGATGCTTTTAACAAATTTTTCAACTCCGTTAGACGTTTTAGTCGTTATTCACAGTGACATATTCCATCTTCCCCTTCCTTAAAATATTACTTTTGACTTACTATAACAAAAAAAGAGCCCCACAAACCTCCATAAAACGCAAAAGACCGCCCTGAAAATAAATTATTTTCAGGGCGGTCTTTTGATCACAGAGTTTTTAGGGTACCCAAGGTTATCTCTCCCCAGGTATACTGCGCCATGTATTCCCCGGTATAGGAAGATAGCAGAGGGCTTGTCCGCCACCCAATTATAATAATCGCAGGAGAGCATTTCTGGGATGATACCCAGTTTCCCCCTCTGCTTTGAAAAATTTCTTTGGACAGGGAGTTCAGCAAATCCACCCGGCAATTTTTAAAATAGGATTCTTTTACTTTGTCCTCTCGAATTACCGCCATGATCTCCTTGTTCGTACACAGCGCGCCATTGCAGCCTTGACCGTTTAAAAACAGGCGAACGTCCGGCATTCAACCGAACCGCCAAGCAGCCGTCTGGACAGCCGATACATTTCTTATGCGGGAAAAAAGCTGCAACCATCCTCCATCCTGCTAAATCGATAGTTCCCCACACAGGGAGCTTATCTTTAAACAAAAATTCAACAGCCTTTACCACAGATGTCAATCGACAATAATTCCGGCCATTTCGCGTGCGGAGATGCGGTAAACGGCACCGTCCACGCCGTGATCGCAGAGCGCCTGCAAGACGGCCGCGCGTTCATAGCGGCAGCCTGTCAACGCACCCGTAATCACCGAGGTATCCAATGTGGCAAAAAAATCGCCATAAACAGAGGCGGAACGGATTATTCCATGCTGTATATCCATCTTAAACTGGATTTTTCCTCCATCACACCGACCGGTGCGTTCGATGTTGAATTTTGGATTTGCCCCGTATATGGCATCCCAGTTGTTGAATTTTTCCGCCGCCAGTTCCCGGATACGCCGGTCATCCTCCGGCGTCAGGCAGTATTCGTCCGTACTTCCGCGCAGGATGTGGCGCACCATACACTCTTTAAATTCCGCGGCTGTCAGAGACTGCGGCAGGGGTTCAGAGAGATTCGTCACCCGGTCACGGATAGATTTGATGCTCTTGGAGAGGATTTTGTATGGATCTACCGTCGTGGCCGCCACCATTTGCTCAATGTCCGTATCAAAGAGGAGCGAGCCATGATGTACAATACATCCGTCCAGCCGAGACGGCGCGTTTCCGGAAAACTTTTTCCCGCCGACGGTCAAATCGTTGCGGCCGTTGAATGCCGCGTCCGCACCCAGCTCCCGCAAAGCGTCCACAACGGGTTCGATAAATTCGCGGAAATCGATCTGATCGGTATCCCGGTGCTGAATAAAGGTGTACTGCCATCCGCCAAGATCCGTATAGATCGTTCCTCCTCCGCTCATGCGGCGCACCAGATGAATCCCGTGTTCCTTTGCGTAGGGTGTGTTGATCTCCTCCAGAACGTTCTGATACTTGCCAACCATCAGCGTGGGCGTTGTCCTCCAAAAGAGGAAAACGGTATCAGGCAGCTTTTTTTCCACCGTGAAATAATATTCAAGGCCAAAATTGTAGTAGACGTCGTCCGAACCTGTCTCAATATAGATCATGCACGTCCTCCAGAGCTTCCCACGCCTTGTAGGAGCTGCGCGCCAACGGTGCGGAGGCCACATGGCGGAAGCCCTTTCGGAGCGCCAGCTCCTTATAGCGGGCAAAATCCTCCGGCGTTGCATACCGGGCCAACGGATAGTGCTGCGGCGAGGGCTGGAGATACTGTCCGATGGTCAAAATATCGCACCCGATTGCCAGAACATCATCTAAAAGGCGGTCGATCTGCTCATCGGTTTCTCCCAGCCCCACCATGAAGCCGGTTTTGGTAAGCACGGTGGGGTCTTTTCCCTTACAGTAGCGCAGGACGCCCAGAGAGCGCTCGTAATCAGCCTGCGGGCGAACCGCCTTTTGCAGTTCCCGCACCGTCTCTACATTATGATTGAGTACGTCGGGGTGCGAGGAGAGGACGCAGTCAAGTGCGTCGTGATTTCCCTTCATGTCGGAGATCAGCGTCTCTACCGTGGTACCGGGACAGACCTCCCGGATCGCGCGCACAGTCTTTGCAAACTGTTCAGCGCCGCCGTCAGGCAGATCGTCCCGGGTGGAGCAGGTCAGCACCACATGGTGCAGCCCCAATTTTTTGGCGGCTCTTGCCACGTTCATGGGTTCTTCCGGATCGGGAGGCAGCGGCTTTCCGGTGGTTACATTGCAGAAACGGCAGTTGCGCGTACAGACGCTGCCCAGGATCATAAATGTGGAGGTGTGCTTGCGGTAGCATTCGCCCAAGTTTGGGCAGTTTGCCTCCTTGCATACGGTGTTCAGCTTCAGATCCCGCATCAGCTCCGCCACCTCGTCCACAGCCTCCTGATTATAGCGTACTTTCAGCCAGTCTGGTTTCTTTTCCATGCCGGGCCTCACTTTGTCTCCAAAATGGCAACGGGAGAGAGCACATCCACAGTATCGCCCTCTTCGCACAGCTGCTTTTTCAGCACGCCGCTGTCGGTGGCTTCGATCTGGTTGACCACCTTATCCGTCTCGATCTCATAAACCGGTTCACCGGCTTTTACTTCGTCGCCCTCGTTTTTAAGCCATGCGCACAGCACGCCGTTTTGCATTTCCGGGCGCAGCTTTGGTATTTTCATTGTTTTTTCCATGATTGATGTTCCCTTCTCCGCGTTGTGCGGCTGAAATCATTTTCACATAAGCCAATCCATCAGTTCGGCGGCTTTGCTGCCGGCCAAAACCTGACTGATTTTAAAGAATCCTTCCGGGTCCAGTCTGGCGCCGTTCAATAGTTCGGCGGCTTTTGCACCGTCCAGCAGGGGGGATTCCACCACCGCGTCGGAGAGAATGCCGTGTTTGGCCGCATAGGTGATGTGAATAGGCATCCCGCTGAACAGGCCCTCTTTCTCATAATGACAAGCCGGCGTTCTGCCCCAGGTCCACTCCCAACTGCGGTATTTTTCGTCTCGCAGCCGCTCAACGGCGGAAATCTGTTCAGCGGAGAGTGTCCGTGTCTGGCTGCCGGGAGGAAGAACCTTGCCAAGCAGCCGCTGCCGGAATTCTTCAACGGTCATATCCTGCAAGAGATGCCGTCGGATATTGGTTACCGGGCAGATCGCAGAGACCGTGCCCTTCGATTGAAAGGAGTCGTTTTTACAGGTTGTCGTGATCTGGTTTAGGATGGTAAGATCCGAATCAAACAACAGCGTTCCGTGGTGCAGGACCCGGCCTCCGGCGGCTTTCTGCGCACTGCCCGAGATCTTTTCATCTCCGATAGCAATATCACAGGTCCGGTTTTTTTTCGCCGGAATTCCCATGTCGTTCAGCGCGTGAATAACAGGGGTGAGATAGCAGTCGTAATCCAGCAGCTCCGTTTGAGTAGAAATAATGGTATAGTTCAAATTTCCAAGATCGTGATAGACCGTGCCGCCGCCGCTCATCCGGCGCACAACAGGGATGTGGCGGGCAAGCAGACCCGGCACATGAACTTCCCGGCAGATATTCTGATAACAGCCTACGATAACCGCAGGTTCATTCTGCCAGGCCAAAAAAACATCGTCATCCCGACAGGTATTGAAGATATATTCTTCAAAAGCCTGATTATAAAACGGATCGTGAGAGGTATTTTCAAAGGTAATCATTGCAAATTCAACATCCTGCTTCCATGCGCGGCGGCTTCTTCCATCCTCAAATAAAACGGGGCAGACTGCCGCGCAGATTTTCCACTGTATGACGGGAGCAGGAGCCCCCGCATCCCTTGCTGGCGGCGAAGTGCTACCGGCGTCATACAAATACAGTGTATTTAATTATATTACGGCTTGTCCGGAAAGTCCAGATGCAGCCAGACTTTTTGAACGGACCCGCGTACTTCGTGCGATCTTCTGCTTTGAAAGGTTTAGAACTTGGCCGAATCAAAAACAACCGGAATATACAGACAATGGACGCAGACCTGAAGCGATGCGGATACAAAGCATTTCGGCCGATTGAAGGACGGCGCAGGTTCCCCTGCGGGGTGTCTTTTGGATAAAACGGGTAATTGGATATCCGCTTCACTTGGCAGGGGCTTTGCTCGCTCTCATTTAAAAAAAAAAACCGCCGTTTGCGTTCATAAAATTTCTGGTTATATAATCCGACAAGCGGTCAGTGAAGGCATATGGTTGCATCAATCTCACACTTCAGGATTCGCCTTACAAACAATAATTATTTCTTTCGCGCAATTACCTCAGCATCTTCAAACGCCAATTTGAAGTCCATGCAGCGCGTCGAATTGCAAATAATCCTAATTTTGGACAAAAAAATCTCTTAGTGCCTTGCGGCTCTAAGAGATTTTCTTGGTGGAGACTGGGAGACTCGAACTCTCGACCTCCTGCGTGTGAAGCAGGCGCTCTAACCAGCTGAGCTAAGCCTCCACATCCGATATAAACTTTTCGTACCCATCAGCCGTCGTTTTCACAACTTAGGATAGGTTGGTGACCCGTACGGGATTCGAACCCATGTTACAGCCGTGAAAGGGCCGTGTCTTAACCACTTGACCAACGGGCCATATCAACTTTTTCGGGAATCCCCCACGGGACACATTGTGTCCCGTGGGAATTCTGGTAGCGGCACCTGGATTTGAACCGGGGACACTGCGGGTATGAACCGCATGCTCTAGCCAACTGAGCTATGCCGCCGAATGCAATCGTCTCATGACGGGCGAGAATTACTATATCAGATAACCTGCATTTTTGTCAAGGGGTTTCGCGAAAATTCTATAAAAAAAGAAATTGCACGACGTTATCGGCCCCCGCCGGGAGCGCTTTGGCGCTCCCGGCAAAGGGTTTTCGATTTTTTCTTAGTACATGCCTCCCATGTCGGGAGCAGCAGGTGCAGCTGCGGGAGGCTCGGGCTTATCAGCAACCAAAGACTCGGTGGTCAGCACCATGGCCGCAACGGAAGCGGCATTCTCCAGAGCAGAGCGGGTCACCTTGGCGGGGTCGATGATACCGGCGGTCACCATGTCGCAATACTCTTCCTTATAAGCGTCGAAGCCGTAGCCAACCTTACCGGAGGTGCGGACCTTCTCCAAAATCACAGAGCCGTCCAGTCCGGCATTGGCCGCGATCTGACGAATGGGAGCTTCCAGAGCCTTGGCAATCAGACGCACACCGGTCTTCTCGTCGCCCTCCACGCTGGCAATCAGCTCTTCCACGGCGGGGATCACGTTAATGAAGATGGTGCCGCCGCCGGCAACCACGCCTTCCTCAACAGCGGCGCGGGTGGCGTTCAGGGCATCCTCGATGCGGAGCTTCTTCTCCTTCATCT
>ERZ781272.1031-NODE-1031-length-12153-cov-4.775500_pt1 | contig 12153 bp, 13 predicted proteins | sample MGYA00375850_ERZ781272 | MGnify/ENA primary metagenome ERZ781272 (study PRJEB29790, sample SAMN06051246) | human gut metagenome | host: Homo sapiens | place: USA: Cincinnati, Ohio | collected 2013-06-21 | study: EMG produced TPA metagenomics assembly of the Gut...
GTTTGGTACTCCTTTTGGCATAACAAACACCCCATTCGTTAGATAGTATACCACACTGTCTAACAAATGGGGTGCAGTTCATTCAGTCAATGGCCTTTTATTTTCCTTGCGAAGTATCTTCAAAATCGGATACCCCGTTTTTACGACATCACCGATCTTCCCGGCCGCTCATGAAATCCTTGAGCTTATCGAAGAAGTTTTTGCGTTTTTCGTAATTCATGTTGTCCGAGGTCAGGGAATCGAATTCCTTTAGCGTCTCTTTTTGCTTGGAGGAGAGGTTGCGCGGCACTTCGATGTTCACCTTGACGTACTGGTCGCCTTTTCCGCGGCCGTTGACATACGGGATGCCCTTGCCGCGCAGGCGGAAGGTTGTGCCTGGCTGGGTGCCCTCCTGCACGTTGTATTTCACCTTGCCGTCAATCGTCGGCACTGTGACCTCACAACCAAGCACTGCCTGGGTAAAGGTCAGCGGGATCTCGCACCAGACGTCATAACCGTCGCGGTCGAACAGCGGATCGGGACGCACCGATGCCGTCACGTTTAAATCGCCTGCCGGCCCTCCGTTGGTTCCGGCGTCACCCTGTCCGCGCACCACAAAGGTCTGCCCGTCGTCGATTCCGGCCGGGATATTGACCTCTAGCTTGCGGCTTTTACGGATGCGTCCAGTGCCGTGGCAGATTTTGCACGGGTCATTGATGATACGCCCGGTTCCATGGCAGCGTGAGCAGGCCCGCTGGGTCTGCACCATGCCAAACGGCGTCCGCTGGCTCATGCGTACTTGGCCGGTACCGTTACAGTCCGGACAAACCTCCGGAGAGCTGCCGTGCGCACAGCCGTTTCCATGGCAGTCCGGGCACTGCTCCAGATGGGAGACGGTAATCTCCTTTTTACAGCCCTTTGCCGCTTCCAAAAAGCTCAAGTTGATGGTGGCGCGGGTGTCCGCTCCACGCATCGGCGCGTTCGGGTTGCGGGATCTTGACTGACCGAACCCGCCGCCGAAGAAGCTGCCGAAAATGTCTCCCAAGTCCCCGAGGTCGGAAAAGTCGAAGCCTGCGCCATAGGAAGCGCCGCCTCCCCCGCCATAGGACGGATCGACTCCCGCATGGCCGAACTGGTCGTATCGCGCTCGCTTCTGGCTGTCGGAAAGCACTTCGTAGGCCTCATTTGCTTCTTTGAATTTTGCTTCCGCTTCCTTATCGCCGGGGTTCAAGTCCGGATGGTATTTTTTCGCAAGCTTCCGGTATGCTTTTTTCAGCTCGTCGTCCGAGCAGCCGCGCTCGACGCCGAGTACCTCGTAATAATCTCTTTTATCAGCCAATGAAACCACCCTTTAAGTATCTTTCTTAAGCGCCCGCCAAAGGCAAGCTGCCCCAAGCGCGCACGTTTCCGGCAAAGGGCTGCCAAAGCACTGTTTGGCAGCCCCACCGGTCAATTTCTATGGTCAGGTTTTATTTCTTGTCGTCGTCGACTTCTTTGTAGTCCGCGTCGACTACGTTGTCATCCTTTGGCTGACTCTCATTCTGCGCGGCACCTTGTGCACTACCCTGCGCCTGTCCGGCTGCCTGCGCCGCCTGATAAACCTTGGCGGAGACATCGTAGAATTTCTTCTGCAGTTCCTCCTGTTTTGCCTTGATGGCTTCTATGTCACTGCCCTTGAGCGCCTCTTTAAGGGCGTCTATCTTCTGCTGGAGCTCAGTCTTGTCGCTTGCATCGATCTTATCACCCATGTCGGCAATCGTCTTTTCCGACTGGTAAACCATCTGATCCGCGTTGTTGCGGGTGTCGATTTCCTCTCTGCGCTTTTTATCCTCTGCGGCAAACTGCTCGGATTCCTTGACCGCCTTCTCGATGTCGTCCTTGGACATGTTGGTGGAGGAGGTGATAGTAATCTGCTGTTCTTTGCCGGTGCCGAGGTCTTTCGCGGAGACATGGACAATGCCGTTTGCATCGATGTCGAAGGTGACCTCAATCTGAGGCACGCCTCTCATTGCCGGGGGGATTCCATCCAGGCGGAACATACCGAGGGATTTGTTATCCTTTGCGAACTCACGCTCACCCTGGAGGATGTGAATTTCAACCGAGGTCTGGTTGTCCGCCGCAGTGGAAAATACCTGGGATTTCTTGGTCGGAATGGTGGTGTTTCTCTCGATAATCTTAGTGAACACGCCGCCGAGAGTCTCAAGACCCAAAGACAGCGGGGTGACGTCGAGGAGCAGCAGGCCCTTGACTTCACCGCCGAGGACGCCGCCCTGGATAGCCGCACCGACGGCGACGCACTCATCCGGGTTAATGCCCTTAAACGGGTCTTTTCCGGTGATGTTTTTGACTGCATCCTGAACAGCCGGGATACGGGAGGAGCCGCCGACGAGCAGGATTTTGTCGAGTTCCCCTGCACTCAGTCCCGCATCTTTGAGCGCCTGGCGGACAGGGCCCATGGTAGCCTCTACGAGGTCCGCGGTCAGCTCGTTGAATTTTGCTCTGGTCAGAGTCGTGTCGAGATGCTTCGGCCCGGTAGCGTCCGCAGTGATGAACGGCAGGTTGATCTGCGCGGTCGTCATACCGGAAAGGTCGATTTTTGCCTTCTCCGCTGCCTCCTTGAGTCTCTGCATCGCCATTTTATCGTTTCTCAGATCAATCCCGTTGGATGCTTTAAACTCATCCACCAGGTAGTTGATGATTCTCTCATCGAAGTCGTCGCCGCCAAGATGGTTGTTACCTGCAGTTGCAAGGACTTCCTGCACGCCGTCGCCCATCTCAATGATGGAGACATCGAAAGTACCGCCGCCAAGGTCATAAACCATGATTTTCTGATCGTTTTCTTTATCTACGCCATAGGCGAGCGCCGCTGCGGTCGGCTCGTTAATAATACGTTTGACATCCAGTCCTGCGATTTTGCCCGCATCCTTGGTCGCCTGGCGCTGTGCATCTGTAAAATATGCCGGAACCGTGATGACGGCTTCGGTGACCGGGCTGCCGAGATAAGCTTCTGCATCTCCTTTTAGCTTTTGCAGAATCATTGCAGAAATTTCCTGCGGAGTGAAGTCCTTGCCGTCGATGTTCACCTTATAATTGGAGCCCATATGACGTTTGATGGAGCTAACGGTTTTATCCGGATTGGTGATTGCCTGACGTTTTGCGACCTGTCCGACGATTCTCTCGCCCTCTTTGGTGAACGCTACGACAGACGGAGTAGTTCTTGCGCCTTCTGCGTTTGCAATGACGACAGCCTCGCCGCCTTCCATAACGGCGACGCAGGAGTTAGTCGTACCAAGGTCAATACCGATAATTTTTCCCATGATGAAGTTACCTCCTAAATGTAACAATCTCGTTTTATCTTAAATTATTTTGGGGAGCTGTGTATCGTTAGTTTGCCACTTTTACCATTGCGTGACGGACAACGCGGTCGCCCATCTTATATCCTTTCTGGAAAACTTCACAGACGGTGTTTTCTGAGAAGGCCTCATCCTCCACATGCATGATCGCACTGTGGAAGTTCGGGTCAAAGGGTTCGCCGAGTGCAGGGATCTCTTCCACGCCAAGCTTGCTCAGCGCATCGGAAAACGCCTTTTGAATCAGCCCGATCCCCTTTTTGAATTCCTCGTCACTGCATTGGGATGCCATCGCCCGCTCAAAATTGTCGAGAACCGGCAGGAAACTCAAAACCGTGTTTGCCACCGCATCCGGATAGATTGCCTCTTTTTCCTTCTGGGTGCGTTTGCGGAAGTTGTCATACTCCGCCAAAGTCCGAAGCAGCTTATCCTTGAGCTGGGCGTTTTCCTCTTCCAGCGGGGATACTGGATTTTCAGCAGTTACCTGTTCCGGCTCAGAGGCCTTTGCTTTTTCCTCTTTCTCGGGAGGATTCTTTGCGGTCTCCTGATTTTCTTTTTTTTCCGGGTCGTGTTTGCCTGTCTTTTTACTTGGCACTTTCCGTCTGGCTCCTTTCCTGTGGTCCCGCCCTGCGGCAGGCCCCATATCAGCGCTGATACTCTCGCGCCTAGTATTTTCTATAGTTATTCCATTGAATCCGTCAAAATTTTTGACAGGACGGAGGAAAAATACTCAATCATCGGCAACAATTTCGGATAATCCATTCTCGACGGGCCGATCACACCGATACATCCGGACACACAGTCCGGCACCTCATACTTTGCGGCTACAATGCTGACATCCGCCAACTCATCTTTCTTTGTTTCCCTGCCAATGAGGATGTTGACGTCGTGAGTTGCATGGGAGAGGATTCCTAAAAGCTCCTGCTTGTTTTCCAAAAAGCTGAGCAACTCCCTTGCATGGCCTTCAAATTCCTTGTAGGCGAGCAGATTCGTTTCCCCAGTCAGGTACATAATGTTGCGGCAGGCACTCTGCGCCAAATCATAAATCTGCACGAGAAGCGGGGTGAACATAAGGGTGTATTCCCCGAGCTGCACCGCAATTGCCTGAATGAGCTCCTTGGTAATCCCGCGAAGCTTAATGCCACAGAACCTGTCATTGACCAGCCGGATAAAAAAGGCCAGCGCCTCAAACGGCATATCAAGCTCCAGGTTGCAGCGCTTGCTTTTTAACTGTCCGGCCGAGGTAACCAGCAACAGCAGAAAATTTTTCTTGCTAACCTGGATAACATCAATTTTGGTGACCTGCGCATCCTCCGGTGCAAGCGCAGTGACAACCGCTGCACAGTCGGTCAGGTAGGCAAGCATTTTTCCGCACTCGGAAAGCAGCCGCGTTGGATCCGGATCGCGGATATTGAAATAGGAATCGATTAAATCCCTCGTCTGCTTCTCAAGGGGCTCCGCATGCATCAGCTCGTTGAGGTAAAGCCTGATCCCCCGATGTGAGGGAACACGCCCGGCCGAGGTGTGGGGCTGCTCGAGGTAGCCGAGCTTTATCAACGACGCCATCTCATTGCGGATGGTCGCAGAGGAAACCGGAATGCGCAGCATTGAGGCTACGGCTTTTGAGCCGACCGGCATACTGGTGGCAATATAAGTTTTGACCACCGCGCTGAGAATATCCAATTTTCTTGCATCCAGCTCAGAACTCATCCCAGATCACCTCAATTTCCAAAGGCGGGTTCAGCGCTCTCTTTTTTTCTTTAGCACTCTATTTTTCCGAGTGCTAATCTCAACAGTAATAAATGTATCACGAAGGAAATCGAATGTCAAGCACATTCACAATATTTTAATAGTTTATTTGTCCAGAATCCCAAATTCACCTGTTTTCGTATCCTTTCGCACTGGTTGAACAGGGATACAGAGGATTTTGCCGCAGACAGCCGTGCATTAACAGGCGGGGCCATATTTTCTCCATACGCGGGGAAACACTGGAAAATCGCCGGGCACGGCAGGGCATCTTCCGGCATGTTCCGCCGTTCCTCTGAACCAATCGAAAAAGAGAAGCCCGCTTTGCTTACTCCAAAACAGGCTTCTCTTCTTATTATTCATTGTCATTCAGCAAGATATCCAGCATTCGCTGCGGGTTTTGAAGAAAACTCCTTGTCAACTGATAGTGTTCCGTCTCCTCATACCGCACCCGGGAAATCCCGCCGTCAGAAAACTGATAGATCACCGCGCCCGGGAAACTGAGCACCAGCGGAGAATGGGTTGCAATGAGAAACTGCGAATCCTGTTTACCAGGCGGCCCAGCGCCGCAAGCAGGGTAAACTGCCCGGTTGGAGAAAGCGCCGCCTCCGGCTCGTCGAGCAGATACAGGCCATCTCCGCCAAACCGCTCCGTTATCAGCGCCAAAAAGCTCTCCCCATGTGAACGCCGATGAAGCGATTCGCCCCCGTAGTATTGCAGCAGCATCCCATCCTCCTCATTGAGTTTATCCACTTCGGAAGCTACATTGTAAAAACTTTCTGCCCGCAGAAAGAAACCGTCTTTCGGGCGTTTGATTCCCTTTGCCAGGGTTAGATACCGGTACAGCCGGGAATAGGTCTCCACTATGGAAAAATTGAAATTACGGGTGCCGCCCTCCGGGTTAAATCCTCAGGCAACCGCCACTGCCTCCAGCAAAGTGGATTTTCCTGTCCCATTTTCCCCGACGAAAAAGGTTACCGGAGCATCCAGGGGGATCTCCCTCTGTTCGGCCAGATACCGCACAACCGGCAGAGAAAATGGATAGCCCCGCTGTCCGCCAAGTTCCGGTTTTGCACGGATGGATGAAAGATAGTATTCACTAAACATCTTAGGTTTCCTCACTTTCCCGACCAGTCCTTGGAAATACTCACATCCGCGACCACCGGCACTCGTTTGAGGTAAACCGCGCCTGCTTCCTCCATCGTGGATTTGAGCAGACGCGCCGTCTGTCCCCCCTGCTCCTGCGGGGTTTCCAGCAGGATTTCGTCATGTACCATCCCAATGAGCAAAGTGTCCTTCGGCAGACGGTGTGAAAGCAGGCCGAGAGCTCGCTTGGCGATATCCGCCGCAGAGCCCTGTACTGGGGTATTGTACATCCCGGAAATCCCAATTTTCCCCTCTGGGTAGGTGTTTTTTCTCCCCCCGAGTGTCCGCGTCTCTCGCGGGGGATTACGGCGGTTGCGTTCATGCCACGCCTGAATCCCAGGATAGGCCTTAAAAAAGCGCTCTCGGAAGAGCTCTGCCTCTTCAAGTGTCATCGGGACACCATAGGTCTGATGCGCATAGGCCTGCAAGCCTTTCGCTCCCATCGCATAGATAAGGCCGAAATTAATGGCCTTGGCTGCCTGGCGCTCCTGTTTGCTGATTTGCTCCATCGGCTTGCCGGAGACAAGAGAGGCCGTCAGCCGGTGCAGATCCTTTCCCGCAAGGTAGGCGGAAATCATCCGTTCATCCCCCGCTATCTCCGCCGCCACGCGCAGCTCAATCTGGGAATAATCCGCAATGACGAGCACACGCCCGGGCGGCGCACAAAAGCATTCCCGAAACGCATGCTCTCTTGGAATCTGCTGGATATTCGGCCCGCCGCAGCTCATCCTGCCGCTCGGCGAGCCAATCTGTCCATAGTGCGCGTGCAGGCGCCCCGTCACGGAATTTCTCATCTGAGGAATGGGCAAAAGAAAACTGTTTAAGTACTTGGAAGCGCGCCGGTATTCGAGCAATGCCTGCACCAAAGGGTGTCCCTGATATTCATTCAAAGCCCGCTTGGAGGTGGCGTCCGTCTCGATTCCGTTGGCATGTAAAATTTCCTGCACCTGCTTTGGGCTGTCCAGATTGAGCCCTGCGCTGATTTCCTCTCCCCACAACGTCGTCTGTGCCACCGGCCTGCCGGTATAGGGAAAGATTTTATCTAAGGCCTTCTGCTGTTCCACCTTTGTCTGTTCAGTCAGCGCTTCCCATTTCATGGAGTTAAGATATATGCCGTTGTACTCCATCTGCGCCACTGCAAAGACACAGTCAAATTCCAGCTTGGCAATCTCTTTGAGCTGATTTCGCATCAAATGGGGAATCATCGCCTGGCGAAGGCGCAGGGTGATGTCCGCATCCTTTGCCGCATAGACAAGCTGTTCTTCCCGAAGATGACCGCTCCAGTCCGTCTTCCGCTCTTCCTTGGAGACCCCCTCGTGCAGGTAATACTCCGCAAGCGTCTTGAGAGACACACTGCGCGGCCCGCCGGAGGAACGCAGCAGAGCTCCCGCCAGCATGGTGTCAAAGAGAGGAGGCGAGACGGCAATCGAGCATGACCAGAGGAATTTCAAATCAAACTTCGCATTTTGAAACGCCTTGACCCGGCCCTCTCCAAACAGGGAACAGAGGAGTTTCCTCCCCTCAGGTAAAAAGCTGTTACAGTCAATGACAAATACCGGAAGCCCTTGTGCAGCCAGCTGAATGAGCCGCAGTCGGCTGGTATGGGGGTCAAGTCCGGTCGTCTCTGTATCCACTGCAAGCACGCGGGCAATCTGCAGCGCCGGAAGAAAGGGTTCCAATTCCTCCCTATGATTAATGACCCGGTATTCCATCCGCACTCCCCCTCCTGTATTCACAGTGTAGCATTCTTACTGCCCGCATGCAAGAACGACTGCAATCTTATATGGACATCTGATTTTAGCGGCATCCAGGATGGAAAGTAATACCCGAAAATCAAGGCAAACTACATGGATATCCAGTAATAATTATAAAAAAGCTCCGGCATCTGCCGGGGCTTTCTCTGTCAAGATTTATCCTTCGGTTTGAAGATAAGTGCTACAATGAATGCAAAAAAGATAGATGCCGCAATACCCGCTGCAGCGGCTTTCACACCGCCGGTCAGCGCACCGAACAGTCCGACTTCCCGAATGGCTTCGAGAGTTCCGTTGGCAAGCAAGTAACCGAAGCCCACAATAGGGACGGAAGCGCCTGCACCCGCCCATTCGACGAGCGGCTTGTACACGCCGACCGCAGTGAGCACGACACCGGCCACAACAAAGGAGACGAGGATACGCGCGGGGGTCAGCTTGGTTTTGTCAATTAAAATCTGTCCAATGGCGCAGATGATTCCGCCGATGAGAAATGCCTTCAGGTAATCCATCTTGTTACTCCCCCTTTTTTTCTTTGCACAGCTGCACCAGATGGGCGATGCCGGGGATTGACTCATTTTGCTGGACGCTGGTCGTGCTCAGTAGGGCGCCGGTCGCCATAAACAGCACATTATGCAGAGTGCCCTGCTCGAGCAGGGGCAAAATGTGTGTGCACAGTACGCTTGCAGAGCATCCGCATCCGGAGCCGCCCGCATGGACATCCTGCTTGTTCCGGTCATACAACAGAAGCCCGCAGTCGGTATGCTTGCCGCGAATGTCTATCCCCTCCTGATCGAGCAGCTCGTAGAGCAGTTCGCTTCCAATCTGTCCGAGGTCGCCGGTAAAAATCATGTCAATATCGGAGAGCCCCACCGATGTGTCGGTAAAAAAACGGAAAATGGTATCCGCCGCCGCAGGAGCCATTGCAGCACCCATGTTGTTCTGGTCGGTCACGCCCAAATCCATGATACGTCCTGCCGTGACCGCCTTTACGGAGGTCTTCGTGGATTTTGGGTCGTTGTCCAGCACAACGGCGCCTGCCGCAGTGGCTGTCCACTGCGCGGAAGGAGGGCGCTGTCCGCCGTATTCAAGTGGGTAGCGAAACTGCCTCTCCGCCGTACAAAAATGGGAGGAAGTCGATGCGATACAGCGGTCCGCGATGCCGCCCTCTATCAAAAGGGAGGCAAGGGACAGGGACTCCGACATCGTTGAGCACGCCCCATACAGTCCAAAAAAGGGGATTCCTAACTCCCTAATGGAAAAGCTCGAGCTGATGCACTGGTTGAGCAGGTCGCCCGCAAAGATATAATCAATGTCGGTCTCCTTGTATTTGGCCTTGTCAAGCGCCCGCTGGCAGACCTGTTTTTGCATGATGCTCTCCGCCTTTTCCCAGGTTTTCTGGCCAAAGTAGGAGTCATTGTTTAAAATATCGAATTTATCCCCAAGCGGCCCTTCCCGCTCCAACTTGGATCCGATGGCGGCATAGCCCGCAATGTGGACAGGATTTTCGAGCGCAATCGTATATCTTCCGATTCGTTTTGCCATAACATATCCCCCTTTAATACCAACCAAACAGGAAGGCTAGGATTCCATAGAGGATGGACGCGGAGATGCCATAGACCAAAACCGGCCCGGCAATGACAAACATCTTAGCTCCAAGGCCCAATATCAGTCCCTCCGCTTTGAATTCCAGCGCAGGGGAAACGACGGCATTTGCAAATCCCGTGATAGGAACCAGGGTTCCGGCGCCCGCACGTTTCGCAATATCGTCATACACGTTCAGCCCGGTCAGCAGGGCGGATAAAAAGATGAGGGAAACGGAAGTCAGCGCCGTGGCGTTGTCTTTCGGGATATCCAAAGCCAGATAGAGATTCGTCAACGCCTGCCCCAGCATGCAGATAGCTCCTCCCACCAGAAAGGCCCACGCAAGATTTTTCCACATCGGAGAATTGGGGCTCGCTTTTTTTGCAAGAGCGTCATATTCTTTTGGAGACATTGCCATATTTCTTCTTTCCTTTCTTTTCCGAAAGCGTTTTAACCGTATTTTGCGTGTTTTTGCCCCCAAATATACGTAAAATAAACATTGATTTCAAAAATGCGCTTTGCTATAATTATGTAGGAATGCGGCACGCTGGAAGTTAAAATTTTCCTGTCATCTGCCGCATTTTGTCTGTTTTGAATTACGAGTAAATTCGACAAAACCAAGTATTTTTTATGGTAACACAGAAATGGGGTTTCTTACATGTCTGTCAAAGTAGTAGTCGGCGTCCAGTGGGGCGACGAGGGCAAAGGAAAAATTATTGATATCCTGGCTTCGCGCGCGGATGTCGTCGTACGCTCCCAGGGCGGCAACAATGCCGGCCATACGGTACAAAGCGGCGACGAAGTCTACAAGCTCCACCTGATTCCCTCCGGAATCCTCTACCCGAACACCCTGTGTCTCATCGGTGCAGGCGTTGTGTTCGACCCGAAGGTCGTACTGGAGGAAATCGACGAGTTGATGGCACGCGGCATCGATTGTTCTAATTTGAAAATCGACCCGCGTGCACAGGTGATTCTCCCCTGGCATATCGAGCTTGACGGACTTTCCGAACATTTCCGCGGCGGCTCAGAAATCGGTACCACCCGGTGCGGCATCGGCCCCTGCTATATGGATAAAGCGGAACGTTGCGGCCTGCGCATCTACGATTTGGTCCACCCGGAAATCTTTGCGGAAAAAGCGCGCTCGACCGGGAAGCTCAAAAATGCAATCATCGAAAAAGTCTACAACGGCAAACCGATTGATATTGAAACCATGATTCAAGAATATACTGAGTATGGCAAGCGTCTTGCCCAGTATGTCGACGATGTCTCCGTCCTCACCTATGAGGCATGCAAAGAGGGGAAATCCGTACTCTTCGAGGGCGCACAGGGAACACTGCTTGACATCGACTTCGGCACCTACCCGTTCGTCACCTCATCTCATCCGCTTTCCGGCGGCGTGTGCACCGGCTCCGGCGTCGGCCCTACGGTCATTGATGAGGTCATCGGCGTGGCGAAAGCCTACACCACCCGCGTCGGCAAGGGCCCGTTTCCGACCGAGCTGTTCGACGAGGTTGGCGATGAAATCAGAAACCGCGGCAACGAGTTTGGCACCACAACCGGCCGCCCGAGAAGAACCGGCTGGTTTGACAGCGTGATCCTGCGCCATGCGGTTCGCGTCAACGGCCTGACCGCGCTTTCCATTAATAAAATCGATACCCTTTCCGGGATTCATCCGCTCAAAGTCTGTACGGCCTATAAAAAGGCGGACGGCACCATTCTCAAGCATTATCCGGCAAGCCTGGAAGAGCTTGCACAGTGCGAGCCTATCTACGAGGAGTTCGAGGGCTTTGACGGCGACCTGTCCCAGTGCAAATCCTTTGAGGAACTCCCGGAAAAATGCAAGGAATATCTGGCGGAGCTCGAACGCCTGTGCGAATGCCCGATTAAAATGGTCGGCGTCGGCCCGGCAAGAGAGCAGAACCTCGAACGGTAAATTCACATTACAATATAGAAAAAGCGGGACGGCAGATGCCGTCCCGCTTTTATTATCCGTTCTATTTTATAGAATCCAGGTACTCGAGCAATTTATCCGTACCCTGGCGGAAAAAAGCAAAACCGCTGCTAAAATAGAAAACGAAAAAAGCGCATTTGACTACTCTTTTTCATGAAGCACCTCTTTCTCCTAAAGTTCAATACCAGCTTACGAAATAGATTGTACAACTTCGGCTGCCACTGTTCTACATGGGTTGAGCAAAATATCGGGTAGGCCTCCGGTAGTTTAGAACCATTCCCGCGTTTAATACCGGATATGGAATCCCCGCTCCCCTTCCTGCAAAGGGATTTCGGATTTTGTCATCCTCTCCACATGCGCAAAGCGGTTGCCTAGGCGAACTATGGCAAGAAACCGGGAGACATCGTCCGTTTCCCCCTGCGCTTCGAGGGTGACACTGCCATCCCACTCATTTTTGACCCAGCCGGTCACATTGCAGAGTGCCGCGCATTCCTGTGCATAATACCGGAATCCAACCCCCTGCACCTCGCCGGTAGCTTTGCTGTGTACGCGTATCATGTATTTTCCTCCCTTTCAAGAAAAAGCGCCCGGATAAAATGGACCGAACCCTGATAAGCGGACAAATAAAAAAGTACCCCCGTCGTAGAAT
>ERZ781272.1032-NODE-1032-length-12140-cov-4.585933_pt1 | contig 12140 bp, 13 predicted proteins | sample MGYA00375850_ERZ781272 | MGnify/ENA primary metagenome ERZ781272 (study PRJEB29790, sample SAMN06051246) | human gut metagenome | host: Homo sapiens | place: USA: Cincinnati, Ohio | collected 2013-06-21 | study: EMG produced TPA metagenomics assembly of the Gut...
CAAGCAGGTCTTATTCGCTTTCCCTAATGTGTAACACATCTTTGACAAACCAACAAATCTTCGACTGTATTACCTACGGAGCAAGCGGCAGCCGGGCATTGCTGACTTCTACTGCTGCTTGTTTTCTGTTATTCTACAGTAATTTTCAGGCTGCCAGTCAGGTCATCTCCCTCCAACACCAGGTAGTTGTCACCGGAGGAGAGAGTGAACTCATAAGTACCCACGGAAGAAGCATTTGCGATAACATGCATTTCCTCCTGTTCCCGCCAGTAAAGAGTACCGGAATCGGATGTGATCTCCAGAGTATAAGTGAGCTGCAGCTTGTTTCCCCGCTTTCTCTTTAGGGCGGTTCCACCAAACAGGGTCTCCTTCCCCCAAAAGCTGTGGTAGATGGCCTGATAGGCACCCGTGTAGGAATCCTCTCCTTTTACCCGTTTTCCCTGCAAGTCCCGATTCCTGGTCAGTGCATGTTGACTGAACGACTGAAGAAAATCATTGAACCCGCCAAGCAAGTTTTCTTTGAGCGTGTTACCCTCACTGGTACACCCTCCCAGACTGAGCAACAGAACAAGGACCACGGCGAGTATCACCCCCTTTGATGCAGACTTCGTAGCGATTCCTCCTCACATCACAGCAGAATATGCCATCCAAGCCCCAAGTGCAATACCGGAAATAGCATACACATCATTGACCACCAGGCAAACCTGCATCAGTTTATTTTTTACCCCCCCTTTGACATAGCAAAGGGTAGTAAAGATACCGCTAAACACCATGAAAGCGCAATAACAGCCAATCATAATCTCCGCAATTGGAGACTCGAGCGCCCAGGCGTTCATCCTGAGCAGGAATATCGTCCAAGGAACAACCATCATCAGGGTACTGATTACCGTAATTATCTTGTTTTTCATATTCTATCTCCTTTCAATTTTTGAAAAAAAGAAGCAGGAAATGGCCAGGCAGACAACGGTAATTACAATAGCGACCGGAATCCATGGAAGCAATTGAATGGAAAAAGTGTCAAAGTTGGATGCCATCTCCCCCTGTAATGCGGTAATCAGAAAGAAGGGATAACACATAGGGTACAGAAACCAGGCTTTGGTGTTCATGACAAGCACGGAGGGCACAATTGATGCAAGGCCGATTCCGATCGAAAACACCGGCGTCTGAATACAGGTGGCAATCATCCAGAAAAAGGCTGCCATAGGCAGGGAGGACAAATAGACAAGCCCTGTCTCTTTGAGTACCAGCAGAGGGGAGAGCATCAGGGAATAGCTGTTCATTTGGGAGGAAATAGCCGCTGCCGGAAAATAAAACAGCACCATAAGCATCATTTGGAAAGCCGCGAGAATTAGCAGAACTGTAAATTTTGCCATGCACATCGCCGCCGGATGAACAGGAAGAGAGAGCATCTTCAGAATTCCCCGGTTGCTCCGCTCCGTTTGGTTGAGCAAAACCGTGATAATGACTAAGGTTGCCGGATACATGAGCCACGCAAGCCCCAAGAAGCTCTGAATGAAAAAGTTGTTTTCCGGTGAGATTCCCTCCGCCTGCATCTCAAAGTTCATCCCGGAATTGACAATCGACAGAATCCAGAGGATGACGATGGGGAGTAACAGCAGGAGTAGGATATGGGTACGGCGGATTTTTTTCAGTTCAACACCGGCCAGAGAAAAGAAGCTCATGGGAGATTCCTCCTTACTTTTAAAATAATTGCTTCTACTAGGCTGAAGAGAAGGGTCTCGACGCCGCTTGCTACCAAAAAGGAGGTAGCCCGGGTATCGCTGAATGTTTTTGCCAGTGTTTGAAACGGCATGGCAAAGGGGAACAGAGAGAGTGCAAAATTATCTGACGGAAGCATCGTCACAATAAAGATGCCGATAACCCCGATTCCAAGAGAAACCCAGAGGTTTTCACACAGCGAAGAGATTTCCATCATCAAAACTACCGAAGGTAAAAACAGGACAAACTCATATCCAATGGTTTTGAGCAGTTGTGGCCAGAAAGTGCTGTCCGCTCCAAACCAGTAACAGGCACAAAACGCTAGGGCAGCGGCCTCTACTACCAATACAAAGAAGAGAGAGGCTGTCAAAATCACGGTCTTTGCGGCAAATAGGTTTCCCACCCTCTGGGGCAGCGCTTCCATTTTCAGCATGGCCCGGTCGGCATATTCCGTATGGTAGATGATACAGGAACCGATAACCAAGAAGAACAGATTGAGCATCGCGATCATCTGCCAATTTGAATTCATCAGAATATCCAATGCGGAAAGCTGTTGGTGTATGAACGTGTCCGGACGGGCTGCCGTGTTAATAATGGGGAAGCTCGCTGCAAGCAGGGCACCCAGCAAAAAAGCAGGAAAGTAACCCGTGCGCCTGAGCTTTTTGAGCTCCAGTGAAAGGCTCATCTGGCACCACCCCGTTTTAAGTTGTCCTCTTCAATCAGGGCCAGAAAGGTTTCCTCCAGATTGTCCACTGGCAGGCCGCGGTTGAGCGCGTACGGTTTGAGTGCGGACAATGTCCCCTCGAACAGCAGTCTGCCGTGGTTAAGGATTCCTATATCATCTGCCATTAGCTCAATTTCGGAAAGCAGATGGGAGGATACCAACACCGTGCAGTCGTATTGCTGCGGGAGCGAACGGATGAGGGTCCGGATTTCATGGATGCCCGCCGGGTCCAATCCGTTTGTCGGTTCGTCGAGAATCAAAATCGGCGGCTGGCCGAGCAGTGCACCTGCGAGCCCCAGGCGCTGTTTCATCCCGAGTGAGTATTTCCTGGCAGATCTCTTACGATGCTCATAGAGTCCTACCGTTTCCAGTGCATCGCGTACGCTTTTTTTGGGAAGGCCGAGAATCTTTCGGAGAATGTCCAGGTTTTCCTCCCCGCTGAGGTTTCCATAGAATGCAGGCGCTTCAATAAATGAGCCGATTTCCCGTAAAATCTCCATCCGGTCTTTGGGATAGGATTTTCCATTGATCACAAAGGTTCCGCTCGTGGGCTTGGTAAGTCCCAAAAACATTTTCATCGTGGTGGATTTCCCGGCGCCGTTTGGCCCCAGAAAACCGTAGATTCTCCCTTTTTGAATATGCAGATTTAGTCCAGACACTGCAGTGAAATCTGAATAACTCTTTGTAAGGTCATGGGTTTCTATCATGTTTTCCATTCTGGTCGCTCCTTTCTTTTGTTGTTTATAGTATAAATCCCGAACCTGACGCCTATCTTCTCTTTACCTTACATTTTCCTTACAAATGCCGGGACATTCCAAAAAGGGCCTTCGGTGTGTTATACTGCAAGAAGCGAGGTGAGCAAAAATGGACTACAGCTACTTAAAAGAGAAAAAGATCCTTGTGGTGGATGATGAGCTGGAACTTTTGACTATGGTACAAGCAATTTTACGGGAAGAGGGCTACCGGAATTTAAAAACAGCCTCAACTGTGGAGCAGGCGCTTTTGGTCTGCAAACGTTGGGAGCCGGAGTTTGTGGTACTCGATGTCATGCTCCCGGATGGGGATGGTTTTTCCCTACTTGAGCAGATTCGCACCTTTTCCGATGTGCCTGTGCTGTTTTTGACTGCGCGCGGAGAGGATGAGGACAAATTCCGTGGACTGGGACTTGGTGCGGATGATTATATGGTAAAGCCTTTTTTGCCAAAGGAGCTGACGCTTCGCATCGGCGGTATTTTGCGCCGGTGCTATAAAGAGGAACATCCGGTAGTCCGGCTGGCAGCCTGTACTGTGGATTTTGAAAAAGGGGAGGTTATGAAAGGCGGTGAGCACATCCCGCTGACGGCAAAGGAATTTGATCTACTTCAGGCATTGTGCCGGAATGCGGGAAAAATTGTGTCCATTGACATGCTGTGCGAGGTAGCCTGGGGAGAAAATCCCTTTGGCTATGAAAATTCCCTGATGGCCCATATCCGCCGCATTCGGGAAAAAATAGAGGAAAATCCCTCCAAACCGGTCTCCTTGATTACGGTAAAAGGGCTTGGCTACAAATTAATCGTGGGGGAATCACGGGATGAAAGATACCTTTAAGCTGCTTCGGCGCTTCTTTCTGGTTTTGATTTTGTCCATCTTCCTGCTGCTGATTCTCAACCTCATACTGCTTTTCCTGCTTTCCTATCGAAAGGTGGGAAACGGGAGTCCATGGGAAACTGCACAGGAAATCTCCGACGCCCTGGTACAGACGGAGGACGGGAAATACCATCTGAGCGAAGAAGGACAGGTTGTGCTCAGCCAGAGCGGTGCCTGGGCGATTTTGATTGACAACAAAAGCGGGACAGTCGAATGGAACAGCGATAACCTTCCGCAGGAGGTGCCAAAACAGTATTCTCTGGCTGATTTATCTTATGCGATTCGGGGATACATTGCGGATTATCCTACTACGACCGGTGAACATGGAGAAGATTTGCTGATTTTGGGAAATCCCAAGAATTCACTTTGGAAAGCGATGTGGAACACCTTTGATTATGACATGATTGCCCATCTGCCCCAGAATAGTTTGCTTTTATTGTGTTTTAACCTGGTGTTTATCTTTCTGATCTATATGGTTGTGGTTTCCGGTTTCCTTCGCTCTGTCAAACCGATTATTGCAGGGGTAGAAGCATTGCCGGAGGGACGGGACGTCTATGTCAAGGAGAAGGGCCTGCTGTCCTCGCTGGCGGCGTCGCTCAACCGGGCGTCGGAGAAACTGCGTATGCAGGAATACCGTCTGAGGAAAAAGGAAACGGCACGCGCCAACTGGATTGCCGGGGTCTCACACGATATCCGTACGCCGCTCTCCATGGTCATGGGTTATGCCGGGCAGCTGGAAGAGGACAAGGATCTTCCGGAGGATACACGGAAAAAGGCGGGTGTCATCCGGCTGCAGAGCGTTCGGATGAAAAACCTGATAAACGATTTAAACCTCTCCTCAAAGCTTGAATATAACGCACAGCCGCTCCATAAAGCTTCAATCAACGCAGTCGCCCTGCTGCGCGGGATAGCTGTAGACTTCTTAAACCTGGACGCGCAGGGACGCTATCCAATCAAGTGGGCAACTGAGGAAGATTTGACTTCCTGTATCGTCGAAGCCGACGCAAACCTGCTGAAACGGGCGATATCGAACCTGATCGTAAACGCCCAGGTGCATAACCCGGATGGATGTATCATTACAGTGAACGTGCGTGAGGAACAGAAAATGTGCCGCATCACGATTTCCGATGATGGAATAGGTGTCACCGACCAGCAGCTGGAATCCATTCTCAGTGCGCCGCATTATATGGTGTGCGACAGCAATACGAGAGAACAGCGGCACGGACTGGGCCTGCTGATTGTCAGGCAGATTGCGGCTGCGCATCATGGGACAGTGGAGATTGGGCGCTCTGTATCCGGCGGGTTTGAGGTCTCCATTCTGCTGCCCCAAAAGGAGGAGGGTGTATCTTCTGACAGGGACTGTTAGATATGTGGAATTTTGCGCAGAAAAAGTAAACCTTGAAATATGGCCTTTTTCCGGAGTCCACCAGAGATAGTTTCTATTAAGGATAACAGTCTTATCCTGTTTCCTACCACATTCTGTTTCTCGACTTTACTTGGAAGCTATGCTATCATAGAGGAAAACAACCGGAGGGATCTGACATGATAAAATTGGAACGTACCAGCGTTATGAATTTGGAAAATGCTATTCGTGGAGCGAGAAACCCGATGAACAGCTGGTCTAAGAGCGACAGCTATTATGAAAAAGATGGCAGCTATGTGCTCGGAGAAAACGACCTCTCCCTGGCAGTAAGGCTGTGCAAATCCGGAAGTGATCACCGCAAATTTATCCGCCAAATATTTGTGTCCGTGGATATCACAGCCCCGCTTTACTGGTGGAAGGAATATGACACCTACAAGGTGGCGACCGTAGCCAATTCCACAAGTACAATGCACAGAATCCACAGCAAGCCCTTTTCTCTGGATGACTTTTCCTGTGACAAGATGTCAGATAAGGCAAGAGAGAAAATGGCACAGCTCATCGAGTACTTAGAAGGCCTGCGTCGGCATTATGTGCAGACCAAAGACAAACAGGACTGGCTGGACATCATTCAGCTTCTTCCCTCCAGCTACAACCAGATGCGCACCTGCTCGCTCAACTACGAGACGCTGATCAATATCTATCACGCGCGCAAAAATCACAAGCTCGAGGAATGGCATCATGTCTGTAATTGGATTGAAACGCTCCCCTACGCAAAAGAGCTGATTGTGGACATCCAATAAGACCTGCAAAAGGGAAAGAAGTCCTGTCAGTGGTATTGGATTGAAAACCTATAGAATTAAGAGAAACAGGCACACCGTATTCGGTGTGCCTGTTTCTCTTGTGTAGCTATTCTGCTATGGACAACTTATCGACAGTTTCTTTTCTGGTGGAGACAAAGAAACTGTCCTATCTATGGCTGCTATCGTTTAGAAAATAGCGGTTTGCTCTTGTACCGAGAACCATATATGGAGGCTTTGACCTGATAGTTAATTCACTGGATGTGGTAAATAAAAAACGGCAGACAACAGTCCACCGTTTTCCTGATTCTTATTCTTACGCCGGTTAAACTGGAACTCCGAGTCTTATTTCACGACACAGACGTTAACAGCTCTAAGTTTCTTGCTGTCTTTCGGATCAGTCTCAGTTTCAAAGGTGACTTTCTGTCCCTCTTCCAGGGTGCGGAAGCCGTCAGACTGAATTGCGGAGAAGTGAACGAAGATATCCTCGCCGCCGTTGTCGTTGGAAATAAATCCATATCCTTTTTCTGCATTGAACCATTTAACAGTACCGTTGTTCATTGTGGTACCTCCTGAAAAAAATTATATTCCACGACAAAGAAAAAACCCCACCGTTTATAAATCATTCTAAGAGAGCAATGACTTACAAAACTGTGAGATCAATACATACATCTAGAATACTTTTTTAGTATATCCCAGAAAATATAAAATGTCAAGAGGTTTAGCAAATTTCCCTATATTCCATGAAAAGTTCATGGTCGAAGATTTTTCGCTTTCCTGGAATTCTTCTCTCGTTTCAATCATATCGTGATATAATAACCACAGAGCGGTAATTCATCTTATTTTTACGGTCCGCCCGGTGACGGCCATTTCTGTCATTCGAGCTTGCTTCGCGTTCATGATAGAATTGAAACACTGGGGGATATCGTGCTTATATTCACAGAGCCAATCGCTATTTTTGGATTTAGCTTGCCTGAAAAGCACAAAATGACAAGGAGAGTGAAAAGTTATGCAACAGCAATTGATGAAAGCCCTGGTCTGCCATTCGGATGGTTCGATTGAACTGATAGAACGGGAAGTGCCCCGTCCCCTGGAGGAGACGGACGCGGTTGTGCAGGTAACGCTTTCGACCATCTGCACCAGCGATTTACATATTATGCACGGTGCTGTCCCGCGTGCAAAACCGGAAACCATTCTCGGCCATGAGTTTGTCGGGAAAATTGTTGAGGTGGGAGCGGCAGTCAAACATCTATGCCCCGGAATGCGTGTTGCCGCCAACTGCATCACCTTTTGCGGGGAGTGCTATTTTTGTAAGCGCGGTTTTATCAACAACTGTAAACAGGGAGGCTGGGAGCTTGGTTGCCGCATTGACGGATGTCAGGCGGAGTATGTCCGTGTTCCCTTTGCAGATACCGGCCTAACCCCGATTCCGGACAGGGTGTCCGATGAAAGCGCGCTATTTGTGGGCGATATCCTTTCGAGTGGATACTTTGGAGCGGAACTTTGTGAAATCCGGCCCGGTGACACGGTTGCCGTCATCGGTGCCGGACCGGTCGGACTGTGCGCAATGCAGTGCGCTAAGCTGTTCGGTGCGGCAAAGGTGATAGCGCTGGAAGTGGAGGAGAGTCGGCTTGCGCTCGCCCTCCAGCTCGGCCTGGCGGATGAGGGGTGTAATCCCGCTAAGCAGGATGCAGCGGAATTTGTGTGGGCACATACCCAGGGCAGGGGAGCGGATGGCGTCATCGAGGCGGCAGGAACACCGCAGAGCTTTGAGACAGCTTGGAAAATTGCAAGGCCCAATGCGGTCGTGGCCCTGGTGGCGATGTATGAGCAGGCGCAGAGCCTTCCGCTGCAAAAAATGTACGGCAAAAACCTTATCTTTAAGACCGGTGGAGTCGATGCGGTGCACTGCGAGACCCTGCTCAGGCTGATAGAATCCGGACGGTTGAACACGGATTTTCTGATCTCGCACAAAGCGCCGCTCAATGAAATTGTAAAGGGATATCATGTGTTTGAAAACCGGCTCGACGGATGCATCAAGTGGGCGGTCACACCATATGAAGCTTGAGGGAGGAATATCGGATGGAAACTTGTTTGACTATTTGAACTGACGCGGGGACCTGTCATTTCAGACAGGTCCTTGTGCAGTGGACAGCTTGATTTTATGCCGCATCTCCTATTGTCTTAGGACATTGTACCGCCTCCCGGCAAGAGAGAGCCCATTAGCGGGATATGACAATACCCGTTCTCTGTTGATGCCAAACGCTAAGGAGTTACTGCGGATTCTGGGAAAAAGCCTCCGTTTTTCTGAGTGCGGGCTGTGCTACGTGGATAAGGTCAGCGAGGAGTTTGTCACGTTTCGCGGGACGGACAATACGCTTGTGGGCTGGAAAGAGGATTTTAGAGACAAGATCATACAGACGATGAGCGGGGGCTGATCGAAGCGGCAAAAAAGAATCTGCCCGACATCCTCCAAAAGCGGATAGAACCTGAAGAGGAAGCAGAGCTTTTCCTGCCGGAGGACTCGCAGAAAAACCAGGTGCAGTTGTGATAGTTTTCTGTATGTAACACAAAAATCCCCCTCCGGAAGACACACTTCCGGAGGGGGTATCTCCATATTGGTAAAACCGGCGGGGAAAAGCTTGTAGCCTGTTATTCCTCCGCCATGTCTTGGACCACCCGTTTGGCCCCGCTTAAAATCAGCCCTGCTTCGCTGTTGCAGCTGAAGATGGTCATGCCCTGCGTCCGGCAGGATTTCAAGAACGGGATGTTTCCGGAGATAATACCGGAGGGCTTGCCCGCACGGTTTGCAGCTTCAATCACAGCAGAGAGATTGGCTTTCATTTCCGGGGTATCGAAGCTGCCCGGCGTACCGCAATCGCAGGCCATGTCGTTGGGGCCGACGAGTACTGCATCAACCCCTTCGGTGGAGACGATAGAGTCGATGTTGCGCACTCCTTCGCGTGTCTCTATCTGAGCGAAGATGATGGTGCAGCGGTTTGCCTGCTCCATATAATCAGTGAGTTTCGGCGGATTGTACTCGGTGTGGGCACGCTGAGTGGAGATGCCACGCATCCCGAGCGGCGCGTACTTGGCATAGTACACGACCTGCTCGATATCCTCTTTCGTCCCGGTCATCGGGACTAAAAGTCCATCCGCGCCCATGTCCATGTATTTAGTCACGATTTCCCGGCGAATTTCCGGAATCCGGATGATGACCGGGAGATGGATGCCGTTTGCGATTCCGATGATAGCCGCCGTCTGGGAATAATCGAAATAGCCGTGCTCACAGTCGACAATGATGAATTCAAACCCGCCTGCGGCCAACATCCGCGCGATGTTCGGCGTGGTGATTTCGCTGACCATCGTGCCAAGGACATATTCGTGCTTTGCCATACGTTCCTTGAGCAGATTCATGGTATAGTCCCTTTCTATTACAGCCCTTCTGATAGGATGTTCTCCGGGCCGTCCTGAAGTGTTTTTATAAGCCCAAGTGCCGCCAGGGACAGCCGGTATAGGCCGCCCATCGCCTCATTTTTGATTGCCGGCCTGCGGTAGGAAAGCCCGGTGTGACGGGCGATGACCTTCAGCAATTCCTCGTTTTGATAGCTGACTCCGCCGAGGAAGGTAAGTGCTTGCGGCATTTTTCCACCGCAGACCCTTGGGAGATGCTCGGCATAGACGCTTGCCATGTTCTCATAGGCTGCGGCAAGCACGCCGGATGGGGTAAAGTTGTCAGGTGTAATGTTTGAAATACTCCCGCCATCAAATTTCGTCTCAGTTGGATAGAACAGGGAATCCACCAATAGGCCGTCCGCTTTTGCTCCCGCCCCGTTTTGCAGGGCGGCCCAGGCATCTTTTATGGAGACCTCCTGGCCGCACAGCTGTTTGGCACACTCCCGGTAAAAATCGATGAGTACGGCGAGATTGCGCCCGCCCGGCATGTTGGAAACCGTATTGAGATAGGTATGCTCGAAGAAAGGGCGTACCTCATAATCGCCCGGGACAAACTCCGCGGTGTTGCAGGAAACCTGGCTTGCCGTTGCGATGTTGACAACGCCATCCCCCTTTGGAGCCATAGAACCGAGGATACACACCTGTTGGTCCCCGTAATCCGGGAAAAGCGGGATAGTTTGCCCATGCGTCTGATAAGTGCCGCAGCAGGTAAAGTCCTCCGGAACAATTTCAGGCAGGCTTATCTGTGTCAGTCCGGCAAGGTGTAAAATCTCCCGGCAGTAGCGGCCCTGTTTGATATCAACAAGGCCGAGCGGTGCGGCGTTGGTAATATGGCAGCGGTTATGCCCACCCAGCCTCCAGATGAGATAGGAGCCGAGGGTAAACAGCTCGCCGTCCGCAGGCGGCGGGTTTTCCCCATACAGAAACGCATACAGGTTACACAGGCCAAGGCTTGGCTTGAGCGGTACGCCGCAGGGCTTCATGATTTCTTCAGGAAGCTGATCCTTGAGTGTGTCGAGCGCGCTCTTTCCGCTCGGTAGTGCATCAAGACAACGGCTGTCCTGCCAGGAGATATAAACATCCTCCCGCCCTGCGGTGTGGTAGACGAAGCCGTGCATTTGGGTGGAAAACAAAATGCCGTCAAGCGGCGCTTTCGCCGCCGCCTCGTCAATCAGCTCTTTGACAGTACAAAAAATCTCTTCTGCCGGTATCTCAAAACAATTGGGATTTGGGTTTTCCCTGCGTGGAAAAGAGGGGACGCTGCGACCAAAGAGAATTCTACCCTCCTCCAACGAAAAGACCGCAGATTTTAAAAAGCTCGAGCCGATGTCAACTCCTATGGTGTTCATAAGACGTCCCCGCGTTATCTGCGGCGCAGGTGCAAAGCAAAGCCGCCGATTTCCTCCGCAAAATAAATGGAAATCAGGTTGCCGTTGTCGTCATAACTTGCCGTCTCTTCCTGGAAGGCAACTCCCATGCGCTTAAAATAGGGAACGGCGCGGTCAATGTCACAGGTGCTGATGGCGATGTGGCCCATCGCACCCAGGAATTTGCCCTTGATGACTTCAAACATCGAACCCGCAAAATAGGCGCCGGGGAATTCCGTTACAGGAAGTCCGAACAGGGAAGCGAGCTTGCCCGCTACCTGGAGGGATTCTTCCTTGTCTTTGGTGTTGATCCCCACGTGGAGCAGTTCAAAGCCGAGTGCCTTTTTCAGCGTTTCCTGGCACAGAGCAGTGATCCCGGCCCAGTTTTTCTCTTTCACCAGACTGCCGGGGAGCATAAAGCTTCCGCCGACTGCCGCCACATTCGGCAAAGAGAGATATTCGTTCATGTTCTCTGCGTTTACGCCGCCCGTCGGCATAAAACGGATGTCGGCATAGGGGCCTGCAAGCGCCTTGAGAGTCTTTACGCCGCCATAGGCTTCCGCCGGGAAAAATTTGCAGGTAGTAAGGCCAAAGGACATGGCCTGCTCGATATCCGCCGGGGAAACGGTTCCGGGGATGATGTCAATGTCGTTTTCCACACAGTAGCGGACGACATCGGGGATAAATCCCGGCGTCACGATGAACTGCGCGCCGGCCTCCACCGCCTCTTTCGCTTTTTCAACGGTGTGCACTGTGCCTGCGCCTACCATGAGGTCGGGGACATGCTGTGCCATCTGGGCGATGGCGTCTTTTGCTGCGTCGGTGCGGAAGGTGACCTCTGCGACCGGGATGCCGCCGGCGACCAGCGCTTTTGCCAGAGGGACTGCGTCCGCTGCATTGTCGAGAACGACGAGGGGGACAAGTCCTATTTCAAAGATTTTCTCCATATTCTTACTCATCGGTTGATGGCTCCTCTCCTACGCCGGGAAATTCCATGACCCGGCGCGTCTGTTTTATGGTGTCGATATCAGAGGGTTTCTCTTCCCATAAACTGGGCAAGCTCCATCCGGTAGGGAAGCCCGTCGTTG
>ERZ781272.1034-NODE-1034-length-12137-cov-3.070601_pt1 | contig 12137 bp, 12 predicted proteins | sample MGYA00375850_ERZ781272 | MGnify/ENA primary metagenome ERZ781272 (study PRJEB29790, sample SAMN06051246) | human gut metagenome | host: Homo sapiens | place: USA: Cincinnati, Ohio | collected 2013-06-21 | study: EMG produced TPA metagenomics assembly of the Gut...
AAAGGGCTTGATGTCCTTTTCCGTCCCCCAGCGGGCTGTGCCGTACTCCGCATCGTGGCGGAACTTCTTGGCCTTTTTCGCCTTGCAGTAGATTAGGAGCCGAAAGCCCACGGCCCCCACGATACCACCCAGCCAGTCTGCCGGGTTCAGTCCCGGCGCAAAATCCGCAAAGGCCACGCCGATGGTCTGCATGATCCCCAGCAGTTTTTGGCCGAAGCCCGCACCAGCGGCCAGACGGTAGGCCGTCCCCACTTTCAGGCAGGCCCAGCCGATGAACAGATACGGAATATTGGGAAGTACATATTTGCGGAGCTTATCTGTCCCCATGCACCGCCTCCTTTTCCAGCTCCCGCTGGGGCTGTTTCCGCGCCTGTTCCTCGGCCCGGTTGAGCTGTTCGCGGATCGGGGTGCGCCGGGACTTGGCCCGGTTCAGCTCCTTGCGGGAATACTCAGCAAAACAGCCCGTGATGGCGTCGGCCTGATTTGCCTTGAACAGTAACAGGTATTTGCCCTTGTCCACCCGGCGAAAGGCATAGTCAACGCCCCACTTCCGTGCCACCCGGTCAAAGTGCTGGGTGGCCCCGGACAGCTCGATACTGCTTGTGGCTCCGCCGTGGCCCATGAGCTTTTTCACGCTCTGCTTGCCGTGGGGGGCTTGGGCCTTGCGGTGCTCCTTGGCAATCTGGCGGCCCACGGCTGCCAGCGCATAGGCAAGGCTCCGGGCCGTCAGCTTGGATGCCTGAATGCTGATGGCGATGGTCTGGCGGGATACTTCATCACCTACAATCTAAACCACCTCCTCTCGTCGCCACAAACTGCGCTTTGCTCCTTTGACCGCAAACGACCAAAATCCGCACACTCCGTTGTGGCTCCTCTCCCCATAAAGTCTGCGACTTTGCGGGGAACCCCATTTGCTGCCTCTGGCCACCGTGACCAGAGGCGGCGCTATCTGTCCTCGCGGCTGACGGGGAGCCGCTGTTTGTCCTCGTTCAGCGCGGAGCGGTCAATGATTTCCTGATAGGCTGCCATCTGCTCCCGGATATTCAGTTTTGGATAGGCGAAAATGCGGTGCTCCGGGGGAATGTCATCCCTGCCGGAGTAGTGCTCAATAAAACGGCTGTTATTGTTAAACACATAGCCGCCGGGGGCGTAGTGGCCGTCCTCGTTGATCCGCATATCCCGCCCGTATGCCTCATAGTCGATATAGGCAATGAGATGCTCCGGGATCTGGATGGAGCCGAAGTCCTGGACGTACATTCGCCCCAGAGCCTCGTCATCGTCAATATCGGGGTAAAATTCAAAGCAATCCAGATTTTGCGTCAGGTTGATTAAGTCTTTGACGCTGCTTGTGTACTCGCCGCTGTCTATGACGGCCTCAAACTTTTCAAGCTCAGAGGTGTCCAACTCGGAGAGCAGATGGGCCAAATGGTTCAGTTCGTCAATGCTTTCGTACTCGCTCAAACAGTCGCAGATGCCAAGCACATCGCCGTCAAACGCGGTAATGAAGATTTCCTCATACCGCACACCGTCCACGCCGATCCGCTTCAAAAGCGCCTGTACCTCCTCGGTGGTGGCGGGAAACTTTAGGGTTTCTCCAGCCTCCACGCCATACTCGGCGTATTTCCCGAGGTTGGTAACGTAGGCTTCAATCAGGGCTGACATCAGCGGTGGCCCTGACGCTTGACGGTCAGGATGCCCTCCAGCGTGGTCGAAGTGATACCCAGCCGCTGGGCCACGGCAATGTCATTCTTCATGGACTCGGTGACGGTATGACCGCACACCACCAGCACATGAGAGCGGCGGAGCAGATCGCGGCCCATATCGATGCCGCTTTTGTGTTCCTCGGGAACCGCGTCGTTGAGGAACAGGGGCAGATAGAGCGTGGGGCAAATCGGGGAAAAGCCCGCGTCATAGACGGCTCGGCAATACTTGGCCGCCTGTTCGGTCATTTCATGGGGATCGCCGCACCATGCGGCGGTGATATAGGCAAGGGGCCTTTTCATAAGGAATACCTCCATTTCAAAGTTAGTTTTACAGGGAACGGTTCAACCTTTTTCCCCCGCGTGTTCCTGGTATTGAAAAAGGGCGGCCGTGTGGAGGATATACCCCCGCCGCGCCGCTGGATATGGCACAGCCGGGGCAGACTGTAAAGGGCAAGCCGCCCTTGGCGGGGCTACGCCCCCTTGACGGCCAGCTCCCGGATGCGCCCGGTAATGGGCGGCGACGGGGGATATACCCACAGGAGCCTTCGTCGGCACAAACTTCGCTTTGTTCCTTTGGACGCAAGCGCCCAAAATCCACACGCTCCGTTGCGCCTCCTCTCCCCATGAAGTCGGCGACTTCATGGGGCACCTCGTTTAGGGACGAAAAAACCTCTGGTCACGATGGCCGGAGGTGCTTACTTCTCCTTATCCGTCTTTTTCTTGTCGGGCTTGGCAAGCTCGGGCGGCTGCTTCTCTTTCCAGTCGGCCAGCAGGGTCATAATCTGATCCTTCATCTGGCGGGGCGTGGCCTCCTTGCCGAAGAACTTTTCCAATTCAGAGCCGGTAATAATCACGTCACGATCCTCCTTTTTCTTTTCTTCACTCAAAATGCCGTCAATGACATCCGGGGTCAGCTTGTTGTCCTTATCCAGCTCCCGGAGCCTGTTTGCCTGTCCCTTGGAGGGCGAGGACTGCTGGCCCTCAATGGAAACGGCGATATACTTCTGGTGGGTGGGACGGATGCGGGAGATTTCCACGGCGGGGGTAAAGGACAGTTTCCCCGCGTCCATTGTCTCCTTCAGCTCGGGAACAAGGTCATTGAGCCAAATATACCGCTGAACGGTTTTCACGCTCATGCCGTTGCGCTGGCCTACGCTTTCCAGCGAGAGCTTACCCGCCGCCGCATCATCCCCACGCGATCCCTGATGCTTGATAGCCTCATACTGCTTTTTCAGGGCAAGGGCCTTTTCGCTGGGTAAGATCGTTTCGCGGTGGCGGAGGTTATCATCCGTCATAGCGAGGATGGCTTCATCGTCCGTCATGTTGCGGACGATACAGGGCATATTCATAAACCCGGCCAATTCGCTGGCCCGCTGGCGGCGGTGGCCCGCGATAATCTCATAGCCGCCATCCTCAAGGGGACGCACCAGCGCGGGCTGGTTCACGCCGCCGGAACGGACGGACTCCACAAGGCCCTGCATTTCCGCATCGTCCCGGACACCAAAGGGGTGTTCCTTGAACGGATGCAACTCAGAGAGGTTGATATAGACGATTTCCTCCTTGACGGCGCGGGTAGCGTCGCGGGGGGCGGGAGGAACCTCCGGGGCCGGGGGATCGGCTTTTGCCCCTTCTGCGGGAGCCTTGGCCGGGGCCGCCTTGCCCTTTTTCTCCGGGGTAGCCTGATCCTTGGGAGGACGGCCACGGCGGGGCTTGTCAGCCCGCTCTGCTTTCTTGGCCCCCTTATCGGTTGGCGGGGCTTTATCCGCTTTAGGCGGGCGGGCCTGTTTGAGCATTTCCTTGCCAGCCCTGGCATCAGCGGCGGGCGCGGGCTTCTCGGGTTGTTTGTCTACTTTCGGGGCAGGTGGCTCCACTTTGTCAGGCTCGGCGGCCTTGGCTTTGTCCGCACCAGCGGTCCGCACATCGGACAGGTCGATCACCTTACCAGAGGGAGCGGGGCCGCCCTCCATGCCGGGGATCGTGGCCTGTTCCTCCACGGCGGGGCCGCCCGGCGTTTCAGGAGCCGGGGCCTCGGGTGTGGTATGCGCCTCCGGGACGGGCGACTGTTTCTTATCTTCTGCCATTCACTAATACCTCCTTGTCGTGACATGAAAAAAGCCAGCTTGAAAATAGCTGGCAACGGTGGAGATGAACTCCTCCTTTCGATGTTCGGTTTTATATAGAAACGCCGCCCATAGTTTCACTTGGGCGGCGTTCTTATTCCCACTATCTTATGAAACTTCAATTTTAGTAGTAACTTCCCGGAACTTCGGGTTTTCGGTGCATATCTTTTCTGCAAGTGAAAAGTCATCGGAATGTGAAAAAACGCACCGTTGACTATGAATTACTTGTGCCCTATTAGAATATTCAACCATGTCTAAATTGGCAGGAAGAAATTTCCTATCAGACAACATATTACCAAAGAGTTGAGCATCATACATTCCCAATAACAAATCCGATGAGATAGGAAATAAGATTTCAATTCCTTCCGATTTCAACCCGGAATAACTGATGAATTGATCGTGCTTGTGGGGAATATTAACGACCGGGTCATCTGATGTCCAAAAGGGAACAGCAGTTTTATTTACATAGATTACCCAAATATGTTCACGAATTGCACTTGCCAAACTAATCGCCATCTCAGGATCAAGGATCATGTTGCTGTGTTCAAGCTTCACATAATCTTCATTGACTGAAACTTCAAAAGCATCGCGTGGCAATGCATCTGTATCATGCATCTGAACTTTATATGCCAATGCTTGAACAAACTGTTCAAATGTTGAGCCGATAGTATCTCGGAAAGACTTTGTCCGTATTATTTGAACAGCAATGAAAAATGACAGAATGTCCTTTTCGCCGTAAGATAGTGCCCAGCAGTTCTCCATAACCCATTTGTTTCCACCATAGCTTTTCTTAATAACATTTCTAAGGACTTCACTATAAACGCCTTCGAGCGGGCTAAAGAACTGTTGTTCTATATGCTTGTCTCCACCTAATTTTTCCATTGCTTCGGAAATATCATCAGCTCCAAGAATATGTTTTAGATCCTCTACGATCTTTTCCTGAACTTCTGGTTCCTCTTTTTTGATATACTTATCAAAATCTAAATCATAGAAGTGGTTTTCCATTGCCACATCTAATAGTTTCTGGTTTGTCCGAACTTGCATTTTGCTTTTATCAAATACATTGATGCGATCTGAGCCAAATGCAAAATTTCGCAAATAGCATCGTGGGACATAATGCTCTTTTTTTGTATCCGCCATACCAATCACCTCCTGATAAAATTATACCACCATACAGGTGACTTTGCATTAGAAATGAGTTTTACATACTTTCAAATCGAATGCATCCATAGTTCACCTGGGGAAGTAGATTGACGTATTGACCGCGCCCTCTGTATCCCATTTTAGAGGGGTATGTAACCGATGGGCTTGGGAGAGCGCCTGACTGGCAGTCAGGAGGTCAGCGGTTCGATCCCGCTATTCTCCACCAACTCAAATGAGTGCAACAAAAAACTCACTTCTAAAAGAAGTGAGTTTTTTGTTTTATGCTGCTGTAGAGAGAACGCTTGTGTCGAGACTTCGTATCTTAAAGATGATATACGGATGGCAGCGGCATGCCATGACTCTTCTTGTAAAAACACAATCGACGTTTTGACTGTGTGCTTGCGATGGGAGTACAGCAACATTCGTACAATTCATTTGATACGCAGTTGATACCGTAAACCATCTGCTTTATGACGCTTTTTGATCTCGTCGCTATGTATAAAAAACGCGTCTGATTTTTCTCACTGTCAAGACTTTGCTTTACTTTGATTACGACCCGATTTTTACGTGGTCTGTCCTATAATGGAAACTGTTCAGCAAACAAGGTCGTGGTCATCTGATAGTCAGATTCGCTTTCCGCTATTTTCCCCTTGCGTTTTTATACAACCTCTCTGCTGCGAATCTATACTCTGCGTGAAACATTAAAATCCGCGCGGGCGATCCGAAACAGAAAGGTGCATTTACAGTTGTGATCAAAACCATCAAAAAGGGGGCGGCGGAATGACCGTAGTATATGTGGACAGCGTATTTGTACTGAATATGCTGGCGGATTATCTGCTGGTGTACGCTGCCGCCCAACTGGCGGGGGCGCGGCTGCGAAGACTTCGCTTTCTTTTGGCGGCGCTGGTGGGAGGAGCCTATGCTGTGGCTGTGTTTCTGCCGGGGCTGGGCTGGATGTCCGCGCCGCCGGTAAAACTTGCGGCAGGTGTTCTGATGGCGCTGGTGGCCTTTGGCGGAGAAACGCGCTTCCTCCGGCTGACGTTGCTGCTGGGGTTGGTGTCCTGCGGCTTTGCCGGGTGCGTACTGGCGCTGGGATTGGCGGCAGGGCGGGGAGTCCCCATGCAAAACGGTGTCTTCTATACAAATGTGGACATGAAGGTGCTGCTGATTTCCGCCGCTGCGGCATATCTGGTTCTGACGGTGGTGTTCCGCGCCAGCGCTCACCGCAGCGGGGCCGGGGGATTTATGATTCCGGTAACCGTGGGGTTTGCCAGCCGCAGCACGGCGCTGACCGCCCTGTGCGACACCGGTAATACGCTCAGGGACCCGGTGACAGGACGGTCGGTGCTGGTGGCCTCCGCGGAGAAGCTCCAGCCGCTCTGGCCTCCAGAACTGGGTTCGCTGCTGACGCCGTCCGCCCTGCGCACACCTACCGAGGTGATGGAGCGGCTGGCGTCATCCAGTCGGGATGTTGCGCGATTCCGTCTGCTTCCATACAGCGCCGTAGGCGTGGAAAGCGGGCTGTTGTTGGCCGTCCGTGCGGATTGGGCCAGCGTCAACGGAAAGAGGCGGGAACGACTGCTCCTAGCGCTGTCACCCACACCGGTAGGGGACGGCTGCGATGCCCTATGGGGTGAATTGGAAGGATGAAACGCCGCGCCGGAAAAGACGAAAGGAAGGAACGCAACATGCCGCACTGGCTGAAAAAACTTCAAGACCTGCTTCGCCGTTTGGGCCTGCTGCCTCAAACGCCTGTCCACTACATCGGCGGCAGCGATACCCTGCCGCCACCCTTGACCCGGGAGCGGGAGGCAGAACTGTTGTCCTGCATCGGGGAGACTGGCGCGCGTCAGGAACTGATCGAGCACAACCTGCGTTTGGTTGTTTACATTGCCCGCCGCTTCGAGAACACAAAAATCAACATAGAGGATCTCATTTCCATTGGAACTATTGGTTTGATCAAAGCGGTGGAAACCTATAAGCCTGATAAAAATATTAAGCTGGCAACCTATGCCAGCCGTTGTATTGAAAATGAAATTTTGATGTATCTGCGTAAAAACGCGGGCCGAAAAGGGGAGGTTTCCTTTGACGAGCCTTTGAATACGGACTGGGACGGCAACGAGCTGCTTCTCTCCGATGTTTTGGGAACCGACGCGGATGTGGTCATGCGTCCCATTGAGGACGATGTAGACCGCAGTCTTCTTGCCGCTGCCTTAAAGATTCTGTCTCCCCGGGAAAAAGAGATCATCACCCTGCGCTTCGGTCTAAATGGTGGTCAGGAACGTACGCAAAAAGAGGTGGCAGACCATCTGGGGATTTCCCAGTCCTATATTTCCCGCTTGGAAAAGCGTATCATTCAAAGACTCAAAAAGGAGATATTGCGTCTCAGTTGAACACACCGGGAAATGAGGCAGATAAAGGGGATAAAAAGCGCCCGTTTGCATAGCAAACGGGCGCTTTTCTTGCAAAGAATGCAAAAAAACCGCCAGAATACTGACGGTTTATGCAACTACCGGTGCCGCCTGTCGGCGGCGCGATTGCAAAGGAAACTGGACTCCCTCACGAATCCTCCGCCCTCTTCAAGGGAGGGATGATTTGTAGTTTGAAACAAAAAGGCCCCACCCGGCCGTGTAGACCCCGTTATAACCTGCACCTTTACGGACAGGTGGGTTGCCTACAACACGCTTTATTGCTTCCAACTTCCAGCCGCAAACAGCAACTGGGAGGCCTGCAAACCACGCATTGACGCGGCATCCCGTATAACGAAATGTGGGTTAAAAAAAGGTCTATCACGCACCGCGCAGGGTCGTCAAATTTACTGCAACAGGGAATTTATCAGGTGGTTTCGTCTTCCTCGTCTTCAAACAGCGCTTCCATAAACAGGTCGTATACCGCGTCCAGCTCCTCGTCGGAATCCAACGTGGAGAGAAGCTCTTCGCCGCCGTCTGTCACGGCTTTCAAAATCACCAGCCCGGTGTCCGGGTCCTCTTCGTCGGAGTCCTCCGTTTCAGCGGGGAAGAAAGCCATGTACTTCTGACCGTTGTGCTCCAATGCGTCCACGAATTCCAATTCAATGTCGTTGCCATTCTCGTCGGTGATCGTGACGAATGTGGGGCCGAGATCCTCACTCATGGGAACGCCTCCTTACTGTCAATTGCTTTGGCTATATTGTACCCGCTTCAACGGGGAAATGCAAGCGCGGAAGACATGGAAATCATGGAAAATCAAAATTTAGAAATTGATAATTTTTGAAATTCTTTATAATATTTAAAATTTCAGGAACTTTTTACGAAAGAAAAGCGACAATTTAGGTGTTGACATGAATGGTAAAATAAAAGATACTATGGTGCATTATGTGCAGTTATCCCGCTGTGGGAGGCGGGATAACTGAAGCCCCAAATTTTTGGAAAAAGGAGGTGCCCTGCATTGGAACAGCATGGAAGACACGAACAAACGCCTCAGCCCCATGAACACCGACGCCGTCAGAGCACCAAGAGTCATCCCGCAAGTACAGTTTGGTTTGTGGTTCGGACGGTGCTTCTGATTGGAATTTTATCCGGCATCATGATCGGCGGCATTTTCATGTATTATGTGAAGACGACGCTGACTCCGACGCTGGACGTCAACGCGGACGATTACACCATGAACCTCAGTTCCATCATCATGTACGAGGACAAAAACACGGGAAAATGGGACGAGCTCCAAACCATCTACGGCGAAGAAAACCGTATTTGGGTGGACTATGACCAGATCCCGGAGGCCATGTGGAAGGCGGCCGAGGCAATTGAGGAGCAGCGCCTCTTCAAGCACCACGGCGTGGACTGGAAGCGGACTGCCGGCGCGACGGCGAATCTCTTCCTACACACCAGCAGTACCTATGGCGGGTCCACCATCACCCAGCAGCTGCTTAAGAACATGACCGGTGACAACGACGGCACGGTAAACCGCAAAGTCCGGGAGATTTTCCGGGCGCTAGAGTTTGAGAAGAAGTATTCCAAGGAGGAAATTCTGGAGCTTTATCTCAACACGATCTATCTGGGCCAGACATGCTATGGCGTTCAGACCGCCGCTCAGTTCTATTTCGGCAAGGATGTCAAAGATCTGTCGGTGGCGGAGTGCGCCAGCATCATCGCCATTACCAACAACCCCTCGCTGTACGGGCCGATGTCAACCGTCGTCATTACAGACAAGGATACCGGCGCGAAAAAGACCGCACGGGAGATGAACAAGAGCCGGCAGGAAAACATTCTGCGTGAGATGAAAGATCAGGGCTTGATCGACGAAAGTACCTATGATGAGGCCGTGTCTGAGACTCTGCAATTTACCGATGGTTCCGTCTCTGCACAGGAGCTGGTGGCCGCTGACAGCGCCAAAAAGAGCAGCGGCGCCGTCACTGGTGTCAATTCTTATTTTGTGGATCAGGTGATTCTGGACGTCTCCAATGATCTCGCCAAGGAATTGGGCATCACAGCGAAAGAGGCGCGAATCAAGCTATACAACGGGGGCTATACGATCTATTCCACTGTGGACCCACATATTCAGGAAATTGCAGAGTCCGTATACGAAGATCGGTCCAATCTGGATGTGACCTCTTCCAGCGGTCAGCAGCTTCAGTCCGGCATTACCATCGTGGACCCCTCCACCGGCAACGTGGTTGCCATGGTGGGCAAGGTGGGTGTGAAGGACCGGAATCTGGGCTGGAACTACGCCACCGGCAGCCGCCAGTGCGGTTCCGCCATCAAACCGGTCACGGTTTATTCCCCGGCGCTGGATGCGGGGGTCATCACCATGGCCTCCACCTTTGACGATTATCCTGTCCGGCTGCTGAACGACAAGCCATGGCCCAAGAACTCACCTGTGGGATACAAGGGCTGGACAACGCTGGCAAGCGGCGTTGCCAACTCGGTCAACACGGTGGCGGTGCAGACCGTTGAAAAGCTGGGCGTTTCCAATTCCTTTGCATTTGCCACAGAGAAAATGAATCTTGACTTGGTGGCCGACGATATTAACACTGCATCTATGGGTCTGGGCGGATTGACCAACGGCGTTTCTACCGAGGAGATGGCCGCGGCCTTTGCCGTGTTCCCCAACGGCGGCGTTTATAACTCTCCCCGTCTCTATACCAAGGTGGAGGACGCCGACGGAAACACGATCTTGGATAATGAGACGGACACCCACGTTGCTGTAAAAGAAACTACCGCGTATTTCATGAACGAACTTTTGCAGGGCGTTATGAACGGCGGCACCGCGTCGCGGTACAAGCTATCCGGCATGGCCAGTGCTGGCAAGACCGGTACTACCAGCGATAACTATGACCGCTATTTTGTGGGCTACACCCCCTATTACTGCGCGGCGGTTTGGTGCGGCTATGACAACAACGAGCGCATCAGTTATTCCGGCAACCCCGCCGCCTCCATGTGGAAGAAGGTCATGCAAAAGATTGCGGATGAGCAGGAGAACAAATCCTTTGCCAAGCCCTCCAGCGGCCTTGTCACAGTGTCGGTCTGCGCGGACAGCGGCCTTTTGGCGACAGACGCCTGCGCTGCCGATCTGCGAGGGAGCCGCGTGCGTGAGGTCACTGTGGCGGCTGGAACTGCGCCTGTGGAGAGCTGCAATCTGCATAAGTTCTATGACTACTGTACCGACGGCAAGTGTCTGGCAACAGAGTTCTGCCCCTCAGCCAGCGTGAAGCAGGTGGGACTTCTGGACTACACCCGCACGGATTACGGCCCCAATATTGTAGCTAATGACAACGCTTATCTGATTGGCTCCTTCAGGAAACTTTTGGAGGACGGCACGGTACAGCTGCCGCCTTGCCCAGTCCATACGGACGGCTCGGCGCTGCCTCCCGAAACGGGCGGCGATGCTGTCCATCCCGGAGAGGGAGACTCCGGTGCAACGACGAACCCGCCCGTCAGCGATCCCAACGACGGCTATGGAGGCTCCGGGAATTCCGGCAACACAGGAGGCGGAAACGGCAATACCGGCGGAGAAACCACAACACCGCCTACGCCCACCACGCCGACGGAACCGGAGACTCCCCCAACTACCAACTCAGAGGACTGGTGGAATACGGTATGGGATACCGGGACCTGAGCAATTTAATCAAAACCGCCGCACTGCTGTGCGGCGGTTTTTTCTGTCCGCAACCGAACAAACTTGAGAGCGCCCGCGATTTATGGACATTTCACCCAAAATATTTCCTGTCAGACGGAAAAATTCTGGATTTTTTTTATTGCAACCTGTCGGTTTCTATGGTACACTGAACGAGATGCAAAGACAAATGACCATGGGAGGTGGACGGAATGAGCAGAGAGATTAAGTACTATATTGTGGCGGCGGACGCTCTGCCGGAAATTTTTGTCAAGGTAGCAGAGGCCAAACGCATGATGCAAACCGGCGAAGCGGCGACAGTGGGGGCGGCCACCCGCATGGCGGGAATCAGCCGCAGCGCATTTTACAAGTATAAGGACTCCGTGCAGCCTTTCAACGACATGAAGGCGGAGCACATCATCACATTTTATGGGATGCTGAAGGACGCACCCGGCGTTCTGAGCAGCGTACTGTCCGATTTCGCGGATGCGGGAGCCAATATCCTTACCATTAATCAGAGCATCCCCACCAACGGCTGCGCCGCGGTCACAGTATCGGCGGAGACTTCTGACATGGAGATGACGCTGGAGGCATTTTTGGAGCAAGTCTCCAGAGTCAATGGTGTGGTGCGCTTTGAGATTTTGGCCGGCTGAGGCAATAAACGCGAAAGGATTAACCCATGAGTAAAATTGCAATTTTGGGCCTTGGCACGGTGGGGACCGGCGTCGCCAAGGTGGTGGCGGAAAACGCCCGGCAGATCGAAAAAAAGCTGGGGGAACCGCTGACCGTGAAGTCCATTCTGGTCCGCCATTTTAAGGACGGCCCCTATCGTCAGTTGATGATCGACGATTTTAGCCGTATTGAGCAGGATAATGAAATCCGCGTTGTGGTGGAGACAATTGGCGGCGTGGATGCGGCCTATACGTATACAAAACGGGCGCTGGAGGCGGGGAAGCATGTTGTCACCGCCAACAAGCAATTGGTGGCCGAAAAGGGCTGTGAGCTTTTGGAATTGGCCCGGAAGAAAAAAGATCGGAAGAGCGTTGTGTAGGGAAAGAGTGTAGATCTCGGTGGTCGC
>ERZ781272.1038-NODE-1038-length-12044-cov-4.055384_pt1 | contig 12044 bp, 9 predicted proteins | sample MGYA00375850_ERZ781272 | MGnify/ENA primary metagenome ERZ781272 (study PRJEB29790, sample SAMN06051246) | human gut metagenome | host: Homo sapiens | place: USA: Cincinnati, Ohio | collected 2013-06-21 | study: EMG produced TPA metagenomics assembly of the Gut...
AGTAAGGGCGGCATACCCAGCCGAACACCACAGCTAGCAACACCACACCGCCGATAATTGCAGCGCTTTTCCAAAAGCGCCATTGGTCAGCAGCTTTTGCTGCTTGTCCCAACGATTCCGTATAGGGCACGCGTTTACCAGTGACCAACAAGCGATGCGAGTTGATCATGTATGGCGTGCACGTCATGAGCGTTGCTAAATCCTGAGCTGATTCAATCTGCAAGCTTTCAGTCTGATCTGGTTTCACAGTTTGAATGCGAAAGACCTTGTATGCTAGTTTCTTGCCGTTAACTTCAATCAGAAACTGCTGACCTTTCTTGAGCTTCTTCAACCCCGTAAAGTAGCGCTTGGTTGGCAAGCCGCCATGGGCCGAGATCACTGTGTGCGTATTTTTACCGCCGCGCGGATAACTAGTGCCGGGTAAAACTACGGCGCCTTGATCGAGTAAGGTGTTGTTGGTGGTATCAAATAGTGGCAAGTCGACTTCTATTTTCGGAATCGCAATTCGCCCAATTAAATGCTTTTTAACATAAGCCTGCTTGACTTTTTGCTCACTGTTAAAGGGGTCTTGGCCGGGTCGCAGGCCGGTTTCGGCGAGCGCGCGATTCTCAGAAGCGCGTTGTGCATCTTGGGCTGCGGCATTTTTGGCTGCTTCGCGATCGGCTTCAGCACGACGACTGGTCATGATGACTTCATTGATCGCCGTCGCCGCAAAAGGGTAGCAGAAGCAGGCAGCTCCCGCGGTGAAGAGGATGATCACGAGCCAGCGCAACAGCCGGTTCGACCCTTTCGCCTGCTTAGCCATAGGCGATCAGGCTTTCTTGCCAGTTTGCTTCTTCACATAGTAACCACCGCTCATCAAGACGATGCCGATCAGCAGAAATGCGAGCAGTCCCATCCCGCCGGTCATCGGCAGCAATGTGCGTACGGGGGTGTTTGTGATGCGAACGATTTTCTCGCCCCACGTACCTGCAACAATCTCAAAGTCCGTGGTTGGATCCGTGATTTCATAGCCATCAGGGGCATCTGTTTCAATCAAGGTATAAGTCCCTGGCAGCATCCCTTGAATCGACAGGTTAAATGGCTTTCCTGCGCTAGTGGTCAGTTCGGTTGCATCAGCTTTCGTTGTCGTCCAAGTGATCTTGCTTGGGGCATAAGCGCCTGTCATACCGGTGACACCTTCAAGCACAGCATATTCTGTTGCATTGCCAGTTTGTCGCTGAATGATGAACTTTGCACCAGCCAACGACTTGTCATCGGAACCAGTTTCATATTTGAAGAACTTCATCCCGCCAGTCTGAATTTCCGGGCCGTTAACAGTGATTTTGGTATCGGGATCAAAAGAGACAACTGCTGTGTTTCCGATTTTTTGATCAGGTACCATCTTCTCGTTCACGATCCCCGTATAGCCAACGGTCACCCGTTTACCGGCATACTTCGTCAACAAATTACGAACGGCATTGGCGTCTGATCCGCCTAAGAAATCTAATTTGAAGCCGAATGGATAGTTGCCATGCGCGGTTTGCCATGCCGCGTCATTTGAGGTCATCAGCGCGATTTTGCCTGTTAAGTCGTTCAAAATATTCTGACCGTCCACAGTCACTGCGGTTAGTTCTTTAAACGTCAAGCCGGCTTTGGTCATGTAATCCAGCACTTCAAATTGATTGTACTTGAACACGCCGGATTGATTATCCGCCATTGCGCCAATGTCATGGGGAATCTGAAATTGGATATTGTAAGTCAACACATCACCGACAGCAACGTCATGTAAGTCTTTAGCGGCAACTGCTCCGCCATTGATAGCATCTAAGTGTTTGGTAACCACACTATCCTTAGGGTAAAGATGGATATTGGTTAAGTCATTGCCATTCTTGTCACGCACCGGCAGACTCACGATCATATCAGCTGCTTTTTGATAGGGCTGAGGCGTCCATGTTTCACTAAAAGCATAAACGCTGTGCCGACCACCGGTTTTAGCTGGCAGTTGATTAAAAACTGCCAACCCATCTTGACCCGTCGTGATTTCTGGCGCATTTGGATCTTGAAGATTTGCATAGTTGCCCAGATTCTGCGACATCATCGCCGCCGCAGTCTCTTTATCGTGTGTCTCTAATAGCTGATAAAAAGCATCTGTAACATTAAACACTTTGAATTTTGCACCGACAACTGGGGTTCTGCCAGTGAGACCTAAATCATGGCCAGTGTTTTGAATCTGTTCATCTGCAGTTTGTTCAATTTTGTGAAGGGTAAATGCAACCTGGCTTTCGGCAGCGTGAACGGTTCTGCCAGCGCCCAATAGCGGTAGTAACACGCTCATGAGCATCAAAGCGGCTAATAGGCCGTGTCCGATCTTTTTTATCGTGGCATTCATGGGTGGTTCCTCGCTTTCTTATGCTTGATCAGGAAGTAAGTTGCCAATGTCAGGAGTCCTATACCGATGAGAACAAGACTTAGGTTTTGCCAGTCAGACATTGCCGGCAAATATCCAGTTACGCCTGCGCCAGTCGGTTTGTCTGACTGATCAGACTGGCCTGTCGGCGTTGTCGGGTCGGATTCGCTTGAAGTGCTGCTGCGATCTGTATAGTTATAAACTCGGGGATTACCGATACTGATCATTTCCGGTGTCACGATCCCGCCGATGTTTTCTTTCATCGACTCGGCTGGCCGTCAATCAGTACATAACGGTAATTGTCATCATCATCTAACCAAGAGTCGGGAATTTCGATTTTAATCGCCCGACTTTTTTCGTCCAATTCATAACCTGGTACTGACTGTAATTCTTCAAAATAATACGTGCCCGCCGACAAGAATCGTTCACCTGTGTTCACTAAACCGTCTTTGTCCGAAACAAATTTATTCACACGATCATCATGAAGAGCATCGGTTGATGCAACCCATTTGTTCTTCAAGTCAGTAGCTGGTGACAAGTCGAGATATAGTTTCTGACCGTCCACGATTCGGTAGATCGCGAAAATGGCCCCGGCTAATCGCCGACTCGTCCCGTCAGGATGAACGCCGAATTTAAAGAAGTACGGGTCCCGGACATAACCGACGTTCTTGGGATAAAGATGCACGGTCGACATTGGGTCACCTGAAGTCGGATCTTTTACCGGAAAAATAATCAGCATCGGTGAGCTTTTTCTTTCCATGTCAACGTTCAGATCGGTGGAGAAATCCAACGCGGTTTCAATCAGCAGATACGCTTTCTCGAAGCTGCCTTGACCAGTGTCAACTGTGACGCGTCCAATCCCGTCTTCACCAAGATTTTTATCGGTGGCGGTGTTAATCAAGCCAAGTCCTTTATTCCCTTGACCTGCAAGTTGCAGGTTTGCCCGCGCAAACTTAAGTGCCTGCTTGCGGGTCATATTTTGATACTTTTCGATCAGTGCCTGAACGTCATCCGGTGTCATATCTGACTTCAACAAGGAACTAGCATCGTAAACCTCAAAATTAGCGCCATTCAGACCACTAGTTTTGCTCAACAGTTTATATCCAGCCTTGTCGGGGTTTCCCGGATCAATTATCTGACCGTCATTGTCGTACCAAACGTCTTCAGGTTGCCGCACATCCCGGTAAATGCGTTTATGCAAGACAATTTCGGCAGTGTTTTCAGCCGCGCTGACTGGCTGAAGACCAAGCAGCGTGCCAACTAATAGGAGGAGTGGGATAACCCACCATAGCAATCGTAGTCGCATCTTAACGCGCCTCCTTTCGCTTGAGCACAATGGCTAGCAGTAATCCGCTAGTGCCGGCCACTAATGCCATCAGCAGAAATAGCACAATGCCATTGCCGCCTGTTTTCGGTAACAAACTTTCAAGGCTGTGATTGACGACTGTAAAGCTAATGCGATTAACCTTGTCGGTGGCGTCCGGCTTGAATTTAAACTCATAATCATCAGTCGTGAGATCACTGCCGCTGTATTTTAAATCAACCATGGTGCCGGTTTGATTGATCTTAAATGTGAATACCCCCGCCAATTTATCGAAACCCTCAGGTGCTTTGGTTTCAACTAACCGGTAGTTGCCAGGAGTTAGCTGATGATCAAAAAGCAACCGCCCTTCATCATTTGTGTTGTCCGAAGCAACCGGCTCAGTCTGACCATCGCGATACAGTGCAAACGTAGCCTTGGCTAATGGTTTGTTACTTTTATTGACCTTGAGTAACTCAAGTTCAGTTGGTTTCAACTGATTAACCACCGTGTTGTCGTCCCAAATCTCCCCTTGCCGTCCAATCGTCACGTCACCATTTTCAGCGACAATTAAGTCAAACTCTGATTGGAGCAAGTGTCCTGGTGACATCACTTCGGCAACGGTGTACTTTCCGGGGCGTAAACCGGTGAAGGTCGCCTGTCCTTGGGCATTGGTGACCGCTTCCTGCAATGGCTGGCCAGCTTGTTTCAACGTAAACTTAGTTCCTTCAAGTAAAGCGCCATGCTGATTCTTTTTAGTGATGCTGGCGGGAAAACGATTCAGCGGGTCTAAATGCACATCCACCTCGTTAGTTTCCTTGCTATAGCGCTCTTTCGTATCGAAGAATTTCACCACCGCGCTGTTGGTCATTGTCACGCGTTGATCGATGGTGTCAGGATCGAGGGTTGGCCGAACCTTGAGTCGCAGTGAGAAATAGCCGCTGTGGAAGTAGATTTTCTGCACATCTGCTCGGCCAATCGTCAGTGTGATGCGCTGGCGCCCGTCTTCTTCAGTCACCTCAAATGATGAAACGCCAGATGTCAAACTCATCGCGCGATCTTTATCTGGTGCGTCAGGATCAGTCGCGTTAAAAAGTTGAAAGGCTTGTTCATAAGTCGGTGGCCCATTGTTCTGATCCGGAATCAATTCAATATTTTCCGGCAATAAATCCGTCACCGTGATGGTCGTCGGCTTTACCACATAATCGCCCATGCTGTAAACTTCTTGGTTGATGTAGTAGTAAAAAGGGTCGCCTTGGTAATGCTCATTGACCACCTGATTGTGGAGATCGTTTGACGTCCAAATTGGCTTGTTTTTATCCGCCTTGGCGCCACCGCCAGCAATCGCTTGTGCGCTGACACTCTTGTTGTTGGTGACATTCGGGTCAATTAATTCAATCTGTCCGCTGCCATTGGCGACCCATGTACTTCCACCGCTCGAAAAGGTTCCTCGCTTAAACGTGTGACTCGTACCATTCAGCGTATAAGCCACAGCCCCGCGGCCAAATGTTGGCGCACCGAGGCGGTCCTCCCACTCACTTAGATTGTCATGATCAATCGGATCAACCCAGTTCCCCCATGTTTTCGAGGTATAGCCTTTCTGACCAGTGCCCCGTTCGCCAAGATTCTCTTGATCAAAAACGTCCTTGTTCGCAGTAATCCAGTTACCTTCTTGAAACTGCCAGTCAGTGACATAATCAGCATTGTAAGTCGCGTTGATATCTGACTGCTCAGTCCAAACGAACTCGCCTGGGTTCAATGATGTAAAGGTTAAAGTCGAATTCTGATTCAGATCACTTTGCGGAATAAAATTCAGCCGCTTGCCGGTTTCTTTTTCATAAAAGACCACCCGCCAGTCATAGTGGAGGACGTTAGCGAAGGACATCCCAGAAAAGAAATTGTTCGAGAAGTCGATGCCGACATCTGTTGGCGTTGGTGCCCATTCAACGCGGCGCACATGGATATTGGTCATTTCCACATAGGCCCCGATCTCAAAGTGTCGACCATTCAAATCGCTGGCCGAACCTACATGATTGATATCGACTTTAAGCTTGGCATCCAAAACATTAGACAAGCCATCTTCTTGGGTAATCACGTCTTTAAAAATGACCGCTGTTGCTGAAGAACTCGGCACATAATCTGTCGAGACATTTTCTTTCATGGCAGTTTGGCTACCGTATTTACTGCGGCTGCTACCGTTTGGCTTTCGGTAAATCTGAGCCGACCCAATCGGAAAGTCAGAACCATCTGCCTTCGTGACCTGAATTTTGGTTTCACCCAACGCTGCGCGCGGCAGGATGAGACTGTGTGCATCCAAGCTGTCTGTGCCGGGTTCGCTCACATGATCGTTCACGATCGGACCTGGCAACTTCAGATCTAGATTCAGCGATACCACGTGATCAGTGCCATTGAACCCGTCTAGACTGAGCTTGAAGCTTTTTTGCTTTTGTTCCTCACTCGAGAGCTTCTTCGTCATCTCATATTCATATTCAGCCCAGTTATTGTTTTCAAACACATGATTTATTTCACCATTCGTATGAGCGGGTTGTGACACTATATCTTTAAATGGCGTCACAACAACTTTTTGTGTTCTATTCTCACTCCACGGCTTGACGAGTTTTAGCTTCACCTTGATTTCAGCCTGCTGCATGTCGTATGTGTAAGTCACGACATGCTGGCCGACCGCCGCTGTCCATTGCCCGCCATCGTCCAAAACAACATCTTGTCGATCAAGGCGGTTGGTCAACTCCGGCATCTCCGTTTTGACGGTTTGGTTCTCAGAACTGCTCATTGCTGCACTTGTCTGTTTCTTGTCAGACTCAATTGTGTCTTGGCTAATTGCCGCTTGTCCGCTCGCATCGTTCTGGTGTGAGGATGGATCGGATTTTGGCGCCGCACGGTCATGTTCGGTGATGTTTGTCTCACCGTTGTCGGCTACAGGGACAACGACGCTGCCGACCTGGGTCAGCATCAACATCGCCAACATGACGATATGGATCAACTTCTTAGGCATTTGTGCGCCTCCTTCCATTGTTTCCGGCGTCTCTCTTCTTCCAACACCAGCTTAACAAGTTGACCCCGCGCAAAGGAATGATAATGTTCGTTATTTAACAATATATTTTTAACGGTGCATACTTATTGACATTATAGGTATTAATCTGTACATATAATGTAAAAATCTCTATTTATAGGTAAATAAGGTCTTAAAACCCAAAAGCAGCCTTGAAACAGCCGGCGTATTGCCAGTGAGCTTCAAGACTACTTATAGGTTATTTATTCAACTAATTAGTTTAAGCTTTGATGATTTTCCCAACTGCAATTGGTAAAGTAACGTGGGCATCGTAGTTCATGACAGTTCCTTGAACAGTAGCCGGTAGCTTCAAGGTATCCGGCACACCATGAATATAAATGACCCTTTTATCGAGCTGCAAATCGTCACTGCCGAAAGCGGCTTTAAACGCTGTCTGCAATTCCTTCAGATCAACGAGTTTGTCATAAGCATAGTGACCTTCTGCATCAGCCACTGGGTAACTGTCATTTGTCACATGCATCTTAGCCGGTTCAGCGTCAAATGGCACCATCGTTGTACCGGAAACCGGTTCTGTTTCTGGCAGATCAACGAAACCGTCACCATTAGCATCTTGTGCCGCTGTGGCGATTTCTGCAGGCTTGCCATCCGCGAATCCGTGGAAATGTTCATAAAATAATGGCGCGCGTGGTATCATTGTAGTTGCCATCCGCGAATCCGTGGAAATGTTCCCAATGCTGCACATTAGCAGGTGTATCAAACATATCGATATGAATCTTCATTTGCGCACCATCAATCGTGAACGTCGCGGCACCGTGCGCTGCGCTGCCAATCTTCTCAGCGTTCAATGGCACAATTTCTGCTGTATACTTTTCAGCCATGCAAACCACTCCTTTTAGATTTAGACTCAGTTTCAGCATAGTGCTAACTGGAACGACTCACAATCTATTGCATTTCAAAAGTGAGGTTGCAAGATTATTTAGCCAATTGCAATAACCGTTGGCGCAAAGCAGGATCAGCTGCGTAAAGATAAAGCCCGTGCTTCGCCCTCTTCAGCAGAATATTAATGGCATTCATGATAATCGCGGCTTTAGCGTCGGTGGTGTCGGCCAAATCCGGGCGCTTTTTGAATGCTTCCTTGTCTTGGTACTGCGCCAGATCAACCGTAAGTCGGTCTTTTGAGGGATCATAGCCTAGACTCGGCCCTAGAATCACACCTGCGTAATTCAAGTCAAAGCCTTGAATAGTATAAATGGAACCAACTTCATGCAATGTCTCAGGACGTTGTGCCCACGGGCGATCGGTGAAGTTGATCTTGTCCCAAGGTAACCGCAAAGAACCAGCTTGGACATACCAGGTTTTACCATCGAGCACTGTGAATGGATAGTCAGCTGTCGCGATCATGCGCGAAAGGCCGGTTTCGGCATTGCGCCGCTGAATGAGGTCATACATCGGCTGACCATCAGAAAAGACTTGAAAATCAAAATGTTGCGGATGTGGCAAAGGCAACACTTTTCCACGAACAAAATGATCAATCCAGTCATTCACCGCCGCATCGCCTACCCGCATCTGTTCGGTCAGATGATAATGTGTCACTGCGTATTCGCGCGTCACTCTTTTCAATAAAGCAGGTGTCCAAAAACTCTTTAGCTTGACTAGCTGATGGAAATCGAACACGAGCACCACCACTCGAGCCAACTGAAGAATTTCAGCAAGCTGATTATGCCCACGGAATTTATTATACGGATCAGGCGTCGTCAGTAGTAAATGGCCTTCATCGATCAGCACGACATCTGCCCGCTTACCGGCTTTGCGGTACGCGTTAATAAATGGTGTTGGTTTCATAAAGTCTTTCTTTCGAAAATAAGACTTTGTACCAGCAATTTCTTTGTAAATCTTCAGCATTTCATTGTGATTTACCAACAACTTGTTGTCTGTGCCAGCCAACTCGCCGCTTGTCGCACGGGCAGCTTTTTGCAACTGCGCAAAAGCAGCATCCAACACCACACTTTTACCAGCACCGGCATCACCCGAAATGATCAATAGATGTGTTGACGTTGTGTTGTGATTGTCGTTGATAAAGGTCCAAATTCGCTGTTCCAATGCTGACTGTTCTGAGGTCAGTGTCGCATTTTGCGGCAAAATAAATGTTGACTGTGCTAAATCTGGCATACGAACACCTCCGTTAACAACAATACAGCATTCTGGCGTGCAAACGCTGCTGTGACTTGATTTTGTCGGTACTTTTAAAACATTTTAAAAAAGAACATTAAATATACACAACAATTAACAGCATATTACATACTTTAACCCAGTAAACCGGTTACACTAGAGATAGTCAATTTCTCGAAAAAGTTATTCAAGAACTAGGAGTATTGAAATGCCTTCAATTGCTGATTACCCTCAACGCCATAGCTTGGCGTCATTTCAACAAACACCGCTCACCGAACTTGATGCGGGTTTGTTTGCGCAACTTGGTTATTTGAACTTCAATTACCTGATTGGCCAGCCATATGCGCGTTTTGCCGATTTAAATGACAGTACCCGCCTAAACAGGGCCACCTTGACTACTTGGGCGATTCCAACTCATCAGATCATGTTAGACGCCATGCGTCACAGTGAACGTTTTGCCCGGGTTACTTGGGAAAACTGGCTAGAAACTTGCAGCCATCGCAACGAAGAAGACTTCGCGGCCATCACATTCACATTAGCACCCGGGGTTTATTGTGTCAGTTTTCGGGGGACAACCAATAAACTGGTTGGTTGGAAAGAAGATCTCAATATGAGCTTCATGCCAACGATTCCAGCGCAGCGTCGGGCATTAAGTTACTTGATTAAACAAATCAGTCAGCATCCCGGCACTTATTACCTGACTGGCCATTCCAAAGGCGGCAGTATCGCCACCTATGCGTTTGACCACTTGCCACAACCATTAGCCAGTCAAGTTGCCCATGTCTATAGCTTCGATGGGCCGAGCGGTGTCCCGCTTGATCCAAGCCATCGTGACCGTGTCACCAAGCTCGTTCCACAAAGCTCCTTAATTGGCGTCAGTCTCGATCCAGCGATGAATTTTGAGGTTGTCAAAAGTCGCGTGAAGTTGTTCGGCCAACACGATGTTCTTACTTGGAACATTGCCGACACGACCTTCGCTCATTTGCCAACCACAACATGGGCATCGCGCTATTTCCAAAAAACTTTTGCCCTTTGGTTAGCTGGCCTTGATGCCAAAGCCACTGCGGTTACCGTGGACGCACTTTACCGCATTTTGCGCAGCGGCAATGCCATCACCTTAGATGATCTAGCTAAAACAAAAAATCATTGGCGCCACTATCTTGGGGCTTTCCGGCGCCTCGATAAACATCATCGGCAACAACTTGGCCGCTCATTCCGCTGCCTCCTCGGTGCCATGGCTGGCTCGCTGGTTCAAACGCATTAAGAGGGTCACAAGCTCGGCAGATGCCGGGCTTTTTTATTACACCCATGGTCGTGAAAGCTGGCCAAAAGCTACCCCACATTTTAGCAAGTATTCAACTTATCCTGCGCACTAGTGTCAACAATCATCCATCAGCAATGTGCATCAAAATCGCGTCATATCAATGACTCTATGATTCTCAGACCTCTATCAATTGAAAAAAGCTTGTGTAATTTTATTCCTGCCTCAACAATAATAGCAGGTGGTGAAGGACATGCAATTCAGCGACAAACTCAAACTGGCTCGCCAACAGCAACAACTCACACAAACACAAATTGCCGAGCAATTACACGTTTCCCCAAAAACAATTTCCAGCTGGGAAAATGCGCGCAGTTTTCCTGACATCGGCACACTCGTCAGGATTAGCGATTTTTATGATATTTCTTTGGATCAACTATTACGGGAGGATCAGACGATGACAGATCATTACGACGCGATTGACAAACATGCACAACGGGATCAAAAGTATTTTCAAGTTACCTATTATTTGAATGTTACCCTTTTCTTAGTCCTCTGGGGACTGCAAGCTGTTTCAAACAACTTCAGGTCTGTTGTCGGTTGGCTCACACTCGCATTTGTGATTAACTTGATCGTACTTGCGACTCACTACCCAGACTATCATGCATGGATTAACGGTTTGCCTCATCGCATATTGCTTTTACTTCTCATTATAGGAGTGAGCACCATTTTCTTTCTCATTAACGGAAAGATCGCTAATCTCCAGCAAACTAATGCCGCTTATTTAACCGGTTTTTACATTGGCAGCGTTGCGAAGCCACTCATGGAAACAGCCGGGGTCATCTTCATGATTTTTGGCTATGGTGAGCTAAAAGAAACTAAGTAACCCACCAGCTCAGGCTGATACGCCCAATTAGTCAGCATATGTTGCTGACTTTTTTCTTAAATGTGTATCTTGCTTTACAAGGTACTCACTCACGATTATACTATGCTTAACAAGGTACCAAAAGGAGGTTAAGCCATGCAACCTTCATCGCAAATGTTAAAAGGCATTCTCGAAGGCGCCATTTTACAGATCATCCAACAAGGCGATATTTATGGCTACGGATTACACGAACAGTTAGGTGCGCTGGGCTTTGGCGATATTCCTGAAGGTACCATTTACCCGTTGCTACTGAAACTGCAAAAAAATAAATCAATTGTGGGCGTCCGGCGAGCATCGGAAAGCGGACCGGATCGAAAATACTATCACTTAACCGAGGCTGGCCAACAAACGCTGGCTGATTTTCAACAACAATGGCACCAACTGAGTCAAGCGATGGCTAAGCTCAACCAAGGAGGCACAACATGAAAAAGTTGAACCAAATGCGTATGGCCAACGATCAACAACTCAAACAAATTCACGGCACAGATTACGCTTATACCGAAACGGTGGTTATCTATCTGCGTGGTGCGCTTCGCAAGAATCCATATGCGGTTGAGCATGCGATTAGCGATTTGTTGACAACCTTGATTGATGCTCAAACAGCAGGACGCAAAGTCTCAACCTTCTTTGGCGATGATCCTGAAACAGCAGCAGATAATATTTTAAAAGAATTGCCGCCTGCCCCGCTTGATTATTTTGTCAGCCTATTCTGGCCTTTTGCCATGTTTCCGCTGATTGACGGCATCTTGATGATGGTGGTCGATCACGAAACCCGCCTCTTACTAACCGACTTTTTCCCCATATTGATCGTTTCGTTAGGCCTCTTTGGCATTTCATTTGGTCGAGGTATCTCGTTTAATCGGCTTTCTCGTAAAACAATCCGTTGTGTCTTGATCAGCCTATTCCTCATCGTTGGCTTGCCTCTACTAATTGGCTATGTGTCAAATCATGTTTTCAACCTATCGTTTTCTA
>ERZ781272.1041-NODE-1041-length-12020-cov-3.109987_pt1 | contig 12020 bp, 10 predicted proteins | sample MGYA00375850_ERZ781272 | MGnify/ENA primary metagenome ERZ781272 (study PRJEB29790, sample SAMN06051246) | human gut metagenome | host: Homo sapiens | place: USA: Cincinnati, Ohio | collected 2013-06-21 | study: EMG produced TPA metagenomics assembly of the Gut...
AAGGGTATGAAATAGATGGAATAGTGGGAACATCTATAGGTGCTTTTAATGCAGCTATGGTTGCTCAGGGCGACTTTGAAAAATGTTTTGATATGTGGAGTAATATTACACCACAACAACTATTTGATATAGAAGATAGGCATATGGCAAATGTAATAAATAGAAACCTTGATATAAAAACAATATCCTATTTTTCCGGCGAAGCAAAGAAGATAATTGCTAATAGAGGAATCGATACAGAAAATTTACGAAAAGTTGTAGATGAACTAGTTGATGAGGAAAAATTAAGAAATAGTAATATAGATTTTGGACTCGTTACTGTTGAATTAGGGCCTTTAAGTCCCACAGAAGAATTTAAAGAAGACATTCCAGAGAGAAAAATAAAAGACTATATAATGGCAAGTGCTAGATATCCAGGATTAAAAATGGAACCACTAGATGGCAAGGCGTATTTAGATGGAGGGCTTTATGATAATTGTCCAGTTAGTCTTTTAGCAAAAAAAAATTATGATAAGATAATAGCTATAAGATTAAACTCTAGTAGAAAATTGAAACATGTTGATAAAAATACTAATGTTGTTGAAATTCAACCCTCTATGGATTTGGGAGGAACATTTATTTTCACAAAAGATTTAGCTCACAGAAATATTAAACTTGGTTATTATGATGCAATTAAGGCTATAAGAAAGTTAAGGGGAAGAGAGTATTATATAGAACCAGTAGATGATGACCTAATTTTTAATAAGCTTTTAGAATTACCTGATGACTTAATTTTAGATATAGGAAGAAGTATGGGACTAGAAGATATTCCTGTCAAAAGAATGTTGTTTGAATTTATATTACCTAATATATCTAAGTATTTAAATTTAAATAAAGAAGATAATTATCAAGATATCATTATTGCCCTTTTGGAAAATATGGCAAAGGAAAGACAAATAGAGAAGTTTAAAATATATTCTTTGTTAGATTTTTTAAATCTAATAAAAGATAATGAAAAAGAAGGGAATTTTCATAATAAAATACAACTTAGTTTGAGAGGATTAAAAAGAAAAGCAATTGAAAATTTTACTCAAGTAAATGTTGATATTATAAATGAAAAATTATTATGTTTGTTAGATGAAGAAGAATAAAAAACAGATAAGTTTGTTTTTCAAACTTATCTGTTTTTTACTTGAAAAGTTCGGAAAAATTTCCTCCATATTCAATTCCAGCACTAAGACCAATATCTTCAAATATTTTTTTATTTAATTTAGTATCTTCTAGAAGAATATAAACTTGACCATTTATGGTTTCTTTTACAGTGGATTTCATTGAGCCTTTATTAGGAGCTTTTAAGACTAAGAAATCTTTTTGATTTGTAAAAGTCTTTAGGGTTAATTTTAGATTCTTTTTAGTTACAGTTAAGGAGATATCATCACCAAAATGCTGTATATTAATTTTACTATGATTAATTGTAGTAAAACTGTAGAAATCATTTTCTAAGGTAACACCTATAAGAAAACCAGTGAAGTTCTTTATTGGAAAAGGTATAGTTCCTATAGAACAACTTACAGAAGCTTTTCTACTTTTAAAAGAGTTACTTTGAATCCATAACCAAGATTTTGGGAAACTCTTGCCCCAATTTTTTTCGATATATATTTTTCCACCTGTAAAATCTATATTTACACCATTAATATTTAAATCTCCTACAATAGATCCGTTTAGAACACAGACTTGTGAATAGCATTCCATAAATTTTAAATAATTATAAAATCCCATACTACCAGGATTAATAATACTATCAGGCCATTTAACTAAGTTTTTAAATATTAGATTACCGTGGATATTTAAATTATTGTAAGCTATGGATAGATTCATACTTCTCAAAGTAAATATATTAGAATTAATACATACCCTAAATTTACTATTATTATATTTAAAATCATCTATATTATAAGATAGATAATTAAAATTAGACTCCTTTCCATTTATAACTTGTATAAAACAGTGATGATCAGATTTGTCATTACCATAAGAGACACCAGGAATTATAGCAAGTTTATAATCATTTTTTTTATCAACTATTTTGAAGTACCATCCTTCGAAGAAGTTTTTACTCTTATGTTTTCCATGATATAAATTGGGATTAAAATTTTCTTTCATAAAAAGTACCTCCTGCTTATATCATTATTAATATCAAAAATAAGAGAAAATATAACAAGAATAAGAAATATCATTACTATTTATATTAAAAAGTATTATAAGTATATAAAAAATTTAGTTATATAATAATACTTAATGGTATAATAAGTAATACAATTAAGAAAAATGAAAAATAGGTGATATGAATGGACGATACAATTAAAATAATAAATGAAATATGTAAAGATAATATAATAAAAGTAGTTATAAGTAATAAAAAAAATAAAGACATAAAATACAACAAGATAGTTTTTCAACTAAAAGAAAAAAATGATAAAGAATACTATCAAGTTGAAAAGTTTACAGATAAGCAAGTGTTTCATGAAAATATAGAGAAAAAAGATCTAAATGATAGAGTACTTGAATATATGAAAGAAAATTTCAAACAATTAAATGCTTGGTCAGGTAATACTAATTATGATGTTAAAATATCTAAAAAAGGAAAAGTATTTTTAAGTAAAAAGAAAAGTAATAACGAAAATATGGTTATCAAAGGACACAACAAAGAAAAGAATTACATTCTTAAAGAAGGCATGATTATTCAACCACTTATTGATTTAGGTATTTTCACAAAAGAAGGTAAAGTTGTAAACTCAAAATATGACAAGTACAAACAAATAAATAGATTTATAGAGATAATTGATGATGAAATTAAGAAAAATAATTATGAAGAACTTACTATATTAGATTTTGGATGTGGAAAATCATATTTAACTTTTGTTCTTTATTATTACTTTGTAGAAATTAAAAAAATAAATGTAAAAATGATAGGCTTGGATTTAAAAGAAGATGTAATAAAAAAATGTAATGAAATAGCTAAAAAATATAAGTTTGATAATTTACATTTTGAACTTGGGGACATAAACGGGTTCAAATATAATAATAAGGTAGATATGGTTATTACCTTACATGCATGTGATACGGCAACTGATTATGCATTATACAATGCAATAAAATGGAATGCAAAAATGATATTCTCAGTACCTTGTTGTCAACATGAATTCAACCATCAAATGAAGGCTGAAAACCTAGACATTTTAAATAAATATGGAATTATACAAGAAAGAGTAGCAGCTCTTATGACTGATTCGGTTAGAGGGAATTTATTAGAATGTGTTGGATACAAGACTCAACTATTAGAATTTATCGATATATCGCATTCTCCTAAAAATATATTAATAAGAGCATCGAAGTCTAATTTATCAAAAATTAAAAAAGAAAAATCTCTTCAACAAGTAAAAGCATTAATGAAAGAATTTAATTTTGATCCGACTTTATATAATTTATTAAAAAATGACAACTTAATTTAGGTATAAAAAACTCAAGGGCTAATGGTTCTTGAGTTTTATAAATACAATAGAAAGTAAATAGTTTGCTTAAAAACTTACTTATGCTATAATTTAAAAAATTATATTTTACTAATATATAATTTTGAAGGGAGAGAGTTAATGAAAATATTAAGGTTTTTATTTAGCAGAATGGTAGTTGTTGGGTTAATGATTGCTATTCAACTTGGTATATTTTTATTTTTATTGATAAAATTTAGCCACTATTCAGCAATTGCATCAATTATATGTACTATAATAAGTGCACTAGCAGTACTTTGGATTATAAATAAAAATGATAATCCAGCCTATAAACTAGCTTGGATTATACCTATACTAATATTTAATATTACAGGAGGATTATTATATCTTTTAATAGGAAATAAAAAACCATCTAAAGATATGAGACTTCGCTTAGAGAAAGTTCAAGAAATAACTAGTAAATACCTAAAACAAAATCAAAAAGTATTAGAAGAAGTTGAGAAAGAAAATAAAACAGTATTTGGACATGTAAACTATATAAATTGTGCATCAGGATTCCCTATGTATAAAAACACAGAAGTTAAATATTATAGTGTGGGAGAAGATAATTACGAGGATTTAATTAAAGAATTAAAAAAGGCAAAAAGATATATATTTATGGAATATTTCATAATAGAAGAAGGCAAGATGTGGAATGGTATTTTAGAAATATTAGAACAAAAAGCTAAAGAAGGACTAGATGTAAGGCTAATGTATGATGATATGGGGTGTATATCACTTCTTCCTTATGGATATGATAAGGTTTTAGAGAAAAAAGGTATAAAATGTATTGCTTTTAATCCTTTTAAACCTTTATTATCCCTTGTAATGAATAATAGAGACCATCGTAAGATTACAGTTATAGATGGACATACAGGATTTACAGGAGGGATAAATTTAGCTGATGAATATATTAATGAAAAAATAAGATTTGGACATTGGAAGGATACAGGGGTCATGTTAAAGGGAGAAGGTGTATGGAACTTAACCATGATGTTTTTAGAAATGTGGAATTCTAATAGACAAACTGACGAAGAATTTTCTATTTATAAGCCAGAAGTTCATCAATTAGAAACTACAATAAGTGATGGATTTGTACAACCTTATGGAGACTCACCGTTAGATGAAGAAGTAGTAGGAGAGAATGTGTATTTAAATATTATAAATAGTGCAAAAAACTATGTATATATTTTTACACCGTATTTGATTATTGACAATGAAATTATGACAGCTCTTTGTTTAGCAGCTAAAAAGGGAGTAGATGTAAAGATAGTAACTCCAGGAATACCGGATAAAAAGACGGTATTTAAACTTACAAGGTCTTATTATCCTCAATTAATAAGAGCTGGTGTGAAAATATATGAATATACTCCAGGGTTTATTCATGCTAAAGTATTTATCTGTGATGATGAGATTGCAACAGTGGGAACAATAAACATGGATTATAGAAGTTTATACTTACATTTTGAGTGTGGAGTGTATTTATATAAATGTAAATGTTTAAGTGATATTAAAAAAGATGCATTAGATACAATTTCAAAAAGTAGGGAATTTTCTGATCAAGATATAAAAGATGGTAGAAGATATGCCTTATGGCAGGCGATACTTAGAGTATTTGCACCACTTATGTAGCGGTATCAATTGACAAATAAAGTGAATTTATATTAAAGATAAGAAATTTATAAAAAGTTTTATCTAAATAAAAGGGGAATTATTAAACTAAAGTATAACTAATAAAATACTCTCAGTAATAAATAAAAATTTATTACTGAGAGTATTAATTTTTTACTCTAATTAGATACTGGTAAAGTGATTTTTCCATTTTTGATTAAAGTTAATAAGTAAATTGCTTCCTCGCGAGCATAAATATCGTAAATGGTATCAGTATCGTAATCAACAACCATTTTTAAAGCATCGAGAACTCTATTACCTTTAATTATTTTCAATAATGATTCAACCCTATTATAAATATCTAAGATATTTTCATCAATTAATATAGGATCATATCTATGTATATCATATGTAAATTCATTTTTAGCTTGTCGATTAGATAAAAAACTTAAATTATTTAGGAATGTTTCCATATATAAACCAACAAACCAAGGACTGGCACTTTCAAAATTTTCAACCAATTCATCATCACTAAGATGTAGATTATTCATATTAGCACCTCCATTATGTTATTAATTATAGGATTTGCTATAAATTAATATTTGCATACATGTAAATCATGGTAAAAACAAAGAACCATAATTTTCAAAATAATAGAGTTATGAATTGAGAAAAATAATACTAAAAAGTATAATTGGAGGTTTTTATGGCTAATAAAATTGTAAATCCAAATGCAAGAGAAGCTTTAAATCAAATGAAAATGGAAATTGCAAATGAATTAGGTATGGAAGTTAATACATCAGGAGGCAATAAAACCTCTTATGCTAATGGTAAACAAGGTGGAAATTTGGGTGGACTAATGAGTAAAACCCTAGTAAACATGGGAAAATAGGAATTGATTAGACAGTATTATAACAAATAGGTTAAAAAGACTGCATAAGCAGTCTTTTTTATTGTAAATTAACTTATTTACAGCAATATACATGTTAATTATTGACTATTCAACATATTTCCCATAGAATAACAATATGTTGATAGAAGTCAAGATATAAAACTATATATGATAAATACAACATAAAAAAATTGAGAAAATTATGTAGAAATAAATTGTATTTGTGTTACAATTTTATTGTAATGTACTTAAAAGGAAGGAGAAATATATGTTACGTACATCATTAGGCTATACTTTAGTCAGAACATTTCCAGAATGTGCGATAGTTTTAGTTGTTGGATGTTACTTTTTAAATTTAAAAATTTCAAAAATAACCTTATTAAAAAAGACATTAATGCTAGGGGTAATTCAAACATGTATTAGGATGTTACCAATTAGCTTTGGAATACATACGATTATAGGAATGGCTCTTGTTTTATTTGTATTAGTAGATATGTCAAAAAATACTTTTATTAATTGTATAATGGCTTTGTGTAAAATATTTTTATGTTTAATACTTAGTGAAGTTATTTATATATCTTTAATTACAAATATATTGTCAATTCCTAGAGGTATTTTAGTAGATAATTACAGTGTAATGAGTGCAATTTATACATTGCCATCTCTTATTATATTTGCTATATTAGCGTTTATAATGGAGTTTATTAACAGAAGATTTCAAGAAGGGAATAGGGTTAACCATAATGAATAATATAACTGAAAATATTTCTGAAAAAATTGCTTTTAGTTTATGTGAATCCAAAGATAAATCAACTGATGAATTTGAAGTATTAAGATATGGTGTTTTTGCATTTTTACATGTACTTATTGCAATGATACTAACTATTATATTTGGTATTATAACTAACACTTTATTTCAAATAGCAATAATATCGTTAATGGCTGGATTAATGAAAAGGAATTCAGGAGGAATACACTGTTCAAGTCCAAATAGATGCGTAGTAACAGGAATAATAATATCTTATATATTTGCATTAATAGGTAAATTTTCAATAAATATTAAATTAGAAATATTATGTTTATTAATTATTATTATGTTAATTCATTCTTTTATAATAATATATACCAAATGTCCTGTACCTTCAGAAAATAAACCATTAAAAAAAGAATCCACAAGAAAAAAATTAAGGAAAAATTCATTTTGTATATATTCAATATGTTTGATACTATTTATAATTAATATTTTATTAAACTTATTGAATTATAAATATAATTTAAATTCATTGGTATTATGTATGATACTAGGTATATACATGCAGGCATTATCATTAACAGCGTTAGGAAGTAATTTTATATTATTTATAGATAAAATTTTATTAAAGTGTAAGATTTAATGTATGGTATTAACTAATTATGCGTTAATATAAAAACTCATAAAGGAGATGTGAAAATGGGAGCATTAGCAAATTTCTTTACTAAAGTTGCAAAGAATGCAAGTACATATTGTTTTGTAATATTCTTTGAACCTGAAGTTCCAAAATCTTTAAGAGAAGAGTAAAAGGTTAAAGGACCATAGGAGATTTTCTTATGGTTCTTTTGATGTGTTATATACATAATAATTTATTGAAATATGGGTGAAGATGCATGAATAAATTTGATTATGAAAGAAGATTGAAAATATTAGAAATTTTAATAGGATTAAAATTTTTATACATTATATTAGCAACTTTAAATATTATAAGTTATTACAATGTGGTTTTAGATATTAATGGAATCGTTATTATGATTGCTTCGGCTTGTTGCATAGCACCGTTTATGATATTTTGCTCAAAAATGATGTATGGAAACACAGAAAAAAGTTTCTTTAATATGCCCACAATTTATAATATAATAGAAACCCTTATATTATTAGTTCTATTTATTATTTTAATGTCAAAAACAGGTGGTTCGGGTAGCTCTTTTAAATATATTAGTACAATCATTGTTTTAATATCTTCTATACAATATAGAAAAGAAATTAGCTTTGCTATAACTATTGCAGTATCGCTTATAATACTGTCATTCAACTTTGTGAATTTTAATGGTACACAAATTTTTAGTTATATGGATACAGCTAAGCATTTTGAAGGCGATATAATATTAATAAGTTCTTTATTAATAACATCTTTTATTATTTCTTTATATATTAATATTGAAAATGATTATAATTTAAAATTAAAAGAACTAGCAGTAAAAGATGGGCTTACAGGTTTATTTAATCATAGAAGCTTTCAAGATATGCTAGACTCATATATAACTAATTCTCAAAAAGAAGATAAAGAAGTTTCTTTATTATTTATGGATATAGATAATTTTAAGAATTATAATGATGTAAATGGTCACCAAAAGGGAGATTGGCTTCTTACAAAATTAGGTGAAATTTTGAGAAATACAGTTGGTGAACTTGGAGTGGTAGCTCGTTATGGTGGAGAGGAATTTGCTATAATTTTATATGATCAGACTGAAGAAGCAGCACTAAATTTAGGGGAATTGATTCGTCAAAATATACAGCAAACATATTTTACAGGTCAAGATTATCAGCCCAACAATCACATAACAGTTTCTATTGGTGTAGCAACCTATCCTAAAGTTGCTAAAAATAAAAAACAATTAATTGAACTTGCAGATAATGCTCTATACAGAGCAAAGTCTTTTGATAAAAACAGAGTTGAAAGATATTATAATATACTAGATGAAATAGATAAGAGTATTGATAAAAAGGCATTAGAATCAATTGCCAGTATGTTAAATAAAATAAATAAAAAAGATAAATATACTTATGGTCACTCTGAAAGGGTAGTCATTTATGCTAAAAAGTTTGCGACATATTTGAATTTAGATGAGCAAGCTAAAAAAGATTTGCTTCTAGCAGCGTATTTACATGATATTGGTAAGTTAGAAATATCAAAAGAATTATTAAACAAAAGAGAAAAATTATCTCAAAGTGAGTTTAATATTTTAAGACAGCATCCAACTCTTGGAGCTGACTTGGTAAGTAATATAAAAGATTTTAATGCGGTTGAACCTATAATAAAATACCATCATGAAAAATATGATGGAACGGGGTATCCATGTAATTTAAAGGGTGACGAAATTCCATATTTAGCTAGGATTTTAACTATAGTAGATAGCTTTGATGCCATGACATCAAAAAGGCCGTATAATATAAGAAAAGATTATAATCAGGCAATTGTTGAATTAAAAAAATGTGCTGGAATTCATTTTGATGCAGATTTAACATGTAAATTTATAGATATGCTTCAAAGTGATATGTTGAATAAGAAAATCTCTAGAGAGTTAAAAGACATATTACCATTAATGAACTAAATAAAAGTGCTTAATAATAAAAGTCTTTCTGAGAATTATATAATTTTTAGAAGGCTTTTTATATTGCTTTGTTTTTGCTACAATTAAATTAAATTTAGGTTGATAAAATATATTCAAAGGGGATAGAAAAATGGGAGATTTAGGAGTTAAGTATATATTTGAATCGCAGGATCAATTAGCCAGCAATATAAGGAGTATATTAAAGTCATTACAGCATAAAGATTATAATAATTATATAGAAAAACTATATGAAGGTTTTATAAATGACATATATGAAAATACATATACATTTAAAGAAAGTAAAAAAATATTAACTACCTTGTATTATTCGCTAGAGATGATAAAGGAGAATTTAGATAAAAATAACTTGCTTAGAAAAGGTGATTTTTTCGAGGGAAACGTAAATAGTCAATGTTTAGCTGAAGAAATAATAAATGGCATTGTTATATCTTCTAGAAATGAACATGAAGAAGGTAAATTGAAATATTATGGATATTTACTTGGAAACATAATGTTTAAAGATAATCTAGATAGAGACGAATGCAATAGATTAATAAAATTATCTAGACAATTAACTTATTGTCAGATTAAATTAATTAATATGTATGTAATTTCTCAAACTATTCAAATTCCGATATTACAAAGAGAAGATTACACAAAAATAGGTATAGGAGACTATAAGCTATTAGGAATACTGCAGGATACATTGGATATGATACAAAAATCAATATTAAATGGAAGTGGAAAATTAGTTTTAGATATGGTTCAAATAAATCCATCTAAGATAAAAGTACAGGGAATTGGAACATTATTATACAACTATATGTCTTTAAATAAAATGCCTTACGATGAATTGGAGGATATATTAGATTTATTATCTAAGCATAAATAATATTATAAAAATAAGTGTTCTATATAGAGCGCTTATTTTTATTTTAGATTAAAAATTTGATGATTTAATTGTAAAAAAAAATAAATATAAATATAAAAAATAATAGTGCAAACGGTTGCATAAAAATATTGACACCGATATTTAAGCTATGGTAGTATCATTATATAAATTAAGGTAAATTATATATAATTGTAAAGAGCAATTATAAAATTATTAAATACTAAATGAGGGAGAGGACCAGAATTAATGAAAGATAAAATATTTGGTGTTTTACAACGTGTGGGTAGATCATTTATGCTACCGATAGCTATTTTACCAGTAGCAGGTTTATTTTTAGGAATAGGTGGATCATTCACCAATGAAACAATGTTAAATGCTTACGGGTTAATGGGAATTATGGGACCGGGGACACCTATAAATGCATTTTTAACAGTTTTAAGTAATGCCGGGGACATAGTATTTGCAAACTTACCATTATTATTTGCAATGGGTGTTGCAATAGGTATGGCGAAGAAGGAAAAAGAAGTTGCAGCTTTATCTGGAGCTATTGCATTCTTAATTATGCACGCCTCAATAGGTGCTCTTATAAACATTAATGGTGGAACAGAAGCTATGCTTGCTGGTTCTACAGCAAGCGTACTAGGTATAACTTCACTTCAAATGGGTGTATTTGGAGGTATGTTAGTAGGTCTTGGTGTAGCAGCATTACATAATCGTTTTTATAAAATTGAATTACCGCAAGTGTTATCATTCTTTGGAGGAACTAGATTTGTTCCTATAATATCTGCGATAGCTTATCTATTTGTAGGTATATTAATGTTTTATTTATGGCCACCTGTGCAAAGTGCTATTTATTCAGTAGGTAATTTAGTTCAAAGTTCAGGATATGCAGGAACTTGGGTTTATGGGTTTATGGAAAGAGCTTTAATACCGTTTGGACTTCATCATGTATTCTACTTACCATTCTGGCAAACTGCTGTTGGTGGTACTGCAATGGTAGGAGGACAATTAATAGAAGGTGCTCAAAATATATTCTTTGCACAACTAGCAGATCCATCTACAACGCAATTTAGTGTAGAAGCTACTAGGTTTATGTCTGGTAAATTCCCACTTATGATATTTGGTTTACCAGGTGCAGCACTTGCAATGTATAAATGTGCTAAGCCAGAAAAACGTAAAGTTGCCGGAGGATTATTATTATCAGCAGCATTAACAGCAATGTTAACAGGTATAACTGAGCCAATAGAATTTACATTCTTATTTGTTGCCCCAGTGTTATATGTTATACACTCAATATTTGCAGGAGCTGCTTATATGTTAATGCACATGTTAAATGTTGGAGTTGGTATGACTTTCTCAGGAGGATTAATAGATTTAACGCTATTTGGAATATTACAAGGAAATGCTAAAACTCATTGGATAAATATAGTTTGGGTTGGATTAATATACTTTGCAGTTTATTATTTCTTATTTACATTCTTAATTAAAAAGTTTGATTTCAAAACTCCAGGTAGAGATGATGAAGAAGAAGTTAAGCTATATACAAGAGCAGATGTAAATGCAAAGAAAGATGGACAAGCAGGAAATCAAGATGATCAAATATCAGCAATGATATTAAAAGGTTTAGGTGGAACAAGCAATTTAACAGATTTAGACTGTTGTGCAACTAGACTTCGTGTTACAGTAAAAGATTCAACATTGGTAAGTCAAGATATATTAAAATCAAGTGGAG
>ERZ781272.1042-NODE-1042-length-12012-cov-3.777536_pt1 | contig 12012 bp, 9 predicted proteins | sample MGYA00375850_ERZ781272 | MGnify/ENA primary metagenome ERZ781272 (study PRJEB29790, sample SAMN06051246) | human gut metagenome | host: Homo sapiens | place: USA: Cincinnati, Ohio | collected 2013-06-21 | study: EMG produced TPA metagenomics assembly of the Gut...
GTCTCAGGGGCCCCCCCCTTTCCCCTTTTGTTTCCAAAACGCCAATCATTCGCCGCCATACCGCTCTCGCCGGATTGATTCGCCACAAAAGCGCCGCGGCCGGGCTTGATCTCCACAAGGCCCTTGGCCTGCAGCAGCCGAAACGCCTCGCGCACAGTGCCTCGGCCTACACCCAGCGTCTGGCACAGCTGCATTTCGGCGGGCAGCTTGTCCCCGGACTTGTATTGCTCGGCAATCAATTCGCCGATGCGCTCTTCCACCTGTTGAACGATGGGAATTCTCCGGATGGGTTCCACATGTATCGCCTCCACTCTTCAGTCAACCAACACCATGAATTGTACACGGCTTTTTTTTGCCCGTCAAGGGGACTTTGTCTAATTGTTTAACAATTTTTGATTCCTGTACGACATTAGACAGCCGTGCGACGCGCTGGATATACCAACCCGCTTTAAAAAATGCTTTCTGTAAGCGTTTTTATAGAAGCTGTGGAAAAGCATAAGAAGGCTTTGCCGCCCGAGGTTCTGAATAGTCCCGATTGCAAGCAAAGCGGCTGCCCGAAAAGGGCAGCCGCCGTGCGTTCCTTTTAACATCTTGCGGTTTCCAGATAAATTTCCGGGCCTTTGCAGAATGGGACAACTTGCCCTTGGAGAGCGCCGCTTACGCAGGCTTATGCGTAGGTATCAATGATACTGGTCTGGGGCGGAAGCATTTTCATCATTTCCTGCGCCGCCAGCTCCTGTGTGTCCATCACCTTTTTCTGGACAGAGATGGATGCCTGCTGCTGAATGGACGCCGCGCTCATATCCATGCTCATGGCGGCGATGTCGTTCATCATATCCATTGAGATCGCTCCTTTCCGCTGCTTATAATTATTTATCGACAAAATGCGGAAAAAAATAAGACTGCCGCCCATAAAAAGGCTCTCGCCGCATCGTCGGCGCAAAGTCCGCTTGTCTCCGTTTCCGCCTTTGGCGAAAACTACGCCTGCTTCCTTGCGCCTCCTCTTTTCCGAAAATACAGTTGTATTTTCGGAAATTGGAGACGAGAGACGAAAAAAGGCTCCCGCCGCTTTCGCGGCGGGAGCCTTTTTAAAGATTTGCGATTCCTGCGTTTCTCCGCATTCTCCGTCTACCGCGCACAAAAGCCCAGCGAAGCGGGTTTTGTGCGAAAAAGGAGGAAGAACGGAGCGGTGGGAACTCTACCCGACAGGGTGGAGTGACTGAAACGTAGTTTCTTCCGATGCTTACTGCAGCAGCTGCAGCACGCCCTGAGGAACCTGATTGGCCTGAGCCAGCATGGCCTGAGCAGACTGCACCAGAATGTTGTTCTTGGTGTAGCTCATCATTTCCTTGGCGACGTCGGTGTCGCGGACGGTGGACTCGGCGTCCTGAATGTTCTCGGTCATGACACCCAAGTTGTTGATGGTGTGGTCCAGACGGTTCTGGAGTGCGCCCAGCGTACCGCGGGTGGAGGACACGGAGTTGATGGCGGCCTTAATCTTCTCAATGGAGGAAGAAGCGCCGGCCTGCGTGGAGATATCCACATCGCCAATGCCCAGAGACTTGGCGTGCATGTCGCCCACGGAGACAGTCAGCTGGTTGAAGTCCTCGGCAGTATCGCCGATCTGCAGGGTCAGTGCCTTGCCGGAAGTCTTGAGGGGAGTCTCACCCTTGAAGAGAATGTCGTTAGCGACAATCCCAGCACCCGCATCCGCAGTGGTAGCGACCTCAAAGGGCTTTCCAGTGACGCGGCTGATGGCTCCAGCCACATTTGCTGCATCATTAGCTGCAGCATAGGCGGCGCCAGCCAGCTTAATCACGGTCACGTCGGAGCCGAGATTTGCAAGGCCCTTCTCAGTGGTGGTAGAAGCCGCCAGCAGGAACTTCTTGCCGTTAATTTCAAAGGTGGCCTTTTCCAGATCTTCTGCCTTGGCTGTATTAGCTGCATCCGCACCGGTCGCGGTAATGACCGTTGCCTTGCTCATATCCAGCTTCTGCATCACGTCCTTGCCAACCACGACATCACCAGCAGTTCCGCTGATAGCGCCGCCAGCGGGGGTAACATTTGCGGGTTTAGATGAAGTCATGCCGAGAGCGGTAATTTGAGCGCCGGCTGCGCCGTCGACCTTGCTCGTGAAGGTCAGCTTGTCAGCGGCCAGAGAGATGTCAAAGGACCCGCTGAGGGCGCTGTTCTTTTTCAGTTCTGCAAGCACTGCACCGCTGATCTGGTCCTTTGTTGTAGCAGCGCCAGCAGTACCAGAGTACTCTGTGCCGTCCGCAGATACAAACTTGTCTTCCGCGGTTGCCTTAAAGGAAACTGTTGCGGACTTCTCGGTGTCACCATCTTTCCAAGCGACGGTGTAGGAGAACGTATCGCCTGCTGCAAGAGCAGCTGCACCCGTAGTGAAAGCGGCGCTGCTTGTTTTGGAGGTGGTGACCTTGGTATCGGTCAGCGTCACGTTGCTGGAAACATCCGCCTTGCCGCCCAGAGAGCCGTCCAGCAGCTTGATGCCGTTGAAGTTGGAGGAGTCGGCGATGCGGTCGACTTCGGACTTCAGCTGGGAAACTTCCTTCTGCAGGTTGGCGCGGTCAGTCTCGTTGTCATAGGTGCCGTTGGCGGACTGGTCGGCCAGAGTCACCATACGGTTGAGCATGGAGTGAACCTCGGTCAGCGCGCCTTCAGCGGTCTGCACCAGGTTGATGCCGCTCTTGGCGTTGGACTGGGCCTGCTCCAGACCGGAGATCTGAGCGCGCATCTTCTCGGAAATTGCCAGACCTGCGGCGTCGTCGCCGGCGCGGTTGATCTTGTAGCCGGAAGACAGCTTCTCAAGGTTCTTGCTCAGAGCGCTGGTGTTGCCGGAGTAGTTGCGATAGGAGTTCATTGCCATGATATTGTGTTGGATACGCATAAGAATACCTCCATGTAAATTTCGGCGGGGAATCCTTTCCCGGCCTTTATTCAGCGGCGCTTTTGGCTCCAGAGGCCTCATGGGGCCATTGCGTCCGCGGCAGGGGTTTATTTACCCTTGTATCCCATATATCGTCAGCTTTTTTTAAAACATAAGCGGTTTTGCGAAAAAATTTGGAAATTTTCCAGCCCTGTCCCTGCCGCACCGTCTTTGTTTTTGCAGCATACGATGTCAGGACGGGAGCGCCTTTGGCGCGCCCGTGGGTAAAGGAGGATATCTGCCATGATGATCGCTCTTGAACATGTGGCGCTAACTTATCAATCGCCGGACGGAGAGATCGAGGCATTGCGGGACGTGTCGTTTGAAATGGAGGAAGGGGAGTTTGTCAGCATCGTGGGGCCGTCCGGCTGCGGAAAATCCACGCTGCTGAGTCTCATCAGCGGTCTGGAACCGCCCACCAGCGGACAAATTTTGGTGGACGGAAACCCGGTAACCGCGCCGTCCAGCCGCGTGGGGCTGATGCCCCAGCGGGACCAGCTGTTTGAATGGCGCACCATTTGGGGCAATGTGACCTTAGGGCTGGAGCTGCGGGGTGAGCGGGACCGGGCTGCCTATGACCGGGCGCGGGAGCTGCTGGAGCAGTATGGTTTGGGGGCGTTTGCGCAAAAGCGGCCCAGCCAGCTTTCCGGCGGTATGCGCCAGCGCTGCGCCCTGATTCGGACTATGGCCACCCAGCCGAGAATCTTGCTGCTGGATGAGCCCTTTTCCGCACTCGACTATCAAACACGGCTGTCCGTTTCGGCGGACATCCACGCCATCATCCGTCAGGAACACAAGACTGCTCTGCTGGTGACCCACGACATCTCCGAGGCCATCAGTCTTTCGGACCGCGTAGTGGTTTTGAGCAGGCGGCCCGCTGTCGTCAAATCCATCCATGATCTGGGGGCGCTGCGGGACCTTGCTCCGATGGAGCGGCGGGACGCGCCCGCATTCCGTACGTTTTTTAATTCCATTTGGAAGGAGCTGGATAAAAATGCCTGATTCGACTCCTTCCCCCCGGCGGCTGGCCTATCTTCGCGCCAAGCGGAGGGAGAAGGGCGCCATCCGGTCTTTGCAAGTTTTTCTGTTAATTTTCTTTCTCATACTTTGGGAGGTTTCCGCCCGCCTTGGCTGGATTGACGCCTTCATTGTCAGCTGCCCGTCCCGAGTGGCGGCGACTGTGACGGGTTTGTATCAAAGCGGAGACCTGTGGTTACATCTGTGGACATCTTGTGCGGAAACTGCGGCGGGGTTTGTGCTGGGAACGCTCAGCGGAACGCTGATCGCGGTGCTGCTGTGGTGGAGCACGTTTCTCTCCCGGGTGCTGGACCCGTATCTGGTGGTGCTGAACGCACTGCCCAAAACCGCTCTGGGGCCGATTTTCATCGTCTGGATCGGTGCGGGAACGGCTTCCATTGTCGCCATGACACTGGCAATCTCTTTGATTGTAACGATTCTCAACATGCTAGTGGGGTTTCTCTCCACTGACGAGCAAAAGCTCCGCCTGCTGCGGTCTATGGGGGCCAGTCGGGGACAGATTTTACGAAAGCTGGTGCTGCCCGCCAACTTCCCCGCGCTGTTTAACACGCTGCGGGTCAATGTGGGTCTTTCGTGGGTGGGTGTCATCATGGGCGAATTTCTGGTTTCCAAAGCCGGGCTTGGGTACTTAATCGTGTACGGGTCCCAAGTATTCAACATGGATCTGGTAATGGCCTCCGTTCTTGTGCTGGCGGCGGCGGCGGTGGTGATGTACCAGATCGTGCTGTGGCTGGAAAAATTTTTGAAGAAATATTTAGGAGTGATCGCATGAAAAAACTGCTTGCCGTGCTCTGCGCCTTGGGAATTGCAGCATCGCTTTGCTGCGCCTGCGGGAATACGAAGGAGAATGTCTCCGTCCGGTTGAACGAAGTCACCCATTCCGTGTTCTACGCGCCGCAGTACGCCGCCATGAAACTGGGCTTTTTCTCCGAGCAGGGGCTGGACGTGGAGTTGACCAACGGCGGCGGAGCCGACAAGGTGATGACGGCCGTGCTTTCGGGGCAGAGCGACATCGGTCTTGCCGGACCGGAGGCCTGCATCTACGTGTACAATCAGGGAAAAGAGGGCTATCCTCAGGTGTTTGCCCAGCTGACCAAGCGGGACGGGTCGTTTTTGGTGGGCCGGGAGGATACGCCCTTCTCTTGGGCTGATCTGAACGGAAAAACCATTATTGGCGGCCGGGCCGGAGGCGTTCCGGAGATGACGCTGGAATATGTCATGCGGCAAAATGGCGTGATCCCGCAGGAGGATGCCGTGGTGGATACCTCCGTGCAGTTCAACATGATGGCCGGCGCCTTTACCGGCGGGAACGGGGACTATGTAACGCTCTTTGAGCCCACCGCCACGGAGGTGGAGCAGGCCGGAAAGGGAACCATTTTGACCTCCATCGGGCAGGAAAGCGGCGAGATTCCGTACACCGCATACTTTGCCTCGCAAAGCTACATGAGCGCCAATCCCGACGTGATCCAGAAGTTTACCAACGCCGTTGCAAAGGGGCAGGCGTGGGTGCAGGAGCATACCGCCGCCGAGATCGCGGAGGCGATCGCCGACCAGTTCCCGGACACGGATGTGAAAGTTTTGACCACGGTTGCCCAGCGGTATAAGGATATTGACGCTTGGAATGCAACGCCGGTCATGGAGCAGGAGGCTTTGGAGCGTCTGGAAACCGTCATGGAGACTGCCGGTGAGCTTGACCACGAGGACTGGGTGGATTTTGACCAGCTGGTGAATAACAGTTTCGCTCTGGCTGTAAAATAACGACTGCTGTTTGAGGGAGAGCGCAATTTAAAGTCCCGGGGAACGGAAATGTTCCCCGGGACTTCTCATCTATTTATATATTATATAGAAAGCTCCCGCACCTTGTCGTCCTGCAAAAGATAGAGATGCGCTTTATCGCCGGAGAGCAGATACGTACCCCCGATGACGTTGGCCTGTGTCTCCTCGTGGGGCGAATAGGCTTGCAGCTTCAGGCATAAAATGCCGTCCACCAAGACCGCGCCGTCCATGGGGTAAACGGAATAGTCCGCCATGCTGCTGCCCTCCAGCCCCAGCGTGGCTGGGGACAGGGACTTGATAAAATCCACCGCGTCCACATAGGTCATAGGCTCTGCATCCGCTGTGCCCACCGTACCCTCCGGGCGGGTGAGCGTGATCTGGCAGTCCGTGGCGGTCCAGGAGATATCCATGCGCAGGACTTTACCGTCCTCGGACGCAGTCTTTGCCAGAGCCACGCTCCCTTCCGTCGCAGAGTAATCCGGCGGATCCGTCACGGCGCCGTTCTCGTCTACCACCTGAAAGCCGTTTTCTTCCCCTGTCAGCTTTTCTACATACTGACGCACCGTCTCGCCGCCCGTATCCAGCTTTTCGTAGGTATAGAGGCATGTCTCTGCACCGATTCCTAAGCTCGACGATGATGCTTCAGCCGCTGTTTCCGGCGTTTCCATCTCCGTCAGTTTGCCGCTGTTCTCCTCGCCCAGCACAGTGTTGAGCGATTGCACATGATCTTCGCCCAGCGTGTAATTCTCCGGCGGATCGGGAGCATTACTGCCGCAGGAGGTCATCAGGCAGACAGCCCCTGCGCAAGCGACTGTCCGACAGAGTAATTTCTTTTTTTGCATGTTTCCACCTCGCTTTGATCCATTCCAAGGCCGCTTCCGGTCGGATGTTCTTGTACTTATTGTCCGCTGCGGAACGCCCAGTCCGTGTCCTTGATGCACTGCATGTAAACTTCAACCAGCACGTCCGCTTCCACATTCAGTTCAGGAAGCTCCGCAGGTTTCCACCGTTCATAGGAAATGGCAAATTGCAGATAGTCCCTCAGCGGACTTTTGCTGGTTCCCAGCAGAATCTCCTTGACTTCCTGCGGAAGATCGACCTCTTGCAGCAAGTCGCCCAAGGGCCGGTCCATAATCACATCCATCAGACTGAACATGCCCAGCAGAAAACCGTTGCTTTTTTTGTCGCAATACGGAGAATGTTCCATAAGCCGCTCTGTAAAGATACCTCTGAGATACGCTTCGCGGACCGTTTCATTGGAGTGCGTGGCGTTGAAATCTCTGGCCAGCAGCAGAATTACCCAGTGGTACAGCTCGTCAATTCCCAGATACGCCACAGCCTGTTGAATCACCTGTACGGAATTACCCCGATAGTATTGCAGCGTCTGCACTTTTTTCAGCAGCCGGAATGTCAGCGTAGCATCGGCGCGGATCATTTCCGCGCAAGCCTTCAGATCTGTATCGGGCTTGTTCAGCTCCCGCAGAAGGCCGATATAGGAGGCGGAGTTAAGATCCGGCAGCTCCTTGCGGATATTTGTGGGCCGCTCAAAGAAATATCCTTGAAACAGGCGATAGCCCTGCTGAAGCGCCCGTTCATAGGTTGCCCGGTCTTCCACCTTTTCTGCCAGCAGCGTTGTGCGGCTGTGCCGATACCGCTCTGCGATTTCCGCCTGCTTTTTGGGGTCGGTGAGGAGAAAATCCACCTTCAGCACGTCGATCAGCGGTAAAATGGGGTCATAGACCAGGTTTCCCGTATAGTCGTCCAGAGCCAGACGATAGCCTTTTTCCTTAAGCTCCTTCAACCGGCGGGCCAGCCGTTCGGTCACGGGGATATCCTCCAACAGCTCCACCGTAATTTGGCGGGGATCTGTCAGCAGCACAAAGTCACTCAGTACTAGATTTTCCGTGAAATTAACGTATGCGCACCGGCCATCGGTGAGGTTGTTCAGACCAAACACCATCAGCGCATCCGAAAGCAGCGTGCGTGTGGCGCGATCCCCATCCAGAACAGCAGCTTCCGTGGCCCCGTCCCCTGCGCGATAAAGCAGCTCATACCCCATCACGTTCAGATTACGGTCAAAAATAGCCTGCCTTCCAATGTGACTCTGCATACGTGGATTCCTCCATTTCCCCAGTTTCAGGTGCGCGGCTCCTCAACCTGAATGGAGACGTTGTCCCCATCCTTCAGCACACGCATAAACGCGCTGTTCTCCCCGTTAACCTTCAGCATGACTGGGCGGTCCAGATGCTCAAAATCCAGACCGGTGCGATCCAAAAGATCCATCAAATAATAGGGGGTGCCCTTTGGCTTTGCAGGCAGCTCCAGCGATTGGCCGTTCAGAAAAAATCGGCAGGGAGGAAACGACTCCTCTGCGGGCGCAGACGCGAAATTGGGTGCGGAGGATCTTGTGGGTGGCGGGGTTGGCTCGGCAGATAAATCATTTTGTTCCGTCGCGGCGGGCGTATCGTCCTGTTTCGGTGCGGCTGCGGCGGGCGTTCGCACCGGAACAATCACATTCGTCTCAATGGAATCTCCGGAGCGCAGCTCATAATCCGGGGCGGCTGGAGCACCGTTTACCAGACAGAAAGCCGCGGCCTCTTCGCTGCCCAAAACCTCTGCCAGAGTCCGCCGTCCGGGTTTGCCGGAGCAGGCGGGCGTAAATTCAATGGAGTCCGCCGCTTGGATCACCGTGGAGGGAGGAAGCTCCTTCCCGTTGATGCGCAGAGTAGAGGGCGTGGCTGGTTCGCCGCGGTACAGCGTGCGCTGTCCGTCGATGCTGATGGACAGAGAAGCGCCGGTCCTGCCAATCAGATCGGCATAATTATAGCCGTTCATCTGTAAAACGTCCAGCGCGGTGAGAACGCCGCTGCGAAACAGCTTTGCGGGCTGACCGTTCAACCGGACCCGGTAGCTGTCTGAAATCAGGCCAAGACCGGCTGAGACGGCAATGCCCAGCGGTGTTGCGTACTCCGGGTCGTTCAACTCCACCTCGTCGGAAAAGGCACTGGCCTTGAAGTTGCCCCCCGCAACGGTCACACGGCGGGGATTCATTTCCAGCGCGGCAGACACCGCGTCCAAAAGCCCGTCCAGCTTGCTGCCTCCGCCAGCCAAAAACACCGCCGACGGCGCACCGCCGTTGATTTCCCGGATGCGGCGGGCCAGCTCATCAGCCAGCTGCTTCACCGCCGGCTGAATCGCCGCTTTCAGCTCTGCGGCGGGGACCTCCTGCTCAAGACCCAGAATATCGGTGAAGAGGAGCGTTTCCTGCCCGGCCAGTTCCGCTTTCAGCCGCTCCGCTGTGGAAAAGTCCACCAGATAGAGCCGCATAATGGATTCGGTGATTTCATCTCCGGCAACGGTGGCCATCGTATAGCCCACCACGCTGCCGTCCCGGCAGGCGGCGATATCAGAAGTACCTGCACCGATGTCTGCCATGACCAGATTCAAAAGCCGCAGATCCGGCGGAATGGCGGCGTTGATGGCGGCAATGGGTTCCAGCGTGAGGCTGACAACCTCCAGCCCCGCCGCCTGCATCGCGGCATACAGACTGTCCACCACCTCGGCGGGCAGAAAAGTTGCCACCACATCCGTCTCCAGTTTCTGCCCGTTGTGGCCCCGCAGCACAGAGAGGGGATAGCTGTCCAGCAGGTAGCGGGAAACCGTGTACCCCACCAGATAAAACCGTCCCAGCCGCTGGCCGCTCTTGTTCAGGGCGGCCTCCGCATCGGATACGGCCCCGGCCTCCAGCTGGCTGATGAGCTCGTCGCCGATTTTTCGAACCTCAGGAAGTTCCAGCTCAAAGTGGCCGGCTTCCGTGTGCAAAGCGCGCCCTGCGGCGGCGATACACACCCGGGTCAGCTTGCAGTTCAGCCGGTTTTCCAGCCGGGCAGTCACTTCTGCGGCAACCTTGCCCACCTGAACGATGTCCTCAATCTGACCGTCGATCATGGCGCGCTTGCTGTGTTCCAATCGTTCCACAGCCAAAATGTGTACCCGGTCATCTTCTGCCCGGCCCACCATGCCGATAATGCTTCTGGTTCCGATATCCAGCGCAAAAATTAGGTCCTGTCTCTGTTCTCCGCGAGCTTCTTCCACGGCGTTTCACCTCTCTATGCCTGTATCTATGCTTGCGTGCCGCGCCGCCCAGAGCGGCGCGGCACCTGAATGTTTAGTATTTTCCGCCCGTCAGGGCTGCGGCATAAACGGGTTCCTGATTGCCGGATTCCTTTGCGGGGGCTTCGGAGGCCGCATGAACCGGCTGGTGAGTGTGATCGTTCAGCAGACGGAAGTGCCCAATCCGCTCGCGCATCATCTCCGCGTGAGAGGACAGCTCCTCGCTGGCGGCAGCACTTTCTTCGGACGTTGCCGAGTTGGTCTGCACCACGCTGGAAATCTGCTCTACGCCGTCTTTCACCTGACCGATGTTCGTTGTCTCCTGACGGACGGCGTCGGCCACCTTGCCCATAGAATCCACGGTTTCCAGAACGATAGCGGTCGTCTCGTTGAGAGTTCCGGTGACGCTGGCAACAACCTGATTGCCGTCTTCCACGTAGCGGACGGAATTTTCGATCAGGCTCTTGGTGGCCTTTGCCGCCTCGTCGGACTTTCCGGCCAGATTCCGCACCTCGTCTGCCACAACGGCAAAGCCCTTGCCAGCCTCACCGGCTCGTGCGGCTTCAACGGCGGCGTTCAAGGCCAAGATGTTGGTCTGGAACGCGATGTCTTCAATGGTCTTGATAATGCGGCCGATCTCCTGAGAAGAGTCGGAGATCTTGCCCATGGCCTCGTTCATCCGATTCATCTGTTCGTTGCTGAGCTGAATCTTCTCTCCTGCGGTATTGGCGCTGTCCTGCGCCTGCTGGGTAATACGGGCGTTCGCCTCGGCGGCGGCAGCGATCTCATTGATCGTGGCGGACAACTCCTCCACGGCGCTGGCCTGTTCTGTGGCGCCCTGCGCCAAGGACTGCGCACCGGTGGAAACTTGCTCCGATCCGGCGGAGACTTGATCGGCACTCTGACGGAGCTCCAGCAGCGTGGCGCTCATGTCTCGCTCAATCTTGACAAAGCTGGTAAAAATCTCCTTGAAATCACCGCGATAGGATTCTCTGGCCTTGGAGCGGGCGTCGAAATTGCCGTTTGACATCTCGCCCATGAAATATTTTACGTCCTCAATCACTGCCCGCAGGTCGCGGACGATGACCCCTGTGGCGTTGGCCAAGTCTCCGGTTTCATCCTGCGTCTCAATGACGGGAACCTCCGTGGTCAAGTCGCCCTCGGACAACAGGATCAGCCGGTCAACGCAGGTGCGCATCGCCTTGGAGATTTTTCCGGAAATAGCAGTTCCCAGCAGGAGGCCCACGGCCACAGCCGCCAGAATCAGCAGGGCGCACACCAAAATGGTAATGTGCATGGTGGTTCCAATGTTGGTCTGCATTTTGTTACCCAAGTTCACATTGGTGTCCATCAACTCGCTCAGATTATCGTTTATGGTTATAAACAGCGGATCAAGCTCGTTTACCAGACGACCTTGCGCTTTCAGCACCTTGCTCATGTCGGTGGAGCTGCCGGCCTGCTGCAAAATATCCTGCGCAGTGGAGTAATACTCCTTCCAAGCCTGCGAGGCATTGTCAAGGCAAAGCTGTTCCGCCTCGCCTGAAATCGTTGTCTGACATGCTTCCAGATATTTGTCCATCTGTTCAGCGTACTTGACAACGTTTTGCTGAGCCGCCTTCATATTTGTCCGGTCCAGATAGCTGACGCTATCATGCAGATTTCCGTCTAGACGTACAAAACAGGTCATCGTTTTGCCGATGTCGCCTTGAGCAAAGCCGTAATATGACAGTGTATAGTCATATTTGCTGCCGATGTTGTTCATCTGAAACAGGCCCACAATTGCGCTCAAGGTTACCAATGCAAGCCCGATTGCCACCGTGCTAAGAATTTTGCCCCGAATTTTTATGCCGGATAAGAATCCCTTCTTTTGTGTACCTACAACCTCTTCATTCTTTGTCTTCTTCATTTTCTAAAAGTTCCTCTCTTTCTCTATGTTGCTTCCGTGTGCGTGTATTAATGTTTCAGCGTGTACTTCGATTTTCGTTCTTTGATCTCTCCGTACCGCCCGCCGGCTACGTCACCGGCTATTTTCCCATCCACCAGCGTCACAACCCTGCGGCGCATAATGTTGACGAACATGCTGGCGTGTGTGGCCATGATGATTGTGGTTCCGCCCCGGTTCAGCTCCGACAGGACGT
>ERZ781272.1044-NODE-1044-length-12004-cov-4.758808_pt1 | contig 12004 bp, 9 predicted proteins | sample MGYA00375850_ERZ781272 | MGnify/ENA primary metagenome ERZ781272 (study PRJEB29790, sample SAMN06051246) | human gut metagenome | host: Homo sapiens | place: USA: Cincinnati, Ohio | collected 2013-06-21 | study: EMG produced TPA metagenomics assembly of the Gut...
AAGAGATTCAGCTTGTTTTGGTGGCAACCTGTTCTTCTGCGTATTATTTCCCAAGTGCCGCATGCCAGGTGCAGGCAGCGCTTGGGCTTACCAATGCGGCAGCTATGGATATCAGTGCTGCGTGTTCCGGATTTTTGTTTGCGCTTCATACAGCGCATGCTTATATTGCAGGAGGAATTTATCAGAAAGCTCTGGTGATCGGCGCAGACACGATGTCCAGGATTATAGACTGGGAGGACAGAAGCACCTGTGTGCTGTTTGGAGATGGCGCCGGGGCCTGTGTTGTGCAGGCAGATGAGGAAGGAATCGTGGATTTTCTGCAGTATAGTGACGGAAAAGGAGGAAAGGTGCTGACGAGTGCGGCAGCAACCCTGAAAACACCTCTCTGTGCAGAAGGCAGCATGAAGCCTCTGTATATGGAAGGACAGGCTGTTTTTAAGTTTGCAGTCAAGACCATACCGGAATCTGTAAAGAAATTGCTGGAGAAGACAGAGACGGATATCGAAGAGGTAAGATATTTTGTTCTTCACCAGGCAAACAGCAGAATCATCCGTTCTGCTGCAAAGCACCTTGGTGTATCGGAAGAGAAATTTCCTATGAATCTGAATTTACATGGAAATACTACAGCAGCAAGCATTCCAATTCTTTTGGATGAAATGAACAGAAGCAAAATGCTGCAAAGAGGCGACCTGCTGGTACTCAATGCTTTTGGTGCAGGGCTTACCTGGGGCGCGGCACTGCTGCGCTGGTAAGGAATTATCTGTGAATCCCGGAAAGTACTTCTTCAATCCATTTGTCCGTATTATAATTGTGATCGAATAATTGGACAATTACGCCGTACGGTTCTGCGTCACTGGAAAAAGCATTGGCCTCGTCTGTGTCCACATGCATGGCAAGACGGAAATCCTGGTTTACACGAACCACAACATCCGCATAGATCAGAGCACGCCCGTAGCTTTTGGTCAGGACGAATACTTCGTCATTATCACGGACCCGAAGCGTCCATGCCTCGTCCGGAGTCATATGTATATGTCGTTTTGCAACGATAACGCCTTTGGGGATTTCAAGCTCACCCAGGGGCCCGCAAAGCGTGCAGCCTGGAGTTCCGGCAGTATCTCCCGATTGGCGGATTATACCGGGAAGCCCAAGCTTTCTGGTATCTGTCAGGGACAGCTCTACCTGAGTTTCCCTCCGGAACGGACCGAGAATCGCCATGTTTTCGAATTCTCCTTTAGGCCCCTTTACAGTCAGACGCTCTTCGCAGAGATATTGTCCGGGCTGGCTCAATTCTTTTACATAGTGCAGTTTTGCACCCTCCCCGAACAGCTTTTCAAAATCCTCCCCGGATACATGGATATGACGGGCAGATGTTTCAATAGGGATTTTTACACTCATGCTTGTACCTCCGTAATTCAGGCACGGCGGGATCATTTTTATAATGAGGACCCTCGCGCAAAAAAGTCCGCAAGCGGACTCCTTGTTCAGTGTAACTCCTGCAGAAGAAAATATCAACTCTTTTCTTGCAGAGAAAATATGATATAATAAACGCATAGTAGAGTGCAGATAAATCTGAAAGGAGCAATGGATGAAAAGAAGACGATTTCCATGGATGATTTTTCTGATTCTTATTCTTGCGGTATTGCCCGCAGCAGCAGGACAGATAAGAAAGGAAAAAGACAATGCCGGAAGCGGCATTGATAAGATCGTGGGAACTGCCAGAGAAATCCTTCTCCAGGAGCCGGAGGAAATCAGAGAACTCAGAAAGCAGGAGGTGCCGCAGACGGATGAAGGGCATCAGGAATATTATTTTCAGCTTTTGGATGATGCAGAAAAACGCGGCTATAGAGAAATGCTGGAGGGAATCCGGAATCGTGATCCGGAATTTTATCTGACGATTTCAGAGGATACACAGGTGGACAGGGTTTATCATGCGGTTTTAAAGGATCATCCGGAGCTGTTTTGGGTGCATAACCGGGAGCAGGTATATAAGACCACTTACTCGAACAGTGATTACTGCCTGTTTTCACCCGGATATACCTATACGGATGCGGAAATTCAGGAAATTGCCCGGTCTATGGAGTCTGCTTTTGACGAGGTTTCCGCATTGATTCCGGAGCAGGCGGATGACTATGAAAAGACCAGGATTGTGTACACGTATCTGATTGATACGGTAGAATATATGACTTCAGAGCATGACCAGAGCATTGCAGGCGCTTTTTGGAAAAAGAGTGCGGTTTGTGCCGGTTATGCAGGGGCTGTCCAATATTTGCTTGAGCGCCTTGGTATTCCCTGCATTTATGTGGAGGGAAGCGTGGCGGACAGCGAGGAAGGACATGCATGGAATATTGTGCGGCTGGATGGCCAGTATTATTATGTGGATACCACAAATGGAGACCAGCCGGAATTTCTGGAGGGAGATGCCGTGCAGATGGCGGAGCATAAAACAACGATTTATGATTACCTCTGTCCGTTCCCGGAGGAATATGAAATGCATTATACGGCTTCGTCAGAGTTTGCATTGCCGGCATGTCATGCTCATGACAAAAACTTTTATGTATTGAACCAGGCATGCTTTGACACGTATGACCGGCAGGAAATTTATGATTACTGCTGTATGCGGCTGAATAACGGGGCGGCAGTGGTCCGGTTTAAATTCAGCAGCCAGGAGGCATTTGATGCCGCCTGCCGGGAATGGATAGAAGAAGAGGAGATACAGAATGCTGCCAGATACTATATGGGCTTATACGGGCTCTCGGAAGTGGAGTATCATTACGGGATTCTGGAGAATCTGAAAACTCTGTATTTTATGTTTTAGTGGAGGAAATTTATGATAGAAATTCTATGGCGTATTATGAATATAGCGGACCGTGTCCGTAATATGTCTGTAGTTTCCACGGCAGCTATGGGGATATTCGGCGTTTTACTGGTGTTTGGAGTGATTAATTGTATACTGGGATATCGGCTTCTGCGTTTTTGGATGATGCTGTTTGGTTTTGTCATCGGAGCGGGAATCGGTCTTGGTGTCGCTTACAGCTCCGGTACACAGGAGCAATATGTGTATATCGGCGCGGCATTGGCAGTTGGTGTGATTTTGGCAATTCTGGCATTTTTGATTTATAAAGTGGGTATTTTTATTTTAGGCGCAGGTCTTGGGCTGGCACTGAGTATATATGTTCTGCATCCCACTACATCCTTTGTGTTTTTTTTGTGTTTATTGGCTGGTGCGGCAGTGGGCATCGTGGCTATGCGTCAGGCGAGGGGGGTGATCATTGTTGGCACCAGTCTGCTGGGCGGAATTTTGGCAGGATTTTCTCTGGCCAAGCTGGGTAATATGGAAGAAATTCCCTATGGCATTGCAATGAGTGCCGGATTTGCAGTTCTTGGTATATTGATTCAGTTTGCAACAAATAAGCCCCGGATAGAAGAGGAGGAAGAAGAGGAGGACAGGCCGAAGAAGCGCAGGCGAAAAGGGAGTCAGGCAAAGAGGGCCGGAGGATACAGCTCTGACGGGTATGCGGCGGAAGATTATTTCGAAGACTATGGAGTAGACGAATACGAAATAGAAGAGGAACTGGAGAAAGAGGAAGCCTACGAAAGGCTGAAGGAAGAACGGCGGAAACAAATCAAAAAGGCACAGAGGAAAAGGCGGGGAGAATCGGCCGGGAATGACGGGAAGGTGAACAGAAATGGCAAAAGAAGCAAAGACCAACGCCATGAGGATGCTGGAGAGACAGAAGATTTCTTATGAGGCACTGACATATGAATGCGATGAATTCATTGATGGAATTCATTGTGCCGATTTGACGGGAACTCCTCATGAGCAGTCCTTTAAGACCTTGGTCATGGAAGGAAAAAGCGGCGGCTATTATGTGTTTGCGGTGCCGGTCGAAAAAGAAGTGGACCGCAAGGCGGCAGCTAAGGCTGTAGGTGAGAAGACCGTCGACATGATTCATGTGAAGGATATTCAGAGGATTACCGGGTATATCCGGGGCGGCTGCAGCCCGCTTGGGTTGAAGAAGCGGTATGTGACTGTATTTGATGCATCAGCGGGCAAGTTTGAAGAGATTTATATCAGCGGTGGACGGATCGGACTGACCCTGAAAGTTCCGGTTTTGGATCTTTTGAAGGTGACGGGTGGGAAGCTTGCAGAGATTACTATGGTATGATGCCTGCATAGGCAGGTTTTATCATAACAAAATATTACATACAAGGAGGAATCGTATGAAGGAGAAAAGATTTATGAAAAAGCTGGCGGCATGCTTTCTGTTCGGATTGCTGCTTGCAGCTATGGCAGTTCCGGTATCTGCGGCAGCTTATTCCAAAAAGGCGGAAAAGACCGTAAGCAAGGGGCAGAGCTACCATATCATGAACAACAACATCAGCAAGAACAAAGTAAAGAAGTGTACCGTGACGATTACGGCAAGCAGCGGAAGCAAATATGATATTGCCGTGGCAGTAGACGGTGTAGAAGTCACGATTAAAGGACATACGGCCCGGAAGGAGGTTATACCAGTTTCCGGCAGTGATCTGATAAAATCCAGTACAGGAAGCAACAAGGGAATGCTGGCCTGTATTAAAGTAACCAAAGGAAAAGTAAGGGTTAAGGTAAGCTATACGACCGGCTACAAGAAGGGCAGTCTTACCTTTGTAAAGCAAAAAAGCTCACACCAGCCTCTGAAACAAGTGACTGTTAAGAAAGATCGAAGAGTTCGGTTGAACCAGAAGGGCGGCAATCTGGATTATATGCCGCTGATCATGAGCGGAAAGAGCGGAACCTCCATAAGAAGAGCTTTGGACGGTACGGTAAAGGGAACTTATCGTTATGAAACCTATACCTTTGGCTCCGGTTCTCTTGCTTACAGATATTATGAGAATAAAGTGAAGGCAGATAGCGGTTACTGGCCGAAGGATCTGAGAATAAATTCCACTTCCTGGCTGGTGCCTCTCGGCGGAAGAGATTCTGGCTGGATGACGACAACAAGGGGAACGGCCACTTATTATTATCCCTCAGATTATCTGAAGATTGCCGTATCAACAAAATAACAGGGTATTAAAACAGGGACGGCAGCCGCCGTCCCTGTTTTTAAGATAAGATGAAAAATCAGTTTAGTTGTCTGATGCATCAGACTCATTGACTGTGTACACATGACGCTTTTTGGCCATTTCATCACTGGCCAGATATTCGTCATAAGTGGTGATCTTGTCGATCAGTGTACCGTTCGGGAGAATTTCCATAATGCGGTTTGCGGTTGTCTGTACAAACTGATGGTCATGGGAGGTGAAAAGTATAACTCCCGGGAATTTGATCAGTCCGTTGTTCAATGCGGTGATGGATTCCATGTCCAGATGATTGGTAGGCTCATCCAGAAGCAGGATGTTGGCTCCGGAGATCATCATCTTGGATAACAGACAGCGAACCTTTTCTCCTCCGGAAAGAATACGTACTCGTTTTATACCATCCTCGCCGGGGAAGAGCATACGTCCGAGGAAGCCGCGGACATAGGTGGCATCCTTAATCTCGGAATACTGGGTCAGCCAGTCCGTAATCGTCAGGTCATTATCAAATTCCTGTGTATTGTCCTTGGGGAAATAGGCCTGGGAGGTCGTGACACCCCATTTGTAGTTTCCTTCATCCGGTTCCATTTCCCCCATAAGAATCCGGAAGAAGGTCGTGATTGCCTGTTCATTCGCACCTACAAAGGCTACCTTATCATCATGGCCAAGGGTAAAGGAAATGTTGTCAAGTACCTTCACACCGTCGATGGTCTTGGAAAGATTCTCCACCATAAGGACTTCGTTTCCGATCTCACGGTTTGGCCGGAAGTCAATATATGGATATTTACGGCTGGAAGGACGCATGTCATCCAACTGGATTTTTTCGAGGGCACGTTTGCGTGAGGTTGCCTGCTTGGATTTGGAAGCATTGGCACTGAAACGGGAAATAAATTCCTGCAGCTCTTTGATCTTTTCTTCTTTTTTCTTGTTAGCTTCCTTCATCTGCTTGATCAGAAGCTGACTGGATTCGAACCAGAAGTCATAGTTTCCGGCATAGAGCTGGATCTTGCCGTAATCAATATCTGCGGTGTGTGTACAGACCTTATTCAGGAAGTAGCGGTCGTGGGATACAACAATGACGGTATTGTCAAAGTTGATCAAAAATTCCTCCAGCCATTCAATTGCCGGCAGATCCAGATGGTTGGTAGGCTCGTCCAGAAGCAGGATGTCGGGATTTCCGAATAGTGCCTGAGCAAGGAGTACCTTGACTTTCTGGCTGCCGGTAAGGTCTGCCATCTGCGAGTAGTGGAATTCTGTGTCAATGCCAAGTCCGTTCAGGAGCGTGGCGGCGTCGGATTCTGCTTCCCAGCCATTCATCTCTGCGAATTCGCCTTCCAGTTCACTGGCACGGATGCCGTCTTCATCTGTGAAATCCTCTTTTGCATAAATGGCTTCTTTTTCTTTCATGATCTCGTATAATCTGGCGTTTCCCATAATAACGGTATCCAGAACCGGGTAAGAGTCATATTTGAAATGATCCTGCTGCAGAAAAGAAAGACGCTGTCCGGGAGTGATGACAACGTCGCCTTTTGTAGCCTCCAATTGTCCGGAAAGAATTTTCAGAAATGTGGATTTGCCGGCTCCGTTGGCGCCGATCAGACCGTAGCAGTTTCCCTCTGTGAATTTGATGTTGACGTCTTCAAATAAGGCTTTTTTGCCTACACGAAGTGTAATATTATTTGCTGAAATCATAAGATACCTCTTTTTCCTGGAAAATTTTTATGGTTTCGTTTCTTCTTATTTACATATCAGCCATTAGTATAGCCGATTTCCATTTTACTGTAAACTGTAAATTTTGCAAGAGATATTTTAGTTTTTATGGAAGAAATATTGCAGTTACTCAATAAAAATCCTTTTTCTTGAAAAAATAAAGAGATACTGCTATAATCATATCCTGCATAGAAACAGAAAGGACTGAATCAGAATGCGTCACACAGACCCCAAAGGGGAGTTACAAAATAATATTTATCTGATTGGTTTTATGGGGAGCGGGAAAAGTACGGTTTCCGCATGTCTGCACAGGGAGTACGGCATGGTGCAGTTGGAGATGGACCGGCAGATTGAGGAAGAAGAGGGAATGCGGATTCCTGAGATATTTGCACAAAGAGGAGAGGAATATTTCCGGAATCTGGAAACAGGCTTGCTCAGGAAGCTGCAGGAGCAGAAAAACATGGTGGTTTCCTGCGGAGGCGGCACAGCCATGCGGGAATGCAATGTTCTGGAAATGAAAAAGAACGGGAAAATCGTTCTGCTTCTTGCTTCTCCGGAGACGATTTATGAGAGGGTAAAGAACTTTCACAACCGTCCGCTCCTGGAAGGAAATATGAATGTGGATTATATCAGTGGTCTTATGGAGGTGCGCAGACCGAAATATGAGGCAGCCGCGGATATTTCTGTTATGACGGATGGGCGCAGTGCAACAGAAATCTGCAGGGAAATTGTCGGGAAGCTGTCGGAGAAAAGGTAAGAACAAGTTTGGGTCTGACGAGATAAAATAATCAATACAGGAAAGGGATGATTTGCATGAATGAAGTATTAGAGATGCTGACCGGAATTATGTCTGATAATTTGTGGGCCGCTCCCCTTTTGAGCCTGGCGGCGGGGATCATTACATCCTTTACACCGTGCTCTCTGGCTTCCGTGCCGATGCTGCTGGCATGTGTGGGAGCAACCTCGTCCAATCAAAAAAAGGCGTTCAGACTTTCCCTTGCTATGGCGGCCGGTATGGCGGTAACCTTCGGGGTGTTCGGCTCTGCAGCCTCAGTGATTGGACACAGGATGCATGAGGCAGGACACTGGTGGACGATCCTTATGGGAATCCTGATGATCCTCATGTCTTTGCAGGTGTTTGGGCTGATTCACCTCATTCCGCATATCCATGTATCGGACCAGATGACCAAAAAAGGATATGCGGGAGCCTTTTTGACAGGCGCGTTAAGCGGTGTCTTCGCTTCTCATTGTGCGGTTCCGGTCATGGTTGCCCTGCTGGCGCTTGTTGCAGAGCTTGGAAGAAATGCATGGTGGGGAATTTTGCTCATGGTACTTTACGCATTAGGACACAGTTTCCTTTTGCTCGGGGCGGGAGTGGGATACAGTTATGTGGAACAAATGATTGAGAATCCCAAATATGCGGCTGCAGGTGCCTGGCTTCGCAGAGTTCTCGGAGTGGTGATTCTGGCAGTAGGACTTTTATTGGTATTTGGCGAAAAATAATTGATTTTATTTTACAGAATTATTGAAGTTTTTCCGAAAAATTGTTATAATTTGATTTGATAAAATTGTATTTTTGAAACAAGTTGTATGCCTTATTAAATGTTTAAAACAGTTGAAACAATTAGCATTATAAGAATTTACTACAGCGGAAAGAGGTCATAAGACATGTTTATCACAAGAGAGTGCGACTATGCAGTAAGAGTTATCAGGGCATTGGCAGGAGAGGAACGGTTGAGTGTTGCGGAAATTTGTGAAAAGGAATTCATTACGGCGCCTTTTGCATATAAAATCCTGAAAAAACTGCAGAAAGCCAAAATCGTAAAGGGGTACCGCGGTGTACACGGCGGGGATTCGATGTATAAGAATTTGGAGGAAATAACTTTATTTGATGTGTATTCTGCCATTGATCCTGAATTGTTCATAATTGAATGTCTGAATCAGAAATATGGCTGTGTGAGGAACGGGCAGGATGGAATTTCATGCAGGGTGCATTGTGAGCTGAGAGAAATTCAGGAAGAATTATGGAAGCTTCTGAAGAGGAAGCCGCTGAAAGCACTTTTGGAAGCGAAATAGATGGAGCAATAAAAAGCGAATAAAAAAAGAAGAAGTGTGCAGTCCGCAGAGGCGGATGGGCAGGCTTCTTTTTGTATGCAAATAGATACAAAAAAAATGTAAACCAGTTGGACAATTTGTGGTTTTTATGCTATAATCATAAACGGACTTTTAGACACGTAAGTGGTCTAGAAATAATATTTTTCATCACACCTTTAAGGAGGAAACGAAACTATGGCAAGAAAGATGAAAACCATGGATGGTAACCATGCAGCCGCTCATGCGTCATATGCATATTCTGATGTAGCTGCAATTTACCCGATCACCCCTTCATCTGTTATGGCGGAAGCAACGGACGAATGGGCGACCCAGGGAAGAAAGAACATCTTCGGACAGGAAGTACAGGTAACCGAGATGCAGTCTGAAGCAGGTGCGGCAGGCGCCGTACACGGCTCTCTGGCAGCAGGTGCCTTAACGACTACCTATACAGCATCACAGGGTCTGTTACTGATGATTCCGAACCTTTACAAAATTGCCGGTGAGCAGTTACCGGGCGTTATCAACGTATCTGCACGTGCAATTGCTTCCCATGCACTTTCTATTTTTGGTGACCATTCCGACGTTATGGCATGCCGTCAGACAGGATGCGCTATGCTGTGCGAATCTTCCGTTCAGGAAGTTATGGACTTGACTCCGGTTGCACATCTTGCTGCAATCAAGGGCAAGGTTCCGTTTATCAACTTCTTCGATGGCTTCCGTACATCCCACGAAATCCAGAAAATCGAAACATGGGATTATGAAGACCTGAAAGATATGGCGGATATGGATGCGATCGCAGAGTTCCGTGCACATGCGCTGAACCCGAATCATCCGTGTCAGAGAGGTTCTGCTCAGAACCCGGATATCTTCTTCCAGGCAAGAGAAGCATGTAACCCGTACTATGATGCGCTTCCGGCAGTTGTACAGGAATACATGGACAAAGTAAACGAAAAAATCGGCACAGATTATAAATTGTTCAACTACTACGGCGCTGAAGACGCTGAGCATGTAATCGTGGCAATGGGTTCTGTAAATGACACGATTGAAGAGACCATTGATTATTTAGTAGCAGCAGGTAAGAAAGTCGGCGTTGTGAAGGTTCGTCTGTACAGACCGTTCTGTGCACAGGCCCTGATCGATGCGATTCCGGCTTCTGTAAAACAGATTACTGTTCTTGACAGAACAAAAGAGCCGGGCGCACTTGGCGAGCCTCTGTATCTGGACGTTGTAGCCGCATTAAAGGACAGCCGGTTTAAGGATGCAAAGATTTTCTCCGGACGTTACGGCTTAGGTTCCAAGGATACCACTCCGGCTCAGATCGTTGCTGTATACGAGAACACTGCAAAAGAAAAATTCACCATTGGTATTGTGGATGATGTGACAAACCTTTCTCTGGAAACAGGCGCTCCGCTTGTAACAACTCCGGAAGGAACCACAAACTGTAAGTTCTGGGGCCTTGGTGCTGACGGTACCGTAGGTGCAAACAAGAACTCCATTAAGATCATTGGTGACAATACGGATATGTATGCACAGGCTTACTTTGATTATGACTCCAAGAAGTCCGGCGGCGTTACCATGTCTCACCTGCGTTTCGGTAAGAAACCGATCAAATCCACATACCTGATCCACAAGGCAGATTTCGTTGCATGCCACAATCCGTCCTATGTAAACAAATACAACATGGTACAGGAACTGGTTGATGGCGGTACCTTCCTTCTGAACTGTGCATGGGATATGGAAGGTCTTGAGAAACATTTACCGGGACAGGTAAAAGCATTTATTGCTAACCATGACATCAAATTCTATACCATCGATGGTGTGAAGATCGGTATTGAAACAGGCATGGGACCAACCCGTATCAACACCATCCTTCAGTCCGCATTCTTCAAACTGACGGGAATCATTCCGGAAGAGCAGGCAATTGACCTGATGAAGGCTGCTGCAAAGGCTACTTACGGACGTAAGGGCGACGACGTTGTCCAGAAGAACTGGGCAGCTATTGATGAAGGTGCAAAACAGGTTGTTAAGATCGAAGTTCCGGAAAGCTGGAAAGATGCAGCAGATGAAGGTCTGTTCATGGCTCACGCGGAAGACGGAAGAGAAGACGTTGTGAACTTCGTAAACAGCATTCAGGCAAAAGTAAATGCGCAGGAAGGCAATTCCCTGCCTGTATCCGCATTTAAAGATTATGTAGACGGTACCACCCCATCCGGATCCTCCGCATATGAGAAACGTGGTATTGCAGTTAATATTCCGGTATGGCAGCCGGAAAACTGTATCCAGTGTAATCGCTGTGCATATGTATGTCCGCATGCGGTTATCCGTCCGGCTGCTCTGACTGCTGAAGAAGCAGCGGCTGCTCCGGAAGGAATGCAGACTCTGGATATGACAGGAATGAAAGAGTACAAGTTCTCCATGACCGTATCTGCTCTTGACTGTACAGGATGTGGTTCCTGTGCAAATGTCTGCCCGGGTAAGAAGGGTGCAAAAGCGCTTGTTATGGAAAACCTGGAAGAAAATGCAGGTGCACAGAAGTACTTTGATTATGCAGTAGCTCTGCCGGAAAAAGCAGATGTAATTGCGAAATTCAAAGAAGCTACCGTAAAAGGAAGCCAGTTCAAGCAGCCTCTGCTTGAGTTCTCCGGAGCTTGTGCAGGATGCGGGGAAACGCCATACGCAAAACTGATTACGCAGTTGTTTGGCGACAGAATGTACATTGCAAACGCAACAGGATGCTCCTCTATCTGGGGTAACTCTTCACCGTCCACACCATATACCGTAAATGCAAAGGGACAGGGTCCTGCATGGTCCAACTCTCTGTTCGAAGACAACGCAGAGTTTGGTTACGGCATGCTGCTTGCGCAGAGAGCAATCCGTGACGGCCTGAAGGGCAAAGTAGAAGGTCTGTTAGAGTGCGACTGCTGTGGTGAAGATGTAAAAGCGGCAGCCAGGGAATGGCTGGATACTTTCGCTGTAGGCGCTGCCAACGGTGCGGCTACCGATAAATTAGTTGCAGCCTGCGAAGCATGCGGATGCGATGAATGCAAGGAGGTTCTTACTCAAAAAGACTTCCTGGCTAAGAAATCCCAGTGGATCTTCGGTGGTGACGGCTGGGCATACGATATCGGCTTCGGCGGTGTTGACC
>ERZ781272.1045-NODE-1045-length-11995-cov-28.034171_pt1 | contig 11995 bp, 17 predicted proteins | sample MGYA00375850_ERZ781272 | MGnify/ENA primary metagenome ERZ781272 (study PRJEB29790, sample SAMN06051246) | human gut metagenome | host: Homo sapiens | place: USA: Cincinnati, Ohio | collected 2013-06-21 | study: EMG produced TPA metagenomics assembly of the Gut...
CGTGGATAAGCCCCAGCCGGGTGCCGGTGTTGTAGAGCATCATCAGCATCAGTTCCTCATGGTTAAAGTTCATGCGCATCCCTCACTTTCCGGCAGACGATGGGGTTGCACTCCGGGGCACATAACGGTTCATCCGGTTGTTCCAGATGTCAAAGTCGGCGCAGGCGGTGGCATCCGGGCGCTGGGCGTAGATCATGAGCTGGTCCGCAAAACTGTACTTGTACAGCCGGGATGCGGTGGTCAGGTAGTCCGTCCAGCTTTCCCAGTATCGGGTCAAGCCGTTGGCCGTGCGCTGGGCAAGGGCGAGATATTCTTCGGTTTTGCTTGGCATAGCGTTCCTCCTTCCATTTTTTGAGCATAAAAAGAGCGGGCAACCGTTTTGTGGTCGCCCGCTGGAAAGTGTATTGAGATAAGATTATTTGCTATTGTCCTTTATGTACTTCATAACGCAGCACCCCATCACGATGACAGGAAGCACTGTTCGTAAACCGAGGTCGCCGACCCGCACATTTACATCAACCACAAGTCCTGCAAACCATGCCGCTAAAGTGAAAACAGTTGCCCATCCGTAGCTCATTGAAATCACCTCGTAAAGTTATCTCAGTGCTTTGCCGCCAATTTCTCGGCCATCTCCAGCAGACGGTCAAAGGTCTGCTTTTCTTCCGGCTCCTCGATCAGTTTTGCAAGGAGCGCACGGAACACATCGGTGCTGTCCTGCCCCAACGTAACTGCAACTTTTTCAATGCAGTCGTGCAGTTTTATGACCGCCTTATCGGAGGGTTTGGATTTTGCAAGCAGGTCGGACAGGTAGCTGATGAAGGGATAGGTGGAATCATCGTTGATGATCTCGTTGGTCTCCTCGATGATCTTCTGGTTATCTTCGGGGGTCATATCGCCCTTTTCTTCCCATACATCACGGGAAGATGTGCGGCCTTTCAGAAAGGTGGCAAAAAGCAGGCGGTCGATGGGTGATCTTTTTTTGGTGTCCATTGGCTATCCTCCGCTTTCAATTTTTCTGTGCATTAAAACTGATTTTAGTATAGCATGAATGGAAGTATTCTATCAAGCCCACTTTCTTGCGGGTTATGAAAATTTTTCGGAGCGATGGCTTATGACAATTATCCCAGTTGACAACCATCGACAAGCTGAAAGTCGTCATCGTATTCCTGTTATATAAGGTTGATCGTCGTTTCATCAAAATTCTTAATACTGAACATTGTGCACCACTCTACATCATCCCGAACCGGCTCAAAGTGCAGTGCTGAGCAAGCAGCATGAAGCCTGCCTTGTGATTTTTCTCCAGGCATAATCACTGTTGGTCCGTCAGCTCCACCGATAATGCCTACGCAAGCATTATTTTGGGTTTCCGGCGTGAAGGAGTCTCCCTCCACAGCAATTTCCATAGGCTTATCTCCATCGCAGCAATCACAAATCGAGATATCTTCCTCCGATTCAGGGAAAAGCGTATAACGCATGACGGTAAAATGTGTCGGATAAACCCAGCGGTCAGAACCGAAACACTTTTGAGGAATTGTTTGTTGCTCTATTTCCTGCACGGTCAATGTATAGTTTGTTCCGCTGACCGGATGGAGGAAAGAAAACGAATCACCGGGAGCGTGTGTCTGGAAATGTGGTCCCGGCACACGGCATGGCCGTTGCGCCATCGTAAGGGAGAGGGATTTTATTTCAGGACGGCGTTTGCTTGTCCACGGAAATGCCGCCCGAAAAATCATCCACCCATAGGATGTATCCAAATCATAGTGTTCCAATGCCCACTTTGCTTCCGCTTCATTGATCATCCCGTCTGGCAAACATGGATTAAAGACCACCGAGCAACCGTGGGAGGTCAGCATTGTTTTCCCGTTCAATTCCAAACGAGGAATAAAGTCAAGACAAAGTGGATTTTCTAAATCTATTTGCAGTTGCTGCTCCTGCGTGAAGTATTCACAAGAGTCGTTTTCGGGGTGTAAATCCCATTTAGTCATGAACTTGCGAATGTCTTCCTCCGGGGTACGCATACAAAAGTCCACAACGAACCCCTTGCTGCACGAATACGCCGCAGGAATGATCCAATGATGCCCGGCCCATTCAAATTGCTGATTCAAGGGGACTTCTGTTCCGGCACGTTCTTTTCCCGAATGTCCCCAGAAGTTTCCCTCAAAGTAGACTTTCCACTCCGGGATAGCTGGTTTTGCGTTCTGGTCCACAACATCGTAATATTCTTTGGTGTACTTGATTTTGCTGTAATCAAAAGATGCCTGAAGCTCTTTGATATATGCCCATGGCCGCTCCATTGGCATCAGCTTTAATTTCGTAGCGACAAGCGCAAGGGTTTCCTGCTGCTCCTGCGTGGGAGGGTTGTCCTGTAAGAAGGTTTCAAATTGTGCTTTATCCCACATCCATGCCTGCTCCAATGCTGCCACATCGCCGCAGGCAAGCAGTAGCCGCAGAAAATCAGCGAAATTTTTTGCCAACGGATGAACATAGTTTGGAAATGTGTTCGCCGGGCTGACAGCAAAAACCATACCGCCAAAGCCACGAACAAAACAGAAGTGGATTCCATCCACACCGGTCCAACCAAATACAGACGCACCCTTTGGTGTGCAAAAATACGGTTCGTTATCTGTACGGCGTTCTACGCCTAAGGATGAAAGATCAATGTCAGTCTGTAATAATTTCTGAAATGTTTTGTCCATCGGCTGATCCTCTTAAATAGGAATTTGATTATTTTTTTCCTTTTCGGAGATAAAGAATTGCGGTAACAAGACACATTCCTGCAATTCCTGCCAGAAATGAATTGGAATAGTTCTTTGTCAGAATGGCCCAAAGGTTGATTGACACAAAGACAGTTAAAAATATAATATCGATTATTCTATTTTTCATTTCTGTTACCCCTGCAACTTTCCGAGTTGTCGAGTTCAGTATACCACACCAAATGGCATTGTAAAAGAGAATATGTATGCCGCCCGCAGGCGGCAAAAATCAGTCCGGGGGAAATTCCAGTTCGGCAAACTCGACATCGGTCAGCAGTTTTAGCTTCTCGATAACACCCTCCGACAGTTCCCGCAGGGCAGTTTCATCGGGCATCAGGTAGCACTGCATCAGCCGCAGTTCGTGAATAAGCCCCAGCCGGGTGCCGGTGTTGTAGAGCATCATCAGGGTCAATTCCTCGTGGTCAAAGTTCATGTTCAGCCCTCACTTTCCGGCAGACGATGGGGTTGCACTCCGGGGCATCGCACTTTTCCTTAAGATTCATCAGCACCGAAGGGCGTTCCGGCTGCTTGTCCAGAAACCCCTGTAAATCTTTGAAGCCGATGCTGTCCACATAATGCACAGACACCTCGCCATTGCGTTTAAGTGCGATCACATCGCTGACCGACAGGCTGTGTCCCTCAAAATCCTGCGGACGGGAGAGGTTGAACACCTGAAACAGTTCTTCCAAAACCTCGTTGTTTGGCACATCCTGCCACATGGCGGGCAGATCAGCATAGTAGGTGACCTCGTAATGCTCCGGGTCGGGCGTTTTGCCCCGACGATTCAACTCCCGCATGCTCTCCTGTGCCGTGCGGGGCACTGTGGGCTTGGGCGGCTTTTTGCCGTCTTTATTCTTTTTCAGAAACGGAATCATGGGTGTCATCTCCCTTCATAAGCAGTGCATAGTAATTGCGGGTCTGGTACGGACGCACCTTCGGACGAATAAAACGCGCCTGAAGGTAGTACCGCAGGATCTTTTCGGCGGGCTGACCGTTCTTCTGGTACATGGCCAGAAAAAACATGGGCAGCATCACCGCCATCATGCCGAGGGTAGCACCGGAATTGCCAGCGGTGTCCCGCAGAACAAAGAACAGCGGCACGCCTACGACTGCCGCTGCACCAAAACAGACGAGCTGCCGGGCGGTCAGGTTGAAGGCTACTTTGGACTTCACCTTGCTGAAATCGCGCGGCACGGAAATATAAGCTGCCAAAATTCCACCTCCGAATCAATGGGCACCCAGCAGAGTTTTGGCGACAGAGCTGGTCTTGAACAGCGAGAAGCAGAGCAGCACCGTGTACCCCACGATGCTCCAGATCGAGTTGATGGCATCCCCGGATATTGCAACATTCTGGAGCAGAACAGCGTAGATCGCCACGCAGATCAGAATCAGGAAACCCTGAAATCCCAGCGCGAACAGAGAACGAAGATAGTTCTGTCCCACATGGGATTGCTCGTGGTTGCCCCATGTTGCCATGGGCACCGGGGCAAGGCTGACCATCATGTAGATCTCAATCATTCTTCCGTAGACGATGACGAAAATCACGATGGACAGGATGCGCATAGTGATGCCGATGAAGAAGGACTGCAAGAATAGCCCGAACAGTGGGCCGACGTCCATCTGCATCATGCTGGATTGCAGCATGGAAAGCCCGATGTCGTTCACCCGCGTGTTGCCAGAAATAATGCCGCTGGAATTTGCCACCACCTGCTGCGTCACGTCGAACACCGCCATGATGATGTCAAACGTATTCGAGATCATCCAAACCGAAATGGCAGTTTTGAAAATCCACTTCAAAATCAATGCCGGTTCAAACTGTGCCATATTGTTGTGTTCAGTAATCATCTGAATCAATTCATAGCAAGCAATGAAGGTCAAAATCACACCTGCAATGGGCAGCACCACATTCCGGGAGAGGGCTTCGATCATAGCGAAAACGCGCGGTTCAAAACTGGATGGTTTGGTGCCGACTTGCTGGGCGATACTGCCCACTTGGGTGTTCACATCATCGAACAGGCCGTTGAGATTGGACATGATTGCCGCTGTCAGCAGTGACTTGATCCAATCGGAGATTGCTTTGAGAACTGTTTCCACTCAGTGCCACCACCCATCAAGAAAAATGATTGATCAGGGTCTTGAGCAGGTTGAGCAAAAAGATAATGTGCGTCAGAAACTGCATAAAAATCGCCTCCCTTTCAAGTAACAGTGAATATTCGTTTTGCAATGAGCTTCCTTTGTAATAAAGAATCCGTTTGCCACGGTGGGGCTGAAAGCTGCTTGCAAGTAATATGTAAGGGCGGCAAACGCCGCCCGGAAAAGATCAGCCGAACAGACCGCTCAGCAGGGGCACCAGAGTGATACCGATGAGTGCAACGCCGCCGCCAGCCATGAGCTGCTTCATGCCCTGACTCTTTGCTAATGTGTGATAAAGAAGCATTAGAAGTGTAAAAAATTTTGCCGTTCCTATCCGGCACTTGGCCATTGTGTCGGATAGGTCGGGCGGTTATTCGGGCAAGTCAATCTTGCCGACAAAGCTGTAATAAATCTCAATGTCCTGCCTGCGGGTGCCGTTCTCGTCGTAACTGCACTCATGCACCACGATTTTCTCTACCATTTCCCGCAACAGGGTGGGGGTCAGTTCTTCAAAGGCAAGGTGCTTGCGGACAATGCCCATGAATTTCTCGGCGTTGACGGTGGCGGCCTGCGACTTGTCCAGTTCAGCTTGCAGGGCTGCGGCTCTCTTTTTCAGTTCAGCTTGCTCGGCTTCATAATCAGCCGACAGTTCCATGAAACGCTCGTCGCTGATTTTGCCGTTTACATTGTCCTCATACAGCCGCTTGATAATCCGGCTCACTTCGGCAATGCGTTCCTGTGCCTGTTCAAGCTGCTTGGTGGCTGCGGCGGTCTTTCGCTTGCCGCCGATCTCGTTCTGCTGGACAAGCAGTTTCACAAACCGGCTCTCATGCTTGGCTGCGTATTCGGTCACTTGCCGAAGATTTGCCAGGACACCGGCGGTCAACAGGTCGGTGCGGATAAAGTGCGCCGTACAGTCGCGGGTGCGCTTCTTGTAGCTGCCGCAGATGTAACAGTCCTGCTTGCGGTCTTTGTTCTGATACCGCTGCTGATACAGCACATGGCCGCAGTCGGCGCAGAATAAAATCCCAGAGAACAGCCCCACTTCATCATAGCGGTTCGGGCGTTTGCGCTGCTTGCGTAACTCCTGCACACGCTCCCATGTTTCCATGTCGATCAGCGGCTCATGGTGGTTCTCAAAAATGGCCTGCTTCTCAATGGGGTTCTCTACGCTGTGCTTGACCTTGTAAGAGGGCTTTTCCGTCTTGAAGTTTACCAGACAGCCGGTGTACTCCCGATTTTCAAGGATATGCACGACGGTGTTTGTCGCCCACTTGCACTCATAGCCGGGGTGGTAACGGCGGGTGCTGCCTGTCCGCTGATATTCCAGCGTCCCCGGCGTGGGGATTTGCTGCTCCGTCAGCATACGGGCAATCTTGGTCGGGCCGTTCCCGGCAAGGCAAAGCTGGTAAATCTGCTGTACCACCGGGGCGGCTTCCTCGTCTATGATGAAGTTTTCGTCCTCGTCCATCACATAGCCGTAAACCGGCTTGCTGGTAACGGGCTTGCCGCTCATGCCTTTTGACCTTTTTACTGCCTTGATTTTCTTGCTCGTATCTCTCACCAGCCATTCGTTGAACAGATTTCGCAGCGGGGTAAAATCGTTGTCCATGCCGCCGTTTGCGCTGTCCACATTATCGTTGACAGCGATAAAACGCACACCCTTTTGAGGGAACAGCATTTCCGTGTAAAACCCCACTTGCAGGTAGTTTCGCCCCAGCCTTGACATATCCTTGACGATAACGGTTCCCACTTTTCCGGCTTCAATGTCTGCAAGCATAGACTGAAAGCCCGGTCTTTGGAAATTTGCCCCGGAATAACCGTCGTCGGTGTACCAGCGCAGATTGGTAAAGCCGTTCTGTTTTGCGTAGGCTTCGAGTATCCTTTTTTGGTTCGATATGGAATTGCTCTCTCCTTGCAGTTCATCGTCTTTGGATAATCTCGGATAAAGGGCGGTAATCAGGTTTTGGGTGGCTTGTCTTAACATAAAATCCTCCGTTTCCGACAGCCAGCCCCACTATTCCGTATTTTTATCATACCACATGGGGCGGCTGTCTGTATAGCGGCAAAAGTGTAAAATCTGCTTCTTTATAGTTTATAAAAAAGAGCGTTCTTTTCATAGGGATTATCATGAAAAACGGTAATTGAAAATCCCTTTACTTCATGCTATAATACGAAAAGCGTTACCAGCGACGATAATGCGGGATTTTGTCTGCAATTCATTGAAGGAGGTACAGGCATGAAGTTTGAAAAAATTGATTGTGGCAACGGAATTGCGGTTGCCGTATCAAGTGACAGCATGATTATTACTGATGTCGATTCTGCGCTTGATTTGCTTATGTCTGCCAAATACGAAGCAGGCACAAAGTATATTGTCGTGGATAAAAAGAACATCATTGAAGATTTCTTCATTTTGAGCAGCGGCTTGGCGGGAGAAATTCTTCAAAAGTTTATCAATTACGGTGGAAAAATCGCTATATACGGGGATTTTTCACATTACACCAGCAAGCCGCTGAAAGACTTTATCTTTGAAAGCAATAAAGGGAAAGATGTGTTCTTTGTTGCAACAAAGGAAGAAGCAATTCAAAAAATAAGTCAAAGCATTTAGTGGATAAAATCCCCATATCGGATAGTTGTGTATTAACCCAACGCGAAAGCGGCCATGTCAAAGCATGGCCGCTTTTTCCATGCCCCCGGCTCATGCCGGATAAGTCGGCTTCTGTGTAGCAGCGGCTTCGGCTTGCAGCACTTTTTCCATTTTGTCGATGGCAGTTTCGGTGCTGTCCTGCTTGAAATAGCCGGACACCACAAGGACAGAGTTGCCCATGCGGATTTTCGTCACGCAGTCGGGGCGGCGGGGATTGGTTTTTGTGGTCTGTTCGTAATCTGCCATAGGCTACTCCTTTCACTCATTCATCAGATTTTTCAGCCGTTCCAGCTTGGCTTGTGCGGTTTCCCTGCGGAAGTTGCCGCCCGTAAAACGGACAGGGGCGCACATTTCCAGCAGCCGGTCATAGATACGGGCATAGGCGGTGTCGGTTGGGTTCTGGATTTGCTGCAAGGTCAGGTTGGTGGTGACGATCAGCGGCCTGCGGCTGCGGTATCGGCTGTCTATCACGCTGTAAACCTGTTCCAGCCCGTAGGCGGTGTCACGCTCCATGCCAAAATCATCAAGGATAAGCAGCGGATAGCGGCAAAGCCGGGAAATGTATTCGTTCCTGCCCTCGAAGCTGGCGGCAAGGTCATTGAGGATAGCGGCAAAGTTCGTCATGCGGACAGGGATTTTCTGCTCCATCAGGGCGTTTGCGATACAGCCCGCAAGGTAGCTTTTGCCGGTTCCCACACCGCCCCAAAAGAGATAACCGATGTTCTCGGCCTGCATGGTGTCCCAATGCTCCGCATAGAACCGGGCAACGGCGGTCTGGGGGTTCCTGCCGTTGTCGTTTTCAAAAGTCCAGTCCCGCATGGCGGTATCGGAAAATCCCCGGCGTTTCAAGTCCTCTACGGTGTCAAGGTGTCTGCGCTGCTGTTCGGCGGCTTCACGCTCAATCCGCTGCGCCCTCTGGCAGTCGCACTCTGCCGGGTGGCGGTCAAGCCCGAAAAGCGTCTTGCCCTCTGGGAAATAGGCTTCTTTGGGCTTGCGGCATTTTCCGCAGTACAGCAAACCGTCCTCGCCTGTGTAGTCGCCGCTGTCCGGCTCGGTATCCGGCAGCAGATTGATATTCTCGATTTTGTTCATAAACTTTCTCCCTCCTTGCAGGTGTAGTCCGGGACACCCTGTTTCGGGGCGTCCTTTTTGTCATTCTCTGCCCATATCCGCAGGGCGGCGGCATAGTTCTGGTAGGTTCTCCCGTTGGCGGCAAGGTAGCGGCTCATTTCCTCAATGAGCCGTTCCAGTCTGTCCGGGAACTCGGCTTTCAGTTCTGCATACTCGGCTTCGGTCAGAAAAACATTCTCATATCTGCCAAACGGTTTGTGCGGCTCTCCACTCACTCCCATTGTTTGGTTTTCTATCAGGTTGTTTATAGTAAGGTTGTTAGGGGTCGGTTTTCCGACCGTCATAAGGTCGCTTTTCCGACCATCAGTAGGTCGGTTTTCCGCACTTATGAGGGTCGCTTTTCCGACTGTCATAGGGTCGGAAATCCGAACTAATGGCGGCAGCTTCACATACAGGCGGTTGGCTGCGGAAAATCCCGCCCGTTTCCGTTCCAGAAGTCCGGCTGCGTCCAGTTCGTTCAAGGCGGCTTTGATGGCGGTCTGCCCCTTATCCAGCATTTCGGCAATCTCCGCTATGGGATAGACAATGAATGTCCTGCCCTGATCGTCCTGCCAGCCGTTCCGCTGTGACAGGGTGGTGCGGTCTAACAGCAGCGCATAGAGCAGCTTGGCGGTCTGGGAAATGTCCATTTTCAGCAGGAACCGGGGATATGGCAGGTAGGGCGGCAAGCCTGTGTCCAGCCCTACATAAATGGTTTCCTGCGTGTTGTCCGGCTTCATGGCTTCGCCCGCTTGGAGCGAAACGGCGGGCACTCGATGATCATAGCCCGGAAACTCTGCTTGCAGGTGCGGCGGCACTTGCGGCAAAGAGGATTGTAGGTGATACGGTTGCGCTCATTGAGGAAGAACGCCCATTCTTCCTTGCGCTTCTTGCTCATTCTCGGCATGGCGGCTCCTTTCTGCCGTTTCTATCGATGTAACCGGATAGGCGGCGTTTGGTGTATGATTTCGGTGTCATTTTCGGGGATTTTCCTCTCTGTATGCCCCTTGAAAAAGGCAGGTGGTATTGCGGATAGGGTCAGATATAGGGAACGCTTTTGTGCGGTTTCGGTATCATTTCGGGGTGGAGTTCAGTGGTCAATTTCCCATAGCAAAGGGGTGTCCAAAATGGAACCCCCTTTCCGGGTAGGGGTGGAACAAAACGGAACACCCTTACCGCTCCCAATCCCGACGCACCTCTTTTGTCCGTTCCTGCCGGAGCATGGCGGCAAGGTTGGATTTGACCTTTTGCAGCTCGGCGGCTCTGGCTTTCTGCTCCCGGTACTCGGTGTAAATCCCGTTTTTCTCGGAAATCAGGGCTTCATTTTCCGCTTGCAGCTTGGAAACGGCGGGCAGCTTCTTTAAGCCCTGTTGCCGAAAATACCGCACCGCCGCTTCATACAGCGTCAGGTCTGCATGAAACGCTTCCCGGTATCGTTCCGGCTTCTTGGCAGTTTTCAGCCCGTCATGGGCGGGCTTGGTTCTGCGGTAAACGCTGATCTGGTGCATGAGTTCCTTGTTGGCGGTGATTCTGGATTCCAGTTCTTTCAGCTTTTCTCCGGCGGCGTGCTGCCCGGAAATGGCGGCTTCCAAAGCTGTGTCCACTTCTTCGGGGCTGGCAAAACCATGCTCGGAAAGGAAATTCATGGTCTTTGCCATCTGTTTGAGGTTAAAGGTTTTTGCCCAACGCTCATAACCGATACCTTTTCCCTCGGCTCGCTTGGCGGCTATATCTACAAGCCGCTGCGGGCTGTCAGGGTTCGGGGTGATTTGGGCGGGTTTTGTCCGCTGTATGCCCTTAGTAAGCTGCGGCTGGTGTTCCTGTCTGTCCTGCATCTTTGCGGCTGCTCTATGGGCGTTCTGCTGGAAAACAGCAAGGACAGCGGCCTTGTCGAAGTCCGTCCCCAGCTTCCGGGCGGTGATGGGCTTTGTTCTGTCCGGCGTGAGATAGGACAGCCGCCCCCGGCTCTCCTTAACGGTCACGCCCTCCCGCAACAGGAGAGCGGAAAACTCGTCAAAGCTGGCGGCGGTGGCAAGGGCTTGGCGTATGGTCTGCCGCAAACGGCCTTTGTCGGTTTCAAACTTGGTCTGTCGGGGTGCGATACCCTCGGCAAGCAGCACAGCGTTTTCCTTGTCCAGCTTGGCTTGCCCCTTGCGCTTCGCCCAGTATTCACGCTCGGTCACTTTGTTTCGGCTGCCGTTCAAGAGGTCGATCTGGTAAAGCCCCTCCCGGTGGCACATCTCCATGACTTCGCTGCGGAAATACCGCATGGCGGCTGCGGTACAGCGGTGCTTGTTCCCGGCTCTGGTGTCGCTTGCCCTGTCCATGTAGGGCTTGCGCTCCACCTCGGCAATCCGCAGACTGTTGATGACAATATGCACATGGATATTGCCGCTATGGTTGTGCCCGTCCGGGTGGGTACAGACAAGGGCTTGGTGTCCGGGAAAATGCTCTTTGCAGTAGGCCAGCCCCAACGCCTGCGCCCGGTCTACGGTCAGGCCATTGTCGGCTGCGTCCCGTGGGTCAAAGCTGATGATATAGTGGTGGCTCTTGATGTCCTCCCGTTTGCTGTTCTTGCCGTACCGCAGATTTGCCCGGATTTACAATACCGGCAGCCGCACCGGATTGATCGACAGCCTGCGTGAGATGCGCGGCGAGCTTTCGCCGGAGGAAACGGAACTGAGGGAATTGACCGACAGCGCCCTTACGAAGCTCTGTGCGATGACCGATGAGAAGTTTGCCGAACTGGAGCTGTACCCGGATTTTGACCAGTAAACACCATAACCGCAGGGATGGGGTGGCAAATTGCCACCCCGCCTTTTTACCCCAAAACTGAAAGGAGGACAGAACACCATGCCAACCAAAGCTGAACTATATGCACAGATGGCGGACAAGGTGGCAACACAGCTCACGGGGAGCTGGCAGGAATGGGCAGGGTTTCTCACCACTGCTTCCCGTCTTTACAAGTACCCGTTCCATGAGCAGCTGATGATCTACGCCCAGCGCCCGGACGCTACCGCCTGTGCGGAGTACGATTTGTGGAATGAAAAGATGGGCCGGTATGTAAGACGCGGCTCCAAGGGGATCGCTCTGGTGGACGATTCCGGGGACAGGCCCCGCCTGCGCTATGTTTTTGATATTTCCGATACCGGAACCCGTGAACATTCCCGAACTCCCTGGCTGTGGCAGTTGGAGGAGCGCCATCTGGATTCCGTGCAGGCCATGCTGGAGCGCACCTATGATGTTTCCGGTGATGATCTTGCCGGACAGCTCACGGAGGTAGCCGGAAAACTGGCCGAGGAATACTGGACGGAGCATCAGCAGGACTTCTTCTATATCGTTGACGGTTCCT
>ERZ781272.1047-NODE-1047-length-11948-cov-5.226520_pt1 | contig 11948 bp, 10 predicted proteins | sample MGYA00375850_ERZ781272 | MGnify/ENA primary metagenome ERZ781272 (study PRJEB29790, sample SAMN06051246) | human gut metagenome | host: Homo sapiens | place: USA: Cincinnati, Ohio | collected 2013-06-21 | study: EMG produced TPA metagenomics assembly of the Gut...
GGAAATCATCACTGCAGACGTGGCGGTGGCGGGGGGCGGGGTTTCGGGGGGGGTGGTAATTTGGAGAGCGGTTATCGGTGTTGGGAATGACCGCCGCAATCGGAGTGCCGCAGGTTACGCCGCCGACGATGCCGGAAAGGATATCCGGCAAGTCCGCCTCCTTCCTTGCAGTGGAGGCTTTGCTGTTCCCAGGGGCTCTGCGCTTCATAAAGACCAGAAGTTTTTCCATGTCGATGGATTCTCCGGCGGGCAGGCCGTCGAGAACTGCCCCGATTCCTCCTCCGTGCGATTCCCCGAAAATCGAGAGTTTGATATGGCTGCCCCAGTTAGAGGACATGACAGATTCCCCCTATTGTTTGATAGTCCTCAAAAAAGGACGGATAGCTCTTTGCAACTGCCTGCGCCCCAGTAATGGTGACCGGGTGCTCACAACGAAGCGCTGCGATTGCCGCGGCCATCACAATGCGGTGGTCTCCCCAGCCGTCGACCGTGACGCCCCCGGCAAGTCTCGGTTTTCCCAGAATCGTCAGGGAATCGGGAGACTCCGTGACGTTCGCCCCAAGCCTGTTTAACACGTCCGAAACGGCGGCGAGCCGGTCGCATTCCTTCAGCCGCAGGCGCCCAGCGTTGGAAATTGTTGTCGTTCCCTCGCAGCACGCGGCGATCACAGCAAGGATGGGGACTAAATCCGGAATCTGGGAGGCGTCAATGGATATTCCGCGCAAAGCCTGCCCGCAAATGAGGATTTCTCTTTCCCTTTCGCATAAAATCGCCCCAAACCGTTTCAGCAGGGAGAGAATCTCCCGGTCGCCCTGCTTAGAATTCAGGGAAAGCCCGCGAATTGTTAAGGGCTGCCCGAGTGCCCCGGCGGCAAGCCAGAACGCGGCGTTGGAATAATCCGCTTCTACATTCCCGTCAGCAGAATGGTAGTGTTGCGTTCCGGGTATCTTCCAGCCGTCATGGATGGGTGTGACGGAGATGCCAAATGTCCGCAGCATTTCCAGCGTCATGTCGACATATCCAGAGGATTCAAGTTCGGAGGTGAGTATGATTTCGCTGTCCCCATCGAGCAGAGGAAGGGAAAAGAGCAGCCCGGTGATAAACTGAGAGCTCACATTGCCGGGAAGCTCAAAGCGTCCGGGGGTAAGCACGCCGGAAATGGAAAGCGGCATCCCGTGAGGCCCGGAAAAGGAGATGCCATGCTCCGCCATCTGGGAGGCCAGAGGTTCGAGCGGGCGAGAGGGGAGCTTTCCTTTTCCCAAAAAGGTAGCAGGGATACCGAGTGCCGCAGTAATCGGCAGAAAAAACCGCAGGGTCGAGCCGCTTTCCCCACAATCGAGGACGGCTTCCTGCGGTTTTTCTGAAAGTCCAGTGATGAAGGCGCCGTCTTCTTGTACCTTTACATTCGCACCGAGCGCACGCGCACAGGCAAGCGTCGCCTTGATGTCCTGTGAGAAGGAGAGTGGGGCGATATGGCTCGTACCATGGCTTAACGCCGCGCAGATGACTGCACGGTGAGAAGCGGATTTACTCGGCGGGACCTGAATAATCCCATGCAGGGATGAGGGGATGATTTGAATGTCCACAGGGCACCTCCAAAAAAACGAATTAGAATGCGTGGGAGACATACTCCTCCAGTTGCTGTACAGGGACGGGATGTAGTACGGCATGACCGATCTGTTCCAGGATGACAAAGGACAGGCTGTCCCCGTGCCGCTTTTTATCACCGAGCGCTACCTCACACAATTCGTGTACAGTGGCGTCAAACGTTACCGGCAAATGATAGGTGTGTAAAACATTCAGCAAATCCGCCGTTGTCCCTGCCGGAGTCAGACCGAGGGATTCACTGGCTTTTGTAATAAACGCCATGCCGATGGCGACCGCCCGGCCGTGCGGAACGGTGTAACCGGACAAGGTTTCAACCGGGTGCCCAAGCGTGTGCCCGAAGTTAAGCAGCTGGCGCAGGCCGGTGTCGCGTTCATCCTCCTCGACGAGCATGCGCTTTAAGTCCACACATCGGCAGATGACCTCCTCAAGATGATCATGAAGCTTACCGGAGGCGAGCAGCCGGTAAAGGTTTTCATCCAAAATCGCGCCGTACTTGATCGCCTCCGCCGTTCCCTCAGAGAAAATCTCTTCGCTTAAGGTGGAAAGGGTTCCGATATCACAGATGACAAGCCGTGGCTGCCAGAACACGCCGACTAAATTCTTGCCGGAGGGGATGTCTACCGCGGTCTTTCCGCCGACCGAGGAGTCGATAGCGGCAAGGAAAGTAGTCGGAATTTGTACGAAGTCGATGCCGCGCAGATAGGTCGCGGCGACAAAGCCCGCCAGATCCCCGACGACTCCGCCGCCGAGTGCCACAATCAAATCCGAACGGGTGATCCCCTGATGAGTGAGAAACTCAAACGCTTCGAGCGCGGTTTGCAGGCTTTTGGACGGCTCTCCGTGGGGAAAGACAAATTTGCTCACTGTAAAGCCTGCTGCGTGCAGGGAATTCTCTGCTGTCTTTGCGTACAGGGAGTCCACAATATCATCGGTGAGAATGGCGGCACGGCAGGGGGCGTGTACTTTCGCGATCTGCTCCCCGCAGGTACTAAGCAGTCCGGAGCCGATTTCAATGTTGTAGGAGGGACTGGTTTTAACGGTTATCGTATTCACGGGTGTACACTCTCCTTGATTTCCCGCCCTTCTTTGAGCAGGCGGGTGAGGGTTTCGCGGTCGTTCTTCGCAATCGCGTCCCGGTATTCTTTCAGGTGACTGACGATGGTGTCGATTTCCTCAAGCAAAGGCTCTCGGTTGCATAAAAACAGCTCGCTCCACATGTTCTCATTGAGCTTGGCAACCCGGGTCAAATCCCGGAAGCTACCTGCGGAGTATCCCTGATGCTGGCGGGAAGTCGGGCTCTTGATATAGGCGCTCGACACGACATGAGCAAGCTGGGAGGTGTAGGCGATCATCTGGTCATGGTTTTCCGGCGTAGTACAAACCGTCCTGGCAAAGCCCAGGGTGTGAAACAGGGTATCAAGGTCTTTGAGCAATCTCTCCGGGGCGCTGTCATCCGGAACGAGCAGCATGCTCGCTCCGGAAAAAAGATGCTCGTCGGAATAGGCGAAGCCGGAAAACTCCTTGCCCGCCATCGGGTGCCCTCCGACAAAGATAAACCCATACTCTTTGGCGGCAGGGAATAATTCACGGCAGACATGGCCTTTGATTCCGCACAAGTCCAAGACGACTGCGCCAGGCCGAATGCTCCGCGCATGGTCCTTAACAAAATCCACGGTATCCTGTGGATAAAGTCCAATCAAAATCAAATCACAGGCCAGCAGGTCCTCTGGAGTTCCAGCTTTTGTAATGGCGCCGGATGCAAGCGCCTGGGTGAGGACGTCGGGGTTTTTATCATATCCGATGACCTTGCTCCCGGTAAAGTAAGAGATGGCCTTCGCCATCGAGCCGCCGATGAGGCCGAGTCCCACGACGGCGGCGGTAAAGTGATGTTCCATAAGTGTATACTCCGTCAGCAGGCCATAGTTTTGCCCATGAACGAGGTCATAGCCTTAATTTTTTCCATGACTGTGTCAAACTGATCCGGGGTCAGGGACTGCGCGCCGTCGGATAGTGCATGCTGTGGGTCGTTGTGGACTTCAATGAGGAGTCCGTCTGCGCCTGCCGCAACCGCAGCCAGAGAGAGGGGTTCCACCATCCAGGTGATGCCTGCCGCATGGCTCGGGTCGATGACAACCGGAAGATGGGACAGACGTTTGAGCATTGGGATGGCGGAGATGTCCAATGTGTTTCTGGTAGAGGTTTCAAAGGTGCGGATGCCGCGCTCACAGAGAATGACGTTTTCATTGCCGCCTGCCATAATGTATTCTGCACTCATCAGCAGCTCCTCAATGGTGTTTGCAAGACCGCGCTTGAGCAGAATGGGCTTGTCGAGCTTGCTGAGCTCTTTAAGCAGCTCAAAGTTTTGCATGTTGCGTGCGCCGACCTGGATAATATCCACATCCTCAAACAGAGGAATGTGCTCAGCGCTCATAATCTCGGTGACAATCGGCATGCCGGTCAGGGCCTTTGCCTTTTTGAGCAGTTCGATGCCGGTGGCGCGAAGCCCCTGGAAGGAGTAAGGGGAGGTTCTCGGTTTGAAAGCGCCGCCGCGAATTAAAGTTGCCCCGGCATTCTGAACACGTTTTGCCACCTCAAAGATCTGTGCTTCTGTCTCGACCGAGCAGGGGCCTGCAATGACCTGGAAGTTGCCGCCGCCGATTTTCAGCCCGTTGACCTCGACAATCGTGTCCTGTGGATGGAACTTGCGGTTTGCCGCTTTGTAGGGCTCCTGAATCCGTTTGACATCCTCGACGATATCAAAAGATTGTACATCGTTCATATCGATGACGGAGGTATCGCCGACCAGGCCGAGAATGGAGGTCTGGGTACCTCTGGTGATGTGAATCTGTACGCCGTACTGTTTGAGCCAGGTGATGAGCTCTTTCAATTTTTCCTGATCGGTATCATTCTTTACTACTACTACCATAACATATCCCTCAATTCAATATCATTGTTTGGTGTGGAGAGTTTTCTTTTCTCCCATCACCGGTTAACGGGAGTAAAGAAAAAGTCCAGTGCTTTTGTCTGCCAAAAGCACTGGACTTACCATCTCAGTTCAGTCGTTTTCACCTGGAGCCTGAACCTGCCTTAACAGGAGCCTGCGCCGGAGAGCTTTTTAGCAGTATTTTGAAAGCAGCAAAAAAGGCCTGCGCTAAAATAAAAGCCCAAGCTAATAAAGTAAAAGTAATAATGTTTTGCGCTTTTCAAAAGATCCGCCATGCTGTGTGCTCTCCTTTCCTTCGAAGTATTGTCATTACTATACTACTTTACAAAACTGATTGTCAAGGGATTCACAGGAAAAAATCAGATATTTACCTTGATCCTCAGTACAGGAAGCGACCAAGTTTATGTAGGGCTAATTAAGAATAAAAAAAGCTGGTGAAGCCACAGACGCAGGCAAGTACTCCAGGATATACCCCACAAACAGCGAAAAATCCCCCCAATTGTTAGGGGGATTTGCGTATTTGTTTTGATTACCGATGGAACAGCTTGTCATCCGATTGGTACTGTGCCTCACAGGTGAGATTGACCCCGAGCTTACGGAAAACCGATTCATCCACATGGGAAAGGATGACCGAAGAGTGTACCTCACATCCGCGCAGCTTGGAAAGCTGTGACAGCGCATGGGCTGCAGTAGGATTTGTTGCAGCACTGATGGACAGCGCAATCAGCACCTCATCTGTGTGCAGGCGGGGATTCTGGCTGCCGAGATGCCGCACCTTCAGGTTTTGAATTGGTTCGATGACAATGGGGGAAATGAGATGGATGTCATGGCTAATGCCGCCAAGATGTTTGAGGGCATTTAATATGAGCGCCGCACTTGAACCGAGTAAAGCAGAAGTACCACCTGTAATTATGGTGCCGTCCGGCAGTTCCATTGCAGCAGCCGGACTACCGGATTCGTAAACTCTCGCAAGCGCGGGGGCAACGACAGCCCGGTCGGCGGTGGTGATGCCCGCTTGGTTCATAATGAGTTCCACTTTGTAGACGACCTCTTCATCCGCACGGCCCTGTTTGTGTGCATACAATGTCTGATAATAGCGGCGGATAATCTCCTGGTTCGCCGCTTCCCGGACTGCCCCATCATTGACAATGCAGTTTCCGGCCATATTAACTCCCATATCTGTCGGTGATTGATAGGGGCTTTTGCCAACAATCTTTTCAAAGATAGCGTTCAGGACAGGGAAAATCTCAACATCCCGGTTGTAGTTGACCGTGGTCTCCCCATATGCCTCCAGATGGAACGGGTCAATCATGTTGACGTCGTTTAAGTCCGCAGTTGCCGCTTCATAGGCGAGGTTGACAGGGTGCTTGAGCGGCAGATTCCAAATGGGAAAGGTTTCAAATTTCGCGTAGCCAGCTTTTCTGCCGCGTTTATATTCATGATACAGCTGGGAAAGACAGACGGCCATTTTGCCGCTGCCAGGTCCCGGTGCGGTGACGACTACGAGAGGGCGCTCGGTTTTAATATATTCATTTTTGCCGTAACCCTCGTCGCTGACAATCAGGGGGATATTGGAAGGATAACCCGGGATTTTGTAGTGGACGTAGACTTTCAGTCCCAGCTGGCACAGCCGTGCTTTAAAGGCATCAGCGGCGCTTTGTCCGCTGTACTGGGTGATAACAACACTTCCGACAAATAAGCCAATGCTGCGAAAAGCATCAATCAGGCGAAGCACATCCATCTCATAAGTAATGCCAAGATCCGCGCGGACCTTATTTTTCTCGATATCCCCTGCACTGATGACAACGACGATTTCCGCCTGGTCTTTGAGCTGTGTCAGCATCCTAATTTTGCTGTCCGGGGCAAAGCCGGGCAGAACGCGGGAAGCGTGGTAGTCATCGAACAATTTGCCGCCAAACTCCAGATAAAGCTTATTGTCAAATTGGGAGATACGCTCCACAATTCGCTCCGACTGCATTTTCAAATATTTGTCGTTATCAAAACCTACTTTTTTCATCATAACCTTCCTTATCCCCTTCAGTTCCGGTGTTTTCCTGTCCTTTGTCCGCCTGTGATACAACCTGTATGGGCTTGTCCCAAGTTACGAGAAAACGGCGGAATTATTATTGTCTTCCTTACTTGTCTGCTTGATTCTTTTACTCCATTTATTATAGAGAATTTACCCGCCTTTTACAACCGGATTCCCGCAAATCAAGGGAGATTCCAAAGCCAAAAAGAGGAGGTGGGAAACTCCACAAACCCGGCGAAACGCACAAAGAAAAATGGGGCTGAAATATCGGTTTCTCCCTGACTCTCTTTGAAAGGATGGAGAGGAGTGTACATGCCGCACTGGTGGGCACTGGTTGCCCACCAGTGTGTTCCTTCTCAAATCGGCTCATGGACTCCACCGGAGCCTATGCCGTTTACGCGGTCGCCGGGCTCCGTAATCTGACGGGCCAGACCGCGCTCCCATCTGAATGGATTCTATTCCTTGTACGCGCGGCGGCTTTTTGGGAAAAGTGAGCCGCCTGCAGGCCTACAAAGTGGCAGTTAAGGGTATCATGCAAAAAAGGCTTTGCAATCTTCAAGCTTCTCAGGAACGAAAAGATGAGTTGAGTCAGGAAGAACTGGTAAATAAAAGCAAAAAACTGCCGATACCGCATTTGCGGAATCGGCTGGGAGGGAGGACGTAATTATACGCGGGCAGTCTTCCATTTGCCGGTGTTGTAACGTAATAGGACGAGCAGTGAACGGAGCATCTGATCCACAACCAGTGCGAACCAAGCACCGTAAAGTCCCCAGTGGAAAACGTGGATTGTCAGTAGGGCAAGACCTGGACGGACAAGCAGCACTGTGATAAAAGTAATCACTGCTGTGGCCTTAGTATCCCCCGCGCCGCGTAGTGCGCCGGACAGGATAAACTGCGACGACTGGAACGGCTGGATAAAGGCGAGGAACATCAGGATGATTCCGCCGGTCTGGACAATGGCGGGCTCATTGTTGTAAAGCCCGACGATCTGCCGGCCAAACAGGAAGAAGCAGGCGCCGATGAACAGGGAGACTATCATGCCGAGCCTTCTGGTTCGGCTGGTGTAGGCCTGCGCCATATCAGGACGGCGTTTGCCAAGGCTCTGTCCAAGCAAGGAGGTGGCGGACACGCCGAACGCCTGTCCTGTCATAAAGGAGAGCGCCTGAATGTTCATACACACCTGGTGGGTTGCAAAGAGCACTGTGCCAAGGGAGGCAACCGTTTTCGAATAGATAATCATGCCGGCACGCATGGCAAACTGTTCGAGCATGGCGGGAAATCCGATTCGAAAAATGTGGCCAAGCTCTTCAAAATTTGGTTTAAATCCCTCCTTAAAACGGAGATGCAAGTAATGTCTACCGTTCATAACCGAGATGAGGGCAATGACAAATGCTACAAATTGGCCAATTATCGTCGCAAGGGAAGCACCGGCGACACCCATTTCCGGGAAACCAAAATGTCCATAAATGAGGACATAGTTTAATATGACATTGACAATATTGGCAATTAGGTTGTATATCATGGCAGTTCGTGAATCGCCGACGCCGCGTAGTGTTGCGGTAAAAGTGGTCGTCAGCGCCATGAAAACAAATCCGATCATCTGGATTTGCAGGTACTGTGTGCCGCCAATTAGGGATTGCTGATCGGAAGCGCCCATGAACGCGACCAGAGGCTCGGAGAAAATAAACCCGATGATGGAGGCAAAGATGGAGATGACAAAAGTCAAAAGCAGAGACTGACGCATAATCATATTAGCCTTATTCGGTTCCTCTGCGCCTTTATAGCGGGCGACCATTGCGGTGGCACCGATGTTCATGGCCTGAATCATCGTCATCATGAGGAATTTCGGCTGAGTGGTCAGTCCGACAGAGGTGATTGCCCAGGCGCCGAGCTGTCCGACCATCATCAAATCCACCATGGATGCAAGTTGTGTCAAGGTGAGCTCCACCAGGGAAGGCCAGGCAATGTGTATAATGTCCTTGTACATCATTTTAGCCTCGACGCCTTCAGGAAGCTTCTTTTCCACGCGGTCAGTCAAGCCATACGTGTTTTCATCTGACCCCATCTCGACATAATCCAGGGCCAGCGTGTAATGGTCTTTTCTTTTGCTTGAAGGAGAGACCTTTGAGTCCCCAACAGTGGTTTCTTGTTTCATAAAAACTGCCCGGAAGACAAACCGGGCCTTGTCACCTTCCCTTTCTCATTTTGTTAATTTCATTACATATTCTTAGCTTTAATTATACAACCCACTTGATTAGATGTCTACATATTAGGAAAGATATAGGGAAATTGACAAATTTATGTAATTTTTATCGTGCATTATGCAAAGAAGAAATGGGAAAAAAACACACTTCCCATTTGGGGGAAGTGTGTCAATATTTATAAGCGGTTTTTTATAAAATTATGGGTAATATGAGAATTTGTGGTCCTGCGGGAAATAATGTCAAAACAGCCAAGGGATTCTACCAGAGGAGTAAGTTTGTTAAAGCCATAGTTGCGGGTGTCAAAATCGGGATGCCGTTTGCTCAGCATATTTCCAACATCCCCCAAAAACGCCCAACCGTCCTCATCCGAGACCTCGGTGACGATAGTGCGGATTGCCTGCGAAAGCTCGGAAAGGTCATCCGGCATTCTGTTTTTCACTTCCCGTTTGGAAACCATGCGCTCGGCGGCTTTTTCTTGGGGTACGGATGTGTACAGAGTCTCCAGGTATTTGAATTTTTCACAGGCGACGATAAAGGGGCGGGGAGTCTTTTTCTCCCCCATGCCGAGGACATACATCCCAGCCTCCCGCAGCCTTGCTGCTAAACGGGTAAAGTCGCTGTCGCTGGAGACGATGCAAAACCCGTCGACATTTCCGGAATAAAGGATATCCATCGCGTCGATAATGAGGGAGCTGTCCGTCGCGTTTTTCCCGGTCGTATAGCCGTACTGCTGAATCGGGGTAATGGAATATTCGAGCAGGGTTTCTTTCCAGGAACCAAGCTGCGGTTTCGTCCAGTCCCCGTAGATTCTCTTATAAGTTGGAATGCCATGATTGGCAATCTCATCCAAAATATATTTGATGTATTTTTGGGATACATTATCCGCATCAATTAAAACTGCAATTCTTCTTTCGTTTTCCGTAGCAATCCCTTCCTTTTATCTCAATTTGCCTGCCGGCTGGCAGAAGTATTAATTCCATTATAATACAGAGGAGGAAAAAAGGAAACGGAAATTTGAGGTATTACAGTTTTTCCGCCTTACCAATGAGCTTTTCCATAAAATAAGCAAACGGAAGCCTCCACCAGTGCCGGTCATGGGAGACATCATATCCCCATAAAGGTCAAGTCCCGGCTAGCTGTTGCGGCCGGTGTACTGCTGATGTTCCATTATAAGCTTCCTCCTGTTGTCGTGATTGTGGGGATTTCCCCGTCTCCTGCTGCACAAAGGAGACAAACTCCTGTGCCTGTTCGGCAGTTTTAAGCTTTGCTGTAAACATCTGGTTGCCCATTGCTCCGGACAGGATTTCCGGCATCCGTTCCTGCATCACAATGGATGGGCCGTAGCGGGAGAGGATTTCCTCATGGGTATGCACATAATGCTTTTCATCCCGCCTGCTGGCATAGACGGCGTAGAAATGTTCCCCGTTGAGGTCGGCGCGGCATTCGCCGAAAGCAACCATATCCGCCCAAATTTGATAGATGTCCACCGAGTTTGCGAAGTCTATCATATCCGGGGTGTAACCGCCTGCCGGGCGCATATTGACTTCAAGCGCGACAAAGTCTCCAGCTTTTCCAAGCCCAGGCCTGTCCTTGGCCAGACGGAAAAATTCCAGATGGAAAAACCGATTTTTCGCCTCAAATGCACGGATAACTCTGCGTCCGATTTCGCTTAAAGCAGGAGGAACCTGCTTTAAGGTGCAGTAGCTCAGGTGGTCTTTGGTATTGACAATGTCCATGATGGAGGGAGGGAAAAAGTTGGAGGCGTCAAACAACACCTCGCAATTTGGGCCGGAGACGCCGTCATACGAGCAGATATCGCCTTCAATGAATTCCTCCATCAGGTAAGGCTCTTCTGGCAGGTTTAAATAAAACTCATGTACCTGCTCCTCGTTTTTCAGCTTATGGGTATAGCTTGCCCCTACGCCGATATCCGGCTTGACAATGACCGGGAAGCCGACTTCCCGGATAAAGGCGAGCCCTGCTTCAAGTGTGGAGACAAGATGCCAGCGCGCGGCGGGAACATTGGCTTTTTGGTAGTAAGTTTTCATCAGGGATTTTGACTGGAATATCCGGATTTCCTCCGCTTTTAATCCGGTCGTGATGTTAAAATCTGAGCGAATTTTTGCATCCAGTCCCAGCCAATACTCGTTGTTTGATTCCACCCAGTCGATTTTTCCATAACGAAAGGTAAAGTACCCGACGGCCCGTATCACCTCGTCATAGTTTTCCAGCGACTCTACTCGATAATATTCGGTCATAGAGCTTTTTAACGGTTCGCTCAACTCGTCATAAGCACAATCCCCAAGCCCGAGCACATTAACCCCGTTTCTCTTGAGCCGGTCACAGAAATTCCAATAGGTTTTGGGAAATTGCGGGGAGATAAAGATAAAATTCATGTTGTCCTCCTTTCCCGGACAGATAATGTGTTTTTGTATACAGGAGATTTGGTTTTACCAGACAAGAGAAATATACTTTATTAGTATATCATATATGCAAAAAAAGGAAATAGTTTTTTCTTAGCCGATTGTGAATGCAAGTATATCACGTATCTTTACAGTCATACTAAGGGAAAAAGGAGGAATTAATTATGCAGATTACAATGGAGGGAAAACCACTCACACTCGTGGGGCAGACGCTGCACGCCGGTGATTCTCTGCCACATTTTGTCATTCGAGATACCTCATTGAAGCCGGTACACCGGGAGGATTTTACCGGTATCTGTGTGTTTTTGTCCATCCCATCTCTCGACACCGGGGTATGTGATCTAGAGGTTAAGCGGTTCCACGAACAAGCCGGTGCGTTTGAAGATGTATCGATCTGCGTGGTCAGTATGGATTTGCCATTTGCTCAGACAAGATGGTGCGGGGCTAACAAAATCCAGTCGGTCAGGACCTACTCCGATTATTTTGATCATAGCTTTTCGATTGCCACGGGGACGAGAATCGAGGAACTTGGCCTGCTCGCCCGCGCGGTGTTCCTGGTAGATGAACTAGGAAAGATTGTTTACGTGGAGTATGTCCCGGAGCTAACCAACCATCCGGATTATAACGCGGCATTCTCCGCTTTAAAGGCACTGCAAAAAGCCCGCTGAAAAGACCCCGTGATAACTTGAACAGGACCAGTAAAAACGGACAATGGACAAAAGCCCCCTGATGTAGGAAAA
>ERZ781272.1048-NODE-1048-length-11936-cov-4.034341_pt1 | contig 11936 bp, 8 predicted proteins | sample MGYA00375850_ERZ781272 | MGnify/ENA primary metagenome ERZ781272 (study PRJEB29790, sample SAMN06051246) | human gut metagenome | host: Homo sapiens | place: USA: Cincinnati, Ohio | collected 2013-06-21 | study: EMG produced TPA metagenomics assembly of the Gut...
TCTGTTGATAATTCTTCTATATAAATCATTCAAATCAGAGGTAGCAAAACGTCCACCATCCAACTGAACCATTGGACGTAAATCTGGTGGAATAACCGGGATAACTGTCATGATCATCCACTCTGGCTTGTTTCCAGACTCACGGAATGCTTCAACGACTTCAAGTCTCTTAATGATTCTTGCACGTTTCTGACCTGTTGCGTTTTCCAGTTCTGCCTTGAGCTCTGCAGAATCTTTTTCAAGATCGATTGCAGCAAGTAACTCACGGATAGCTTCTGCACCCATTCCGACACGGAATGCGCTGCCATACTGTTCTCTGGCATCCTGGTACTCTGCCTCAGATAAAACCTGCTTGTATGCAAGAGAAGTATCTCCTGCATCTAATACGATATAAGATGCAAAATAAAGAACTCTCTCCAATACACGAGGTGATAAATCAAGGATCAGTCCCATACGTGATGGGATACCCTTGAAATACCAGATATGGGAAACAGGAGCTGCCAGCTCGATGTGACCCATACGCTCTCTACGAACGCTGGACTTTGTAATCTCAACTCCACAACGATCGCAGACAACACCTTTATAACGGATTTTCTTATATTTACCACAGTGACATTCCCAGTCTTTCTGCGGTCCGAAAATCTTCTCACAGAACAAACCATCTTTCTCAGGCTTTAAAGTTCTGTAATTAATTGTCTCAGGTTTTTTTACCTCGCCATGAGACCACTCACGAATCTTCTCAGGAGATGCTAATCCAATCTGGATTGCATCAAACTGCATCGCCTGGTTTGTCTCCACTTTATTTGTTTCTGGCATTGTATGACACTCCTTCCCAATTATTCTTCGTCATCAAGAACTTCATCTGCGTCATCAAAAAATTCTTCCGCATCATCAAACTCTTCGTCCGCGTTGTCAGGTTCCTCCACATTTACAAGTTCTTCGTTCTCTGCGTTGAACTCCTGCTTTGTGAAACCATGTTTCTCAAATGACTCACTATCTTCAAATGCATAATCCTTATCGTTTCCGATAATCGCATTAATATCTGTATTACCGTACTCGCTTGTCTCGATCAGCTGAACTTCGTTTCTGTCCTCATCAAGCACTTTGACATCCAGTCCGAGAGACTGTAACTCTTTTAACAATACCTTGAAGGACTCCGGTACGCCTGGCTCAGGGATATTATCTCCCTTGATAATTGCCTCGTATGTCTTCACACGACCAACAACATCATCGGACTTAACTGTCAGGATTTCCTGCAATGTGTATGCAGCACCATATGCCTCGAGTGCCCATACCTCCATCTCTCCGAAACGCTGTCCACCAAACTGTGCTTTACCACCGAGAGGCTGCTGGGTTACTAAGGAGTAAGGACCAGTAGAACGTGCATGGATCTTATCGTCAACAAGGTGATGCAGCTTCAGGTAATGCATGTGACCGATGGTAACTCTTCCATCAAAGTCCTCACCTGTTCTACCATCACGTAACTGCACTTTACCATCACGGGCAATCGGAACACCCTTCCAAACACTTCTGTGATCACGGTTGTCAGACAGATATGTCATAACATCCTCGCGAAGAGCATCTTTGTACTTATCGTAGAAATTCTCTTCTCCATCTGCAGCTTCTTCTGCATCAAACGGCATGTTTACGTAATCATTTGCAAGTTCCAGTGTATCCTGAATATCAATTTCCTTTGCGCCATCAAATACTGGTGTCTCAACATTAAATCCCAACGCTTTCGCTGCAAGACTAAGATGAATCTCAAGGACCTGACCGATGTTCATTCGGGAAGGCACACCAAGTGGATTCAATACGATGTCAAGCGGGCGTCCATTTGGAAGATATGGCATATCTTCTACTGGTAAAACGCGGGAAACGACACCCTTGTTACCGTGTCGGCCGGCCATTTTATCACCAACGGAAATCTTACGTTTCTGAGCGATGTAAATACGTACAGACTCGTTAACTCCCGGAGATAACTCATCACCAGCTTCTCTGGTAAATACTTTTGCATCCACAACAATACCATATGCACCATGTGGAACTTTAAGAGAAGTATCACGAACTTCGCGGGCCTTCTCGCCGAAGATTGCACGAAGAAGTCTCTCTTCTGCTGTCAGTTCTGTCTCTCCCTTAGGAGTAACTTTACCAACAAGAATATCTCCCGCACGAACCTCTGCACCAACACGGATAATTCCGCGCTCATCAAGATCTTTCAGAGCATCGTCGCCAACACCTGGAACATCTCTTGTGATTTCTTCCGGTCCGAGCTTTGTATCACGGGACTCTACTTCGTACTCTTCAATATGAACAGATGTATAAACATCATACTCTACTAATCTTTCACTTAAGAGAACCGCATCCTCGTAGTTGTAACCTTCCCATGTCATGAATCCGATCAACGGGTTCTTTCCAAGAGCAAGTTCACCATTGGATGTAGAAGGTCCATCTGCGATCACCTCGCCTTTTGCAACCTTCTGTCCCTTAAAGACGATTGGTCTCTGGTTATAGCAGTTTGACTGGTTGCTTCGAGAGAATTTTGTAAGAATATATTCTCTGCGGTTTCCATCCTCCTCACGAACTACGATTCGATTGGACTCGGAGCTTTCAACCACACCAGCTTCTTTTGCAACAACACAAACGCCGGAATCGACAGCTGACTTTGTCTCCATACCAGTTCCTACTACAGGAGCCTCAGTGGTCAGAAGCGGTACTGCCTGACGCTGCATATTGGATCCCATCAGCGCACGGTTTGCATCATCGTTCTGCAGGAATGGAATCAGGGCTGTAGCAACAGAGAACACCATCTTAGGTGATACATCCATGTAATCAAATGCTGTCTTATCATATTCCTGTGTCTCATCCAGATAACGACCAGATACGGAATTACGTACAAAATGTCCTTCCTCATCCAGCTTTTCGTTCGCCTGTGCTACATGGTAATTATCTTCTTCATCCGCTGTCATATAAACAACTTCATCTGTAACACGAGGGTTCTGTTTGTCAGATTTATCAATCTTGCGGTATGGAGCCTCGATGAATCCATACTCATTAATTCTTGCGTAACATGCAAGGGAGTTGATCAGACCGATGTTCGGTCCTTCAGGCGTCTCAATCGGGCACATACGTCCATAATGGCTATAGTGTACATCTCGTACCTCGAATCCGGCACGGTCTCTTGACAAACCACCAGGTCCCAATGCAGATAAACGTCTCTTATGGGTCAGCTCTCCTAATGGGTTGTTCTGATCCATGAACTGCGACAGCTGGGAAGATCCGAAGAACTCTTTTACAGCAGCTGTAACCGGTTTGATATTGATCAGGGACTGCGGAGAAATTCCGTCGATGTCCTGTGTTGTCATACGCTCACGAACAACACGCTCCAAACGTGAAAGTCCGATACGGTACTGGTTCTGTAACAACTCACCAACCGCACGAATACGACGGTTTCCTAAGTGGTCGATATCGTCATCTGTACCAACGCCCCACTCCAGATGCATATTGTAGTTGATGGATGCGAAGATATCCTCTTTTGTAATATGCTTTGGAATCAGGTCTGCGATTTCTCTCTTGATTGCCTCAATACGGTCCTCAAGAGTTGTATACTCTTCCATAATCTGAGCAAGTACCGGATAGTAAACCAGCTCGTGGATGCCGATGCTCTCCGGATCTTCAATCTCCGGAATCCAGCTTCTGATATCAACCATCATAGAAGAAAGTACTTTTGTATTTCTGGTCTCTGTCTGAATCCATACAAATGGAACAGCAGCATTCTGAATCTGATCTGCAAGTTCTCTTGTCACAGTAGTTCCTGCCTCTGCGAGAACTTCACCTGTAGATGGATCCAATACATCCTCTGCAAGAACCTGTCCGTTGATACGATTCTTTAATGCAAGTTTCTTATTGAACTTGTAACGGCCAACCTTAGCCAGATCATATCTTCTAGGATCAAAGAACATTGCAGTGATCAGGCTTTCTGCACTCTCTACAGAAAGTGGCTCGCCTGGGCGAATCTTCTTATATAACTCTAATAAACCAGCTTCGAAACTACCCTGTGGCTCACGCTCGGTAATTGCAGGGTCCTTCTGTAAGGAAGCCATAATCTTTGGTTCCTCACCAAACATATCGATAATCTGCTGGTTTGTACCTACACCAAGTGCACGAAGTAATACAGTAATCGGCACCTTACGGGTTCTATCTACACGAACACTGAAAACGTCATTGGAGTCAGTCTCATACTCTAACCATGCACCACGGTTTGGAATAACGGTGCAGGAATACAAAGTCTTACCCACTTTATCGTGAGCAATACCATAATAGATACCAGGGGAACGTACCAACTGGCTGACGATTACACGCTCAGCTCCATTGATAACAAATGTACCGGTCTCTGTCATAAGAGGCAGATCACCCATGAAAATTTCATGCTCATTAATCTCATCTGTCTCTTTGTTATGAAGTCTAACCTTGACTTTCAAAGGTGCAGCGTATGTTGCATCTCTTTCCTTACACTCTGGGATTGTATACTTCACATCATCTTCGCATAATGTAAAATCTACGAACTCCAGACTCAAGTGACCACTGTAATCTGTGATCGGGGAGATATCTGCAAAAGCCTCTTTGAGACCTTCATCCAGGAACCATTTATAGGAATCCTTCTGGACTTCGATCAGGTTTGGCATCTGCAAAACCTCTTTTTGTCTTGAGTAACTCATACGCATGCCTTTTCCAGCCTTGACTGGACGTATTCTGTTTTTCTCCATTGACGTTTCACCTCTCGTTTTTATTTGCATCTAGTTTATAAACTAATTTCATCACATAGGAATTTTCCTAAAAAAGAGCATGGAAATGCCTAGTGCACCATAATAATGCAACCTATACTATACAACAAACGCCAGGAAAATGCAAGAACTATTTTGAGAAATTTTACCCGTCTTCCGTCGTAGTACTATGATTCTTCCGTGGATTTATAATCCGCATTTTTTCATTTTTGTTATAAAATGTCATATAACCCTTGATTTTACAAGGAAATTTTTAGCCCCAAATGGGACTTTTTTTGTTGAAAAATATTTTTGAGTATGATATAATAATAGTACTTCATAGTACTCTATATAAGGAGGCATTTATGGCATATTTTTTAAGACAGGAAAAGAAGAAAAAAGGCGTTTATTTACAGATGTATGATTCATATTGGGATAAAGAAAAAAAGCAGCCGCGTTCAAAAAGTGTAGAAGCTTTTGGATATGTAGATGATCTTGTTTCAGAAGATATGCCTGATCCTATTGCTTTCTACAAAGATTATGTTGAAAAGAAAAATAAAGAGCGTGCTGATGCCGTTAATGAGCAAACCCGCCCCCGTGCTTTTGCCTCTCATCCAGAAATGAATGTTGGACATTTTCTTTTACACACTCTTTTAACTGAGCTCAAAGTCAAAGACACTATAGACATTCTTTCTGACCAAATGCGCTTTCAATTCTCTGTTTACGACATGATTGCACAGCTGATCTATGCGCGCATACTATATCCTTGTTCAAAATCAAAAACTGCATCATACGTTTTCCCTCATCTGTATAACGGTGTTCAGATCTCCGAGGATCAGATTTACGACGGCTGCGAATTTATAGGTGGCTCCTACAAAAAATATATCGAACTATTCAATCACTGCTATGAGAAGTATTACAAGAGAGATTTTAGTAATGTTTTCTTTGATTGCACAAACTATTACTTTGAAATAGATCTTCCAAAAGAGGATAAGCAAAAGGGACCCTCAAAAGAAAACCGGCATGATCCTATCATCGGACAAGCGCTACTTCTTGATTCTGATCTCGTACCGCTTGCAATGCAAATGTATCCTGGTAACGAATCCGAAAGACCCTATATTCGTTCTCTTATCGAAGAAATGAAGCAGCGATATAAAGTTTCCGGCAAAACAATACAAGTAGCTGATAAGGGTCTTAACTGTGCTAGAAACATATATGCTGCGGTAAAGGAATCCAATGACGGTTATATCTTCTCCAAATCAATCCATGGACGGAACCTCAGCGAAAAAGAGCGGCAATGGTTATTGCTTGAAAATGATGCAAATGTCTTCACCAAATATACAGATGAAAACGGTAATCTATCATTTAAGCTCAAATCCTGCGTCGACGATTTTTCTTATACTTTTAAAGAGATGGATCCTGAAACGGGCGAAGAGGTGGAAACAAGCTTTACCGTTAGAGAAAAACGTATCGTCTCCTATAATCCACAGCTTGCCAAAAAACAAAGAGCCGAAATCTTAAAAATGGTTGATAAGGCAACAAACTATACCACCTATAAAAAACTGGCCAGACAAGACCTTGGAGATTCGGCAAAATACGTTAAGATAACCAGCAAGGACAAGACAGGGAAAAAAATCAAGCCCCTTGTTGAGATCGACAAAGAAAAGATTGAGAATGATCTTAAGTATGCAGGGTATAACCTTCTTGTCACATCAGAGCTCGACATGGATCCCCTTCAGGTTCATACAACATATCATAATCTTTGGAAGATAGAAGAATCGTTCAGAATAACAAAATCATATCTGGATGCGCGACCGGTTTATGTTCAAAAAAAAGAAACAATCTATGGGCATTTTTTGATATGCTACCTCAGCTTGTTTCTTTTAAGGGTTATGGAAATAAAATGTTTTAAAAATCAAGTCAATGCATATGACCTTATAAATTTCATGCGTGATTTTAGAGTGGTAGATTCTGGCGACGGAACTTTTATAAACATATCCCGAGACCAAAAAGCAAATGAAAAAATAAAAAAGGCAACCTCCTTAACAAACATAGATGCTCTGTATCTGACAAAAGATGAGATCGATAACCTCTTCAAAAACTGTATGCTCATAGAGAGTTGAGTACTATGTTTTTGGAAAAACGACGGAAGTCAGGTACTATACAACAAACGCCAGGAAAATGCAAGAACTATTTTGAGAAATTTTACTGATTTGTATTTTGATCCTTCTTTGATATGTCTGATAGAAAAAGACCCGACAACAAACGAGTTTGTCTCGGGTCTTTCCACTACACGGTTTCGCTCGATGCAAATCCGTATTATTTTAATGTAACCTTAGCGCCTTCTGCCTCAAGTTTAGCCTTAGCATCATCTGCTGTAGCCTTGTCAGCTGCCTCTTTGATTACCTTAGGAGCTCCATCAACTGCATCCTTAGCTTCCTTCAGTCCAAGACCTGTTAACTCACGAACGATCTTGATAACCTTAACCTTGTTTGGTCCAACTTCTGTTAACTCGATATCGAACTCAGTCTTCTCCTCAGCTGCTGCTGCGTCTCCGCCTGCTGCTGCTACTACAACGCCTGCTGCTGCAGATACGCCGAACTCTTCTTCACATGCCTTTACAAGGTCATTTAACTCTAATACGCTTAACTCTTTGATAGCATCGATAAACTCTGCTGTTGTTAACTTTGCCATTATATTTTCCTCCATTTTTAAAATTTGTTTGTATAATTTCTTATATTATATAATTAAGCCTCTGCTTCTGCAGTTGCTTCCTCAGCTGGTGCTGCTTCTGCTGCATCTGCTGCGCCACCATTCTCTGCAATCTGATTAAGAACGCGAGCAAGATTTGTAATAGGTGACTGAATACTTCCAAGTAACTTGGAAAGAAGAACTTCTCTGCTAGGAACGCTAGCGATTGCTTTCATTCCTTCAGCATCGTAGAATGTTCCTTCTACAACACCGGCCTTAATCTCTAAGTTAGGAGCCTTCTTTGCGAACTCAGCTAATACTCTTGCTGGAGCTGTAGCATCCTCTGTTGAAACAGCGAATGCGTTTGGTCCTTCAAGAGAATCTCTTAAGCTCTCAAACTCTGTGCCTTCTACTGCACGGTTTACTAATGTATTCTTGTATACCTTGTAAGATACTCCAGCTTCTCTTAACTGCTTACGTAACTGTGTATCCTCTGCAACAGTAAGTCCACGGTAATCTACGACTACAACAGACTGTGCACCGTTGATCATTTCAGAAATCTCCTGAACGATTGGCTGCTTTAATTCTACCTTTGCCACGATTCATTTACCTCCTTATTTTATTCTTGCATATAGCGTGAGGTATAATAAAAATCCCTCTGCCAGACGACAGAGGGTAATAATCTTAATGACGATCTATTCATCAAAATTCCCTCGGCAGGCACTTCGTTTACTCCTTGCGGAACCTGCTGTCTTCGGCAATATGCTTTGCTATTATATTATGGTATTTTGCGGTTGTCAAGACTTTCCGCAAAATTTTTGCTTGTGTAAGTCATGTAACAATGCGTTTCCTGCATCGTCAGTTAAAAACTGACGAGCAAACGCGAATTTATATTTTACTGAGCAATCTTAACAACGTTAAGCTTTACGCCAGGTCCCATTGTAGATGTTAATGTAGCACTCTTAATGTACTGACCCTTTAAACTTGCTGGCTTAGCCTTGTTGATTGCACCCATAAGAGCCTGGAAGTTGTCGCTCAACTGCTCACTTGTAAAGGATGCTTTTCCAACTGGCACGTGGATAATATTTGTTTTGTCCAAACGATACTCAATCTTACCAGCTTTGATGTCGTTAATTGCCTTTGTAACGTCCATTGTAACTGTACCAGCTTTTGGGTTTGGCATTAAGCCCTTCGGTCCAAGGACACGTCCTAAACGACCAACAACACCCATCATGTCTGGTGTAGCAACTACAACATCGAAGTCTAACCATCCTTCGTTCTGGATCTTAGGAATTAACTCTTCTCCTCCAACGAAGTCTGCTCCGGCTGCCTGTGCCTCGTCTACCTTAGTTCCCTTAGCGAAAACTAAAACCTTTACAGTCTTACCAGTTCCGTGTGGTAATACAACTGCACCACGGATCTGCTGCTCTGCGTGACGTCCATCACAGCCTGTTCTAAGATGAAGCTCGATTGTCTCATCAAATTTTGCTGTAGCATTCTTCTTTACGATATCAATTGCATCAGCAACATCGTACTGAGCAGCTCTATCGTATGCTTTTACAGCGTCCTGATATTTCTTTCCTCTTTTCATGAAATATAAACCTCCTTGTGGTAAATGTCGTAAGCGCTCAACTCTGTTGACTGATTGCTTACGACCCAGCCCTTTTCCCAACTGGAAAATGGGTCATTCTTTAATCGGGTAGGAAATGCCCTCCCACTAGTTTCAAAATTTTTTCAATGATTTACATCATCGGGACGTGCGCATTCAAAAAGGCTAGCGCCTTGCGCGCACGGTGCAGTATCCTGCTGCGCAGCACACTGCTTAATCAACAACCTCAACACCCATTGATCTTGCTGTACCAGCGATCATGCTGATTGCCGCGTCAATGTTAGCAGCGTTTAAGTCTGGCATCTTCAGCTCAGCGATTTCCTGAAGCTGTGCCTTTGTAATCTTAGCAACCTTAGTCTTGTTTGGCTCACCAGAACCAGACTTGATGTTGCAAGCTTTCTTGATTAATACTGGAGCAGGTGGTGTCTTAGTTACAAAACTAAAACTTCTGTCTGCATATACAGTAATAACTACAGGGATGATTAAGTCGCCCTGATCGGCTGTCTTTGCATTAAACTGCTTTGTGAACTCTACGATGTTAACACCGTGCTGTCCAAGAGCTGGTCCAACTGGAGGAGCTGGTGTAGCCTTTCCAGCAGGAATCTGCAATTTAATGTATCCTTCAACTTTCTTTGCCATTGGAATTGCCTCCTTAATTCATTTTCTTTACATCTGCGAAACTTACTTCTACCGGTGTCTCGCGACCGAACAGATCCACATTGATAGTGACTGTCTGTTTGTTATGGTTCATTGCTGTAATCACACCGCAGGTATCTTTCCATACACCGCCGATGACTACGATCATATCGCCTTCTGCGAAATCAACCACAACGTTCTCTGCCTTAATTCCAAGCGGTCTCATCTCGGCGTCCGTGAGCGGTACCGGTTTACTTCCCGGTCCAACGAAGCCAGTCACGCCTCTGGTATTGCGGACAACATACCATGTATCATCGTTCATAATCATATGAATCAATACATAGCCAGGGAACATTTTCTTTGAAACCTGTTTCTTTACTCCGTTCTTTACCTCTGTCACTTCTTCAAGAGGAACCCGAACCTCAAGAATCTGGTCCTCCAGATGTCTGTTCTCAATTGTCTTGTCAATATTCGCTTTGACTTTGTTCTCATAACCTGAATAGGTATGAACTACATACCAGTTCGCTTCTGCCATAAATCACTTTGCCTCCGTTAAAAATTCAAACCAACAAGGAAATTCACACCGTGCTGAATCAGCCAATCCAGCAGTGCAATAATAAGACCGGTAACTACAGAAACAGCAACTACCGCGATAGTCTGTCTGACAACTGATTTCTGCTCAGGCCAGATGATCTTGCTGAACTCTGCCTTAAGTCCTTTGAACCAGTTTGTCTTTGGAGCCTTTTCAACGTTTTCTGTCTGTCCCATTTCGTAACTCCTTTACTCTTTCCTAGACTACTTTGTTTCCTTGTGCATTGTATGAGTCTTGCAGAATCTACAATACTTTTTGGTTTCCATTCTGTCCGGATGAGTCTTCTTGTCCTTTGTCATGTTGTAATTACGACGCTGACACTCTGTGCAGGCTAATGTAATCTTTGTGCGCACAACTTCCACCTCCGTTTTTATTCTTTGTGTTGTCTTGCCTAAAAAAAGGCATAAAAAAAAGACCTACTTCCAAGCTTTCATAGAATAGCACGATTTCAACCATGCGTCAACTACTTTTCATGAAAAAAAGCCATTTTCACAATATTTTGTATGTGAAGTCAGATTTTCTTATTTATATAGCTGTTGAAAAGTCCCAAAATGCGCGATATAATATATATGTATAAATGGATTTTATGATCCCCACTGTTTTTTGCAGAATCACGGATGAAAGGAGGGGATTTTTATGGCACGTATTGACAGTGCATACGATTACTATATTTCAACTTACGCCCAGAAAAAAGTGTCGCGCTATGATTCTCATAAGAAGAGCGATCTGCGCAAAGTTTACAATCAGATTGTCAAATCAAATAAAGATTCTCCTCTGTATAAGATTCCGAATATAGAGGATGCCAAACGACATGCGATCGATATCAAGGAAAGTGCGAAGTCCATCCAGAATGTTGTTGCATCTCTTGCTGACAGATATGGAGCTTTTGAGGATTCTTTCCAGAAAAAAGTAGCTGTTTCCTCAGATGAAGAAGAAGTAGGTGTTACATACATCGGCGATGGCAGCGAAGATAATAACGCGGAAAACTTTTCCATTTCTGTCAAAGAACTCGCCGCGCCACAGACGAATGTCGGAAATTATCTCAAGGATACTTACCACAGCCTGCCTACCGGCTCCTATTCTTTCGAACTGAATACAGTTTCCGGATCGTATGAATTTCAATACAATGTAAGTCTGGAAGAAAGCAATCTTGATATCCTTACAAAGCTTGCCAATCTTGTCAACTCTTCGGACCTGGGTATCACTGCCGAACTTAGAAGTGACGGTAACGGATCAAGTGCCTTGGCACTGACATCTTTACAGACAGGTCTCAGCGAAAACGAGACTTCGCTTTTTACCATTGCGCCTAACGCGAGCGCAGCTTCGATTGAAGCGATGGATGTTCTTGGCATCAACAAGATTACTGAGCATGCACACAACAGCAGTTTCACTCTAAACGGTACAGAACATTCTTCTTATTCGAATACTTTTTCTATTAATAATGCCTTCGAGCTTACATTAAAAAAGCCAGGCACTGAACCCGTGACGATCGGTTTTAAGCCAAACACTGATGCGATTGCAGATAATATCCAGACACTGGTCGATGCATACAACAGCATCCTTTCCACAGCGCATTCGCTTTCGGATTCGAATGCCAGTGCAGGCACTCGTCTGTTCAATGATATGGTATCCGTTTCCCGCGGTCAGC
>ERZ781272.1050-NODE-1050-length-11917-cov-3.571236_pt1 | contig 11917 bp, 10 predicted proteins | sample MGYA00375850_ERZ781272 | MGnify/ENA primary metagenome ERZ781272 (study PRJEB29790, sample SAMN06051246) | human gut metagenome | host: Homo sapiens | place: USA: Cincinnati, Ohio | collected 2013-06-21 | study: EMG produced TPA metagenomics assembly of the Gut...
TAAACCGCCTGGCCAGGTTTGCCCCACTCATTATAATAACCCTGTCCCCCGACACAGACCAAGATCTGGCCGCCGCCGGTTTTAGCGTGGTGGGTATGCCAGTTGTTCCGGCAGCCCGGCTCAAAGGTCACATTGAAAATTCCCACTTGCGAAGTGGAAAGGGGTGCAAGATAGCTTTGCCTTGCAAAATACTGGGCAAACCCATCATTGGGATTCCCTATGGGAAAGAGAAGCTCTCTTTGATAAGCGGCTTTTGCATTTTTCGATGAGCTGTTCTCCTCCGCCCACACGTCCTTGGCCATCCGAAAGGCCGCCCACGCTTTGGGCCATCCAACATAAAACGCGAGCTGGGTCAGCACCTCGGCGATCTCGGTTCTGGTAATCCCGTTCTTTTTGGCGTTTTCCAGATGGTATTGGAAGGAAGAATCCACCATGCCCATGCTCATCAGCGCGGTCACAGTGATCAGGCCCCTATCCCGCAGAGAGAGCTGCGTCTCCCGGCTCCAAACCTCTCCAAACAGCACCTCGTCATTCAGCTGCGCGAATTTGGGTGCAAATTCCCCCAAGGCGTCTCTGCCGGCCGTTTGTTGTTCCATACTTTTCACTCCTTTTCACATCTGCTTTTTTGACTAGATAGCGAAGCCATACCGCATCGCCCTCCAGCGCCTTTGCATCTTTCAGGGTAAAGCCCACCGGGGCGTCCGCGCTAAGCCCCTCCTTTACCCGAAAGAGCGTCGGCGTTTTCGTAGAGCCATCCGCACAGAGGGCGGTCACTACGCTACCTCATCACACATTCCGGACTGGATAAACGACCCGTTCAGTACGCCTTCCCCGTCGGTCCGCTCTCCGGAGCTTCCATATACTTCCCCATGATCTTTCCATCCAGCGAGGTCATCATATGGCAAAAGACATACGGTCAGTTCATTGCGGTTCCTCTCTAATCTGAGCAATCCAGCGGTCTATTTCCGCTGTCCGTGTCTGCAAGTGGTCTTCTTCAAAGCGGATATTGGGGCCGCTTTTCACAGTCGCGCCCACACAGGCTTTTTCAATATCCTCAAAGGTATGGCCGATCCAGCCGCCGTTGGTGGCAAAGGGGTAGATGGTTTTGCCGTTCCAGTCACAGGCAGAGAGCACGGTCTTTACCGCCGGAGCCGGCGTGTACCACCAGACCGGCGTGCCCAAAATGATGGTATCATAATCGCCCGGGTTCTTAGCCAGAGGGTGGACAGGGGGTTTAAACCCGGAATCCGCCTCGCGCTGCCCCTGACTGACAATCTCGTCATAGCTTCCGGTATAGGGCGCGACGGTCGCAATCTCGGCAAGATCACAGCCCAATACCTTTTGAATTTGCTCCGCAATCCTACGGGTATTTCCACCGTAGGAATAATAAAGCACCAACCCGTTCATTTTTTCTCCTTTAGCAATAGGATTTTTCATAAATGGCTGCACATTCCGCATCGGGCAGCGGTACGCGGTCGCAAGCAAACAGACCGCCCATGGTGGCGCGGGCATTCTTGGCCAGTGTCATTGCCTCATCTGGCCGGATGCCGTAGTCGCTCATTTTCAGGCCGTCCACACCGCAGGCTTTCTGCAAAGCATTCAGCGCCGTGATGAAGTCCATCGGCTTCTTTGCTCCGGTCATGCCAAGCATCTTTGCCAACTCTACAAACCGTTCGTCACAGGCGTGCTTCTCGATAAAATGCGTAAAATACGCCTTGGAAATCATGATCAGCCCCGCCCCGTGGGGCAGTGCGGGATGATAGGCGCTCATGGCGTGCTCCATGGAGTGTTCGCTGGTACAGGAGCCTGTCACCATTGACCAGCCGGACAGAGTATTGGCAAAGGCCATATTTTTCCTGTTGCTGGTTTCAAAATAGACTTTTCCCTGATAGACGATTGCCGAATTAATGGGGCGGACCTGCGCCTGCTCTCCATCGACGGTTGCCAGATAAAATACCTTTGCCTGGTGCAGGAAATCAACTGTTTTACTCGTTTTTCCAATCTACCCCTCTTGAACTGTTCTGTTACGGCATGGTTTCAGTCATGAATTTTCCAGCCGTTCAGCCATTTGGCTGTCTCGGCAGTGCTGTGGTCGATGATTTCGCTGTGTCCCAAGTCCAGCTTGCCGACGGCCTCCATGTCTTCCTCGCTCAACTCAAAATCCCAAATATTCAGATTTTCCTCCATGCGCGCTCTGTGTGTGGACTTGGGGATGATGGCAACGCCCCGCTGGGTATTCCAGCGCAAGGCAACCTGAGCCGCCGACTTTCCATATTTTGTGCCAATTTTCGACAAAACCGGATGGGCAAAAATATTGTGCTTGCCTTCCGCCATAGGCCCCCATGCCTCGGGCCGGACGTCAAATTCCTTCATAGTTTCCAGCGCGCCGCTCTGCGCGAAAAACGGATGAAGCTCCACTTGATTGACCGCAGGCATGATTCGCGCGTTGACGCACAGGTCCGCCAAACGCTCCGGGTAAAAATTACAGACGCCGATGGCGCGGATTTTCCCCTCGTCATACAGCTCCTCCATAGCGCGCCAAGCTCCGTAATAATCGCTCATGGGCTGGTGGATCAAATACAGATCAAGATAGTCCAGCCCCAATTTTTTGAGAGATGTGGCAAACGCCTTTTTTGCGTTTTCATAGCCCGCATCCTGAATCCACAGCTTTGTGGTAATGAACAGCTCCTCACGGGGAGTACCGCTTTTTTTCAAAGCCGCGCCCACCGCTTCCTCGTTAAAGTAGGCTGCGGCGGTGTCGATCAGGCGGTAGCCCGAAGCGAGCGCATCCAAAACGGCCCGCTCGCAAACCGCCGCATCCGGCACTTGAAAGACCCCGAAGCCCTCTTTCGGCATTTTGACTCCATTGTTCAGTGCTACGTATTCCATATTGAAACCTCCTTTTTGTGTGCTTAATGTAATTTTCGAAGAATCGAAAAGCAGTGATAGTCTCTAATTTCAACAGCTCCTCCCCATCCTGTATAGCCCAATCTGCGGCGGCAACCAGCTCGATACCATGCTCCACAATGACCACGGTATAGCTTTGGAATATAAGCCGCCGGAGCAGTTCCAAAAGGCTTTTGACATCGTTGCCGTACAGCCCGGTGGAACGCTCATCCATCACATAGATATTGCCTTTTTGATGCAGTTCGCTGGCTGTTTTCAGACGCTGTACTTCACCTCCGGAAAGAGTGATGGTGGGCTGCCCCAAGGTCATATAGCCAAGCCCCACATCATAAAGCGGCTGCAATCTGGCGCTGATTTTGGGAGATTGGAAAAAATCCGTTGCCTGTTCAATCGTCAGGGACATGATTTCTTCTAGGTTCTTTCTGTACAGCTGATATTGCAGAGCCGTTTTGTTGAACCGATGACCGCCGCCCTCCTCACAAAGGATTGCAACCAGATAGATGGCAGAGGCGGAACGGTTTGCCATGCCGGTGGGCTTCTGACCGGTCACGATCACTTAACAATACATCGAAAGAGGTTTATCGGCATCCAACAATGGAAAATCCCGATAAAGCCAGCCCTGCTGGAATTTGCTTGACGGCAGAGGGAAAAGTGATCTATCAGGATGCAAAATTCATGATTGATTATTCCAAAAAATCCATTGAATGTGCAAGGGCCGCGCATCTTTCGGCAGATACAACTTTTTGCGTGGGGACGTCGCTCCTGAACCCAGCCAAAACGTTTATGGACTTATGGTATCGGGTCAACAAGGATTTCCCGGACTACAAACTGCATCTGGTCCCCTTTGAGGATGAACATACGGGAATTCTCTCAGAGGTTGAAAAGCTGGGAAAAAAGTTCGACTTTTTGATCGGTGTGTGCGATTCCAAAGCGTGGCTGACTCGGTGCAATTTTTTGCAGCTCGGAAGATATAAAAAAATGGTTGCCGTATCACGCGAACACAGACTTGCGGGGAAGAAAAGGCTCAGCATAGAGGATTTATACGGCGAAACTTTGATGATGGTGGAACGCGGCGACTCCGGCGTCAATGATTTTCTCCGCAATAATCTGGAAAAACACCACCCGCAGATCCGCATTGAGAATACGCCCAAGTTTTACGATCTGTCGGTTTTCAATCGCTGCGCGGAAACGAAAAATGTGCTGCTGACGATTGAATGTTGGGCAGACGTACATCCGGGGCTTGTACCGATCCCTGTAAATTGGGATTATGATATTCCCTACGGCCTGCTGTACAGCGAGCATGCGCCGGAAGATGTGCACAGATTTGTGGATGTTGTAAAGGCACAATGCCTGAAGACGGAATAAAAGCCATTTGTGCGGGGTTCTGAAAAATTCAGAACCCCGCATTTTCGTCACCCAACTGTTGCGGATGGAGGATTTACGATGCTTAAAAATGACACAGGGCTACAAAGACCGGCCCTGCCGGAGATGGACTTCGCCGTCCCGATTTCCTTCGCCCAGCGCACGGTGAATTATAGCGGGGTGTCCTTTCAAATCGTCAGCCGCTTTTGCTTCTACATATTCCGCGCACTTCACGTTTGCTCTTTCAAACATTTTTGCATTCATACTGTTACGCTCGTTTTTGTGATTGTCCGCTCTTTGCTTTGAGTTTTATGTTCGTTATAGGACTTGAATTCGAGCTTACTCACCCTTTCCCTATAAACATTCTGCTAATCTGAGTTGATCTACTTAATTTGAGAATTTTTTTGAAGCAAAGGGGTGATTAAAATGGATATTGCTTCACGTATTAAGGAAGTTCGCAGTGTCCAAGGCGGCAAATACAGCGTAACGATTACACAAAGAAGCCGTCAGGGCAGCGCTTGCGCTGCCCTGACGGCTTCTTTATTTTCTCACTGAACGGGCAATATGCCGCCCACGGGCATTATAGTGAGCGCCATACCATGCTCGTTCACGGTCCAAAGATACTGAGCGCCTGTTTCTTTATCCAGCAGGATATGAAACGTATCGCAGGAATTGGTCTGCGTATAGATCACCTCAAAACGTGGTTCCGTCGATTTCTTCATTGCTTTCACCGGTCTTTCTTACTTTAGGCTTCATGCTCCAGAACGCAACGTTCATCAGAACGACGATCACGCACACCATGACCATCGCTGCCCAGAATCCAATGTTCAGGCCCAGAAGCTGCGTGGTGCCAAACAGTTTCAGCCAAAGATTTGTCCAGTTCATCGTCTATTCCTCCCTCAAAGAAGTTCGCCGTAATGGCGCACATACGCTTTTTTCAGACTGGTCGCCAGTACCATGTAGAGCAGGATGCAGGGAATCAGATACGCAAAGTAACTGCCCGGCAGCGCCACAAACCCCAGCATCCGGCCAAAGCCGGTAAACGGAATGACGGTCAGAAGCGCGATACCGGAGCAGGTCAGCATGGCCAGCGGAGCGGACGCACGACTCTGGATGAAGGGCAGTTTGGGCGTACGAATCATGTGAATGACCAGCGTCTGGCTCCACATAGACTCCACGAACCAGCCCGCCTGAAACATGGCGGCGTAAGTGGTCTGCATCTGCGCCAGCTCTGCGCCGCTGAACTGCTTTGCAAGGTCGTTGTATAGAACCCCGCCGGAGACGAACATGGGGCAAAACACAAAGTACATAAAAATGTAGGTGGTAAAGTCGAAAATGGAACTGGTGGGACCGATCCAGATCATAAAGTTACCCACCGAAGAGGCATCCCACTTCCGGGGAACCGCGATAAATTCTTCGTCTACGTTATCCCAGGGAATTGCTGTGCAGGAGAGGTCATAGATCAGGTTCAGAAAGATCAGGTGAACGCTCTCCATGGGCAAAAACGGCAGCAGCGCCGAAGAAGCCAGCACGGAGAACATGTTGCCGAAGTTGGAGGAGGCGGTCATCTTGATATACTTGATCATGTTGGCATAGGTTTTGCGGCCCTCGATAATGCCCTCCTCCAGCACCATCAGGTCCTTTTCCAGCAGAATGATGTCGGCGGACTCTTTCGCCACGTCCACGGCGGTATCGACGGAAATGCCGATGTCTGCGGCCTTCATGGCGGCAGCGTCGTTGATTCCGTCCCCCATAAAGCCGACGGTGTGGCCGGCATTGCGCAGGATGGTCACCACCCGGGCCTTCTGGTCGGGAGTTAGCTTTGCGAACACCTCGGTAGTCTCCGCCGCCCGGGCCAGTTCCTCGTCCGTCATGCGGTCCAGATCGGCCCCCAGCAGCATATTACGCACCTTCAACCCCACCTGCTTGCAGATCGTACGGGTGACCTTGTCGTTGTCGCCGGTGAGAATCTTGGTGGTAACGCCGTGGGCTTTCAGAGCCTTGATGGCGTCGGCGGTGGACTCCTTAGGGGGGTCCAGAAAGGCCAGATACCCCATCAGCACCATATCGCACTCGTCTTTGACTCCGAACGCCCCCACCGGTGAGGGACTGCTCTTCTGGGCGATGGCGATGACCCGAAGGCCGTCTTCATTGAGACTGTCCACTCTGGAGAGAATCTCGGCCCTGCGTTCATCGGTCAGCGGCTGCGCCTGACCATCGTACTCCGCATGGGTGCAGATGGAGAGCATTTCCTCCACCGCGCCTTTGGTGACCATCTGGGTCTTGCCGCTCTTATCCTGCACCACGGTGGAGACGCGGCGGCGGGGGAAGTCAAAGGGAATCTCATCCACCTTGACGTAGGTTTCGGAGAGATCGGTCAACTGCCGGTTGTCGCGCTCTTCCTCCTCGGTTTTCTGAATGATGGCAATGTCCATCAGGTTTTTATAGCCGGTCTGGAAGTAGCTGTTTAAATACGCATGGCGCAGTACGCGGGCGTCCTCGTTGCCCATCACATCCAGATGGTATTCCAAAACCACCTTGTCCTGAGTCAGCGTGCCTGTCTTATCGGTGCAAAGAACGTCGATAGCGCCGAAATTCTGAATAGAGTTGAGGTTTTTGACGATGGTCTTTTTCTTGCTCATGGCCACGGCGCCTTTCGCAAGGCAGGTGGTCACAATCATGGGCAGCATCTCCGGCGTCAGCCCAACAGCCACTACCGCCGCCACGGCGCTGCCGGAGATGACGTTGCTGCCCATGAAGGCGATGTTGGTATAATCGGTAACGGTTTCCTGCGGCTCGCTGGTATGGGACGTTTTTTCGATAGGCTCGCTCTCGCCGGTCAGGGAGGACTGGCTGATAAACAGGTCTTTGGCCTCCAGAACCCGCACATCTGCGGGAATCATATCGCCTGCGGACAGATGGACAATATCGCCCACCACCGCCTCGTCCAGAGGAATCTCCTGCGTTCCACCCTCCCGGCGGTCCACCGTGCAGGCGGTGGTGATCATGGCCAGCAGCTTTTCCGCCGCGTTGCCGCTGCGGGATTCCTGTACAAAGCGCAGCGTACCGGAGATCATGACCATCGTGAGAATAATCACGGTGGTCAGGCAGTCAAAATCCACCGGCATACTGCCAAAGAGGGACAGCATCGGAAGAATCATATCTGTGATCGTCGACACAAACGCCAGACAGAACAGGATTCCGGTGAAGGGATTGATAAATGCGCTGGCCAGACGCTTGGCCAGCGGCTTCTTCTTTTCGTGGGTAATTTTGTTGTTGCCGTTGGCAAACCGACTGGAAGCGATCTCCTTCTCTCCCAAGCCCCCCAGCGTGGTATTCAGGCTTTTCAGCGTTTCTTTAATCGAGTGGGTCGCCGCAAAGTGGATGCGGCGGTCCTGTTCGTCGCGCCGCACCATCTTCTCCGTCATTTGGCGCGTCTGCGCCCGGTTGTTGGTTTTCTGGTTCATTGGTCCTCCTTACCTCCTGTGAAATTGTTTGTGAGGCAAGGCGCTTGATCGTTAAAACAGACGGCCTGCCGCCGTCCGTTTTGGATCGCGTGTCTTGCTCCATCTTCGCGGATTACCATCAGGGTCCATCTGTTTTCACCTCTTTAAATAAAAATGTATCTATATAGAAACCGCTGTGCGGATTATTTTCGGTAATAGCGTTCGCTTTTTCCGATGTACCAGACATCAAAACCGGCAACAATTAGCCATGCGACCATGGCGCCCACAAACCAATGGTTTGAAAACCCGGACCAAAGCCCTTTGCTCAGGAAAATGAGGCCGTTGAGCGCGATCACTTCGCCGATGTTGCGGCAAAGCGGGACCATTTTAATTTTATCCTTTTCTTCCTGGGGCATGTTTTTCCATGCGGAGAGGTGAATATGCCCCTTCCCGCTGGCAAATAAAAGGCCTGCAAGGGTGAAAAGGATTCCGAAAAAGATGCAGGTGAATTCCACAATTGCTCACTCCTTAATTTTCAGTATAAAGAAATCGCAAGGAAAATCACATGGCCAAAACCTTGCGATTTCCTTGCGATTTCGCAAGAATTACAAATCCTTGCGTTCTACAGCTTGTCGTTGAACTTATACCCGATCCCCCAAATGGTCAGGATGTATTTCGGTGCGTCTGGATTTGGCTCGATCTTTTTTCGCAGCTTTCGGATAAACGCCATAATATTGCTGTCCGCCAGCAAAAAATCCTCCTCCCAAACGGCGCGATAGATCTGCTCTTTCGTAAAGACCTCGCCCCGATTTTGAATCAGGAAATACAAAATATCGAACTCTTTCGGAGTCAGATTTATCTCCGCGCCCTGCAGCAGCACTTTTCGGTTTTTGGGCTGTATAAATAACCCTCCAACGCAAATTCCATCATCTGCGGTACTGGGGAAGGAATCCATCCCATCCTTTGCACCCAGAATCAAAGTTGCAGTTTCTCCAGTCATAAACTTATGAATCCCTGACATAAGCTCACCGGCGCAGGCGGTTTTAGGCGGCTCCTGTTCCAATTTATCGGAAAGCCATTGAGCCAGAGCGGAATCCATGGGGATAACGCTTATCTTATTTTTCAATGTGGATTCCTCCTTCTCAAATCAATTCCTGATACCGTTTTTGATATATGCGCTTGGCAATCGTCGTTGACAGCATATAAAGCAACACCATCAGCATCAAAAAGCCAAAATACTAAAATATCCGAGGCGGGCCGGGGGTCATTCCCAAGCACCGCCGCAAAAGGAGTGACCGTTAAAAAAGTAAAGGCGATGATTCCGGCCAGCGTAACAAATTGGACCGGGTTGGATGCCCTGCTTTGCAAAAAGGAGACTTTCTTTGTGCGCAGCAGATGCAAAATCAGCACCTGTGTCCACATGGACTCCAAAAACCAGCCCGTCTGAAAAAGCGCCACATAGTGCAGGCGCAGTGTTGGGTCGGTCAACTGCGTATAGGTCGATCCCCCGCACAGCGCCGGGCAGAGGACAAAATACAAAAACAAAAAGGTCAGGATATCAAATACAGAGCTGATTGGTCCAAAGGAGCGCATGAAGCGCCCCAGCGTCTCTCCCGACCACGCGCGCGGCGTGACCGTATCCTCCACATCCACGTTATCCCATGGTAAAATAATACACAGCGCATCGTAGAGCAGGTTTAAGAGCAAAAGCTGAATGGCGGTCATCGGCAGGAACGGCAGCACCGCGCTGGCACAGACGATCGATAGAATGTTGCCAAAATTGGAGCTGGCGGTGATTTTAATATATTTGAGCATATTGGCAAAGGTCTTGCGGCCTTCTAAAATCCCTTGCTCCAACACAGTCAGGTCTTTTTGAAGCAAAACCACATCGGCAATATCCTTCGCCGCATCCACAGCAGTATCTACCGAGATTCCAACATCCGCTTCGCAGAGGGCGGGGATATCGTTCATGCCGTCCCCCAGAAATCCGACGGTATGCCCGTTTTCCCGCAGTGCGGTCAGTATCCGCACCTTCTGCCCCGGCGTCAAGTCCGCAAAAACGTCTGCCCGCTCCACAACGGAGCGCAGTTGTTCGTCTGAAAGCTGGTTAATTTCCGAACCCGTCAAGACCCGATCTACGGAAATCCCAACTCTGCGACAGATCGAAATCGCGATCTCCGCCCGGTCTCCGGTCAAAATTTTAGGCCGCACCTGCAATTTTTGAAGCGCCGAAACAGATTCGGCAGCGGATTTTTTTGGCGCATCGAAAAAGGCCAGATAGCCAACCAGCACCAGATCGTGCTCATCCGCCAACGTTATGGTGCTCTGCGCGCCAAGGCTTTTCCGGGCGACGGCGATGACCTTCATGCCATCTTCCAGCATTTCATCCACAACGGCTGCCACGTTGTCAAAGCCGTTCTCTCCAATCGGCAAAATGCCGTTCTGATACTCCACAAAGCCGCAGCGGGAAAATATCTGCCTAATGTCGCCCTTGACGATCAGCTCATGCGCTCCGCTTGGATCAACCACCAGTGTGCTGACAAATTTGCGCTGATAGTCGAATGGGATTTCATCCGCTTTTTCATAGCGCTCCGTCAGCGCCGCATAGGCGGTTTTCTGCTCCGGCATAGTGCGGCAGGCCAGAATGGCGTTATCAATGGGATTATGGACACCCGAGTGATAGCAGCTGTTCAAATAGGCAAGCCGCAGCGCCTTGGCGTCCTCATTTCCCAGCACGTCCATGTAGTATTCCAGCAAAATATTTTCATTGGTCAGCGTCCCCGTCTTATCCATGCACAGGACATCCATGCTGCCAAAGCCCTGCATGGCGTTGATGTTTCTAACAATTGTCTGTTTTTTGGAAAGGGAGAGACTTCCCTTGGCAAGGCAGGCCGTGATGACCATAGGCAGCATTTCCGGCGTCAGCCCAACCGCCACGGAAAGGGCGAACACAAAGGACTCTACCCAGTTGCCCTTGGTGATGCCGGACGCCAGAAAAACCACTGGCACAAGAATTGCCATAAAGCGGAGCAAGACCCACGCAATTGAGCCAGCGCCCTTTTGGAATGCGGTGGAGCCGTCGGAATCGGGGTGGATAAAATTCCCGTACAGCGTATCCTTTCCAACGGCCAGAACCAAGCCCTCGCCCCTCCCGCTGATGACTGTGGTTGCCATAAAGGCAAGGTTGTCCAGCTGCGTTAAGGGCAGCTGCTCCGAATAGAGGTTGGTACGGCTGCTCTTTTCCAGAATCTCGCTCTCTCCCGTGATAGCGGCTTGGGAAATAAATAAATCCTGTGTCTTAACCAGCCTCAGATCAGCCGGAATCCGATCCCCCGCAGAGAGGAACACCAGATCGCCAACCACAAGATTTTCTGCCGGTATGTCTACTAACACGCCCCCTCGCTTGACGGTGACATTCGCGTGGATCAAGCGTTCTAACCGGTCAGAAGCATTTTTAGCCCGAAGCTCCTGCACCAGACGAATTGTCCCGCTGATTAGAATCATGATGCAGATAATCACGACGGTGGTCATGTTTTCACTGAAATCCGCAGGCAGCAAGACATCGGTAATAAAAGAGACTATCGCCAGCACAATCAGAATGATCGTAAACGGGTTGACAAAAGCGCGGCGAAAGCGATACCACAGCGTATCGCTTTTCCTGCCGGCAAGCTGGTTTTCTCCATACAGCTCCCGCATCGCCTCCACCTGTTCAAGTGGAAGTCCATCCGTCGTCGTAGGAATATCCTGATAAATCTCCTGTGCATCACAGTAGGCATATTTTTTCATTCGACTGTTCAGCAGCGTTGATTTTGGCAAAACAATTCCTCCCTTCTAATTTTCCTATGGTGTTATTTTACCATATGGGTATCTGGAATGCTCTAATAAAATCCTTGCTTTTTTCTTGCGATGGGGGTGCAGTCCCATCTTCCATCCGCCTTATTGGGAAGATTTTTAGACGATTCGTTTTTCTGCGGGGTGCGGAAAACAACGTCGGTCCACATGATAACAGTCCTTCTGGTTCGTGCGGCTTTCCGAATTTTCAGAGTCCTGCACACGCTGATGGAGCGAATCCAAGCATCCCGACGCAAGACAAAGCTGGGCGGCAGTAAAACCCAGACAGTCACGATTTGCTCCAAGTACGTCGATTATGTACACCTTCCACTGTGAGCAGACCTGGCGCAAGATCACAGAATCGGCAGGCA